>Ga0255144_1000140_pt1 | contig 30432 bp, 51 predicted proteins | sample Atl_Cont_RepA_8h_FD_183633 | JGI IMG/M metagenome (GOLD analysis project Ga0255144, IMG submission 183633) | Freshwater microbial communities from Altamaha River, Georgia, United States - Atl_Cont_RepA_8h | ecosystem: Environmental > Aquatic > Freshwater > River | place: USA: Georgia | collected...
CATTTAGCTACCTTTGCGATTCCTGTAGCTTCTAAAACTTGCTCTACCGTGTCTCCTAAACCTTCGGCTTGTTTTTTTCTTCGTGCCATATTTATTTTATTTAATTAATTCGTAATCTTCGTTTTTGTAGTCCTCATAATCTTCCTTAAACTTATTCCTTACTTTGCTTTTGCAGTTCTTTAAGGTATTGAAGATTGAACTGGAACTGATTGTAGTTTCCTTTGCGATGTCTCTAATACTTAAATCCGTGTCTTTGTATATCGTGAAAAGTTGTTTATCGTACCAATGCCACGAATCTACTTCTTCGTGTATTTTACTGAGCAATCGTGTATAGGCTTCTTCTTTAGTTAGGTTGGTTGGTTCGTCTTTTAGTAAGGGTAAGTTGTCAAGGTTTACCATTTCGTTCTTCTTTTCAGCCTTAACGTGTAATAGGTAAAGATTGCGTAAAACAAAATACATAAAACCTTTATTGACTTGACCATCTTGAATAATATTTTCAGGTTTGCAATACTTATGTAATCGTAGGTAGGATTCTTGCACGATGTCTTCAGCGAAGAAATCCTCGCCAAAACTTTTGACCAGTTTAACCCATTCTTTGTGGTCTTTCACTACGATGTTAAGCCATTCCATTGTTCATTTTGTAGTCAAATATAATGATTAATTTCTAATCACAACAAAAAACAAAAAAACCGACCACGAAAGTCGGCTTAATGTTAGATTCCTTTACTTACTCGGTAAACGTATTCGTCAAGTGTTCGTAGTGTTTTGATGCTTACCAATGCGCCTGATAAAAATCGGTCTATTGTGTATTGGTGCATCTTTAAACCTCGTTGCTTTATTTCCTTAACTACTTGGTTTCGTGTTTTGGTAAGAAGTATTTGCTTCAGTTCCTTGCGTAAGGAGTTATCATCTATAAACATAATCAAAAGGGTAAATCGTCTTCGTCTATTATTTGTGTGTGTACTTGTTTTGGTGTTTCATTCACGTATGGTTCGCTAAATGAACACGAAAAATACTTCGTTCCTTTACTGGATTCCTTCAACCATAACGCTATCTCCATTTCTTTTCCGTTTACATTTACTTTACCTCGGTAGTCTGGTTGATTACCTTGTTTTTTATCGTTCTTAAAAATTGCTCCCGTGTTGTTTTTTGTTTCCATTTGTTATTTATTTAAGTTTATTTCGTGGTTGTTTAAGCTATCGTTTAGAAAATCCCGCATTCGCTCAACTATTTTCCATTCGTCTTCGTTTAGTTCTTCGTACTTGTACATCTTGCGTAGTTCATCACGGAGTTCCCAAAGTACGTTTAACATAGCCGTTCCTTTATTTGCGCAGTAGTATTCTACTTCGTCTTCGGGTAGGTTAAATTCTAATATTGCTTTCATCTTTATTATATGTTTCGTTATACCAATCTTCAAACTCACCTTCCTCCCATCCACCAATGTATGGACAGCTTGCTGTTCTCATCTGCTCTTTCTCCATTGCTTTGGCTTGTTCAAGTATATTAGACAATTCATTTAGCATTTGACTAATTGTAATAATACCTTTGCCTCTCTGTATTTCTAATTGCATTGCTTGTACTGCGTACCACTCTACTGCTGTCTGTTTCATATCGTTTTCATTAAAATTTAAATAAAAAATGGTCTTATTGTTAATACTCCTATTGCAAATCCTAAACTAAATGCTAATGCAATTAATGCTCTTTGTTTGAATTTTTTTACTTCTATAGTGTAGTGATTCATTGGTAAGCAAAGGAATGGATTAATGCCAACCATCATCACCATACCTATCCAATTTTTATCCATTAGAAATCTAAAGCCAGCTATACTATTTGCTTCAAGTACTATAGCTGATATAAATACAATTAATAGCTTCCACCATTCAACTGTTTGTTTCATATCGTTTTCATTAATAGATTGTAATACTCACGGCATAGTTCTACCCGTTCTTTGATTTGCTCAATAACTTGCTCATCACGTTGAACGAACCAATATTTAACTCTTCGATTGTTAGGTATGTGTCCGAATTTGTGTTTAGATTCTACTTCTTGACGTAGTTCCGTGTTTTCGTCAATTAGGTGTAGTTTCCAATGCGCTCGTCTTACTTCGTCTTCTACCATTTCTAACGGGGTGTCGATTAAACAATACGCTAACACGGATTCCTGTTTACCAGTTAACCACATATACCCTTGAAGTTGATAGTAATAATCTTTGTTTGGTAACTCAGTTTCAAAGAATGGAAATGTAGAAGCATCCCACGAACTTTTAACGTCAATTAATACTTCATCCGTGTTTACGTCCGGTGTTCCTGTAACCCAATCATTTTCAAAGTGTTCATCGTTCTTGTAAATGAACTTGTAATTCAATACCTCGTTAACCAATGCTATCGAAAGTTCTTCGACATCGTTTCCTTTGTCGGTGTATCTGCTGGAGAACTCTTTACGGATTCCGTACTTTTCTAATAACACAAGGTCTTGAACGTACGTTTTAGCGGTTTGGCTTAGGACTTCCCCCGACTTGCGGGGGTTAGTCATTATCTTACCAATTTGAGAACATCGGACTTTCATACGTTTTCAAGTAATTTGATTTGTGAATCGGTTAAACTAAAGTTCGATAATAGTTCGTCTTTTGTGTATTTACCTTCTGCGATTGCTTCTAAAGCCTTACCTAAACGCTTTTGGTCTATTGTAGGCTTCTTTGATTCGTCTTTTACTTGTTCGCCTGAAGCGTCAGTATCTTTGTCCGTAACTAACCCACAAATAGAACTAAGGCAGTAGCGACGAAAATAAGAACAACCCGCCCCGAAGGATTGGTATAAATTCATATTTTTAAGTTCAACTTGCGGAATTAAGGTAGTGCTTTCTATTGATTCTCCCGTTTCAACGTGAAAAAGTACGGTAACTAAATAGTTTTCACCTTCTTTAGAATTAATCAACTGAGTAAATCCTAATCCGTGTTTAGCTAAAAGCGGGTTAATCTTTTCAAAGATAGCTGGTAAATCAGCGTAAGAATAACCGAAGCCTTGTGTACCCTTGTGAATTACTGGTACTTCTTGTTGGAAGGCTGCCAACGATTTAAATAAATGTTTCATAGCGTATAAATTAAAATTACACACAAATATAACAATACTAAATTAAATAGCAATACTTTGATATAAATTTTTTTTAAATTTTTTTTCCTTGCTCGATATTAATTAGTGCGTATGTCTTTTCTACTTTGTTGATTATATCGAATTCCGTTGTTTGTGGCATCCGTGTATCAGTAGTCCAAGTTGGCTTAATTACTCGTAAATCAAAAACATAAATTCCTTCAGGTGTTGAATTGATGTACAACGGGATTTCGTTTTGTTCTATGTATCTTTTTACTAATTTAAAATACTTGTCTTTTTCTATAAGTAAGTTTGGGTAGTGTCTTTTTCTGCATTTAAGTTCTATTCGTGTTTTTGTTGATTCCGAAAAGCAATCGTAAAAAGAAAACTTGTCTTTACTTTGTGTAAGGTCATTCCAGTACTTACCTTTTAAGTAATCAAATAGCGTTTGTTCGTTCATTTATCTTTTTTTTATAGCGTTTAATAATCTCGTTTAATTCGTCTTTTGTCCACTTCTTGACATCGTGAGCGCGGGAATGTAGTTCTATTAATCTATCTGCACCTATTCGTTCCTGAATACCGATTTGATAGTTTAATAAGTTTCCGTGTTTATATTGATTACACGTTACGCATTGAGCGTGTACGTTGTCTTCGTCAAAAGTTACGGCCTTATGACCGCCCATACTGAAATAATGCCCAGCGTCATATTTTGTACCTAACGGCTTTTCACAACTTACGCAAGGTTTATCCTTATCGCGTAGTCGAATGTACTTGTTAAATGTTATTTGAGCCAATTTAAGCAACTCTGGTAACGTTTGTAGTTCGTCTTTTAGTTGCTTCTTCTTTTTCTTCCATTGTTTTTCCTTTTCCGATTCTACCCAAACACGAACACAATCGGATTCAAGGCAATACTTTTGATTGAACTTTACCGGAGTAAATACGGCTTTGCAGTTTTTACATTTCATAACGGCAAATTTTTAAGTATTTTGTAAAGTACATTTACAACGATTGAATTACCCGCTTGTTTATATGCTTGTGAATCGGAACAAGTCCAAGTAAATGTATCGGGGAAGTCCATTAACCTAAAACATTCCCGTGGTGTCAAACGTCGGATTTTGAATCCATCGCCAATTAAAGGCGGATTTCTTGTACCTGCTTTTGGATTCCATTCAGGTGAATCACGCATTGACGAAGTCATACAAGGTGAAATTTCGTCTTTTCTTATTCTCAATCCTTCGTCGGCACGATAGTCGGCAATCCACACACCTTGTGTTGATGAAGTGTCAATCGTTTGCGCAACGCCATTACCAACACGACCACGTCTTGTGTTCGAACCGGGATGTGCAAGAGCAATTGAATCACCTTCAGTTGCTTGTTCATAACCTTTTGATGTTGCTGCGTTGACTATAAAGCAAGGTACATCTCCTCCAACTTTTATACATTTTGAAATGTTTTCCTTTCTATAATCTTCTCTTGAATAATCCATCGGCTTACAATCTTCAAACTTACTTTTCATTATTGATTGAATTGTTTTCTCACTCAAGAAATACTTTTCTTCTACGTTATCTTCTAATACGTCTTTCAATCGTTTGGTTAAATGTTCTTCAGGCGGAAATCTAAAGTTATTGTCTTTGTCATCTCTAATACCAATTAAAAATACTCGTTCTCGGTTTTGTGGAACTCCGTGTTCTTTTGCGTTTAACACCTTCCAATATAAATGATAAGGTACTGAATCTTCGTAAGCAAATAAAACAGGCAATCCGTTAACCGATTTCCCACCAAGTAAATTTACCCATTCACTAAATGTTTTTCCGTTATCGTCCGAAAGCAATCCTTTGACGTTTTCAAATATAAAAAACCTCGGTTTGTTTACCTGAATAAATTCGTGTGAATTAAAAAATAAGATTCCGCGTTTATCCTCTTTTCCTAATCGTTTTCCCGATAATGAAAATGCTTGGCAGGGTGGCGAAGTCATATAAATATCTAAAGATTCGGATGGAATTGCTCGGTCATATACGTTGGTTGGATAGTATTCCGGTTCACCATAGTTGTGGATGAATGTCTCACGAGCAAACTTATCCATATCACAGGCAAACACTTCCTTGTATTCAACCCCTAAACGAATGAGTGCCTGGTTGAATGCACCTACTCCTGAAAAGTCGCTTCCTACTTTTATTCTATTCATAATTTAATGCTTTATTTTCTGCGGTTAATCGGTTGTTTTCCGCTTTCAAGTCAAGGTTAATTAATTCTAATCGGTATGCACTTTGGCGCAACGCTCGGTATTCTTGCTCCAGTTGGTTAATGTACATTTTAACTTCTTGGAGTTCACTTAGTGTTTCTTCCATTGAATCAATTAAATCCGTTCTATTTGGATGTTTCATCTTTATGTCGTTTAAACTCGCTTGAACTTTCACGTAAGTATGAGAGAGTAAAACTTGGCTTCTTAAAATTGTGTAATCGTCCATTATTTTGCTTTAGCGTATTTTTTAATTAATGTGTTTCCTTGTTGTTCCTGTTCAAAGTAAACTAATTTTTCTTTATCGAAGAATATTTCGTGTTTACCTATCTTTCCGTTTGAACGTGGTTTAATCTTGTTAAAGTACAAATCTGCTTTGTAATACGTTGGGTCGTCTCGGTGTACCGTTATCATACACTTTCCCGAATTAAACCATTCCGAACCGCCTTTTAAATCGTATGGAACTGGTGCGCTTCTTTTTCCGTTTTCCTTTTCGGTTAACTTGGGATGAATAATAGTATGCAGGTGTAAGTCGTTGTCTTCTGCGATTTGGTTACGATACGGAAGAACGAACTCTAAATACTGAGCATAACCACCGTAATCGTTGTAAGGGTGGTTTAAGTCCTTCCAAGAATCAATAGAAGCAGTTTCTAATCCTTCGTCTTTTTTTAGTTGTACCGCGTAATCCCAAAACTCAATCGGTGTCATTTTCGCCTTAATATCGTTTCGCGTTAGTACCTTAAAGTGGTGCGTTATCCAATCTATTGCATTTATTATTTCATCATCAGTTATTACGTTAAATGCTTCAGGATTAAAACTTTTACCCGTTTTCTTGTTAATTAAGTCCGCGATTATTTCAACATTAGTACCTACGTCAGGAAAATAAACCAAATGCTTCCAACCATAAAAACGACTCGTATTCATTAAGCACTCCATAAGAACTTGCGTTTTACCGCTCATCGGAAATCCAGTCCAATCCGTACAATTTCCCAAACTCATTGAATAATATTCGTCCATTCCTTCGAATCCAAGATATTTACCTTTTTCGTGGTAGTTGTTTCGATATCGAAATAAGTCATCTATTACTTCGTGTGCTTTTGTTACTTTAAATCCTTTCATAGTTCGTTTTTAATTATTGCCAAGGAAACTTAAACGGTTCGTCTTTTGGTGGTGGATAGTTTTTAGTTAACCATTTTTTAGCAGTCAAATATAAACTTTTGTATTGTTTGTTTTTAGAATAGTTTTCTATTTCGTCTAAAGTGTCGTTTATTTGTTGTTCATTCCACGATAACCTTAACTTATCAAATTCATCCATAGACATAGATAAATGAGCGAAGCGTCTATATGTATTCTTTTCTTCTTTAATTTCTTTATATTCTTTAGTTGTTGCCCTTTGTTTGCCCTTTGTCTGCCCTTCTGCTTGCCCTTCTTTAGTATCTAAACATTGTAGTTTATCCCATTTTACAAGTGTTATAGCTTGCCATTTGTTTGTCGCATTGCGTGTAACTTCTTGCGACTTTTCTAATTTAGTCATTGCGGTTCTTACTTGCTTAATTGATAACCCAGTTTCTAAAGATAAATTCTCCCAACTTGTTATAAATGTTCCCGCTTTTACTTCCTGTCCTCTCCATTGCTTATCTTCGTAATTAACCGACACGAGTAAATGAACTAATAAACGAGTTGCATTATGGTCTTCATACCATTCCCATTCTTTTAAAGACCTATGTAATTTAATCCAACCGCTCATAATAACCGCTTAAAATTTCAATAAATTGCTTTAGTTCTTCTTTGTTTAATCGAATCCAATTTTCTTCGGTGTCAATAATTAATTTACCTGTAAAATCTCCAATGCATAAAGTAAAAACATCGTTTTCGTCAGTTGTAAACTTTTCTTCTTGTCTTAACATAATTCAAATTTTAATAAATAAAAAAACCCTCTGAAATCCAGTGCATCCTACCTCACTTTCATTCAAAGGGTTAATAACTTCCTTTTCGCATTTATAATGTAGGATGAATGCGTTCACAAATATAACTAAATTATTCTAATTGTGTTTCAAATTTGTATTCTTTTCTTTTTAAGCGTTCTTGGATTGCTTCCAGTTCACGAAGACCACCGCAGTATTTAACATCGTTGATGAAGTCCGTAACCGACCTTTCAATAATGATATTATTAAAGATTGCTCGTAGGTGTTCCGTGTCTAACAAGTAAGTTTTTTCTTTGTACGATTCCCATAACTCCGCTCGGTTGTTAGCGTGAACTACGCTTGCGTGAGTAAGTCCGAATACGTTGCAAATATCTCGGTAGGTGTATCCGTATTCCCGCATCTTATTAATTAGGAAGCATCGTTGATTTACATTTCGTCTTTTTCTACTTCTGCGCCTGAGTTCGTTTTCTTCTACTAATTGACTGACTAAATCTTTTATCATAGTTCCTTGATTTTAATTATTAACCCTTCCCAAATATCTAACACTAATTTAGCGTGGTGTGGGGAATACGCTTCTACAACGGATTTTGTTCGTTTTCTGCCGGATGTCGATGTTTCCTGATAATAGTGTGTTATTTCGTATGTCTTCATATTTTGCGTGTACTACGTTACAATAATGGTTAAAATTAAAATGTCCGTTTTTATGTATCCAACCTTCGCCACTTAGCCACCAACGAACTTGGTCGGGTAAATCAAAATTGTCTTCTTGAGTTCTTTCCGTTTTCATAAGCCATTTGTTGTTTATAGTTATCTGCTTCTTTTAATAAATCTTCGTGTAATTCGGAGTTATGAACCGCCCAATAAACTGCGTCTCGTAGTTGTTCCGTTTCCTGTTCCGTTAAAATGTGTTCTAATTCTATTTCCAAGTCGGAACGATAAGCCACGATTGTACACAAATCAATGTTAATATCTCCTTCTTCTTCGTATCGTTCATCTAACGAAACTTCAAACGTGCATTCTCCTTCGAATGTATCTGCGTAAAAATACGCAACTGGGTAAAATATCTCTACTATCATAACATAATAAAATAAGCAATTAATAATAAGCTACCTCCAATCGTAGCCGTTAGCATAATCAACTCAACGAGTGATTGTAACATCATTTTTCCTTCGTTGTCTAAGCCGTCATAAATCTCCTTTAAGTTTTTCATTTGTATTTTTTTAAAAGGGTTAAATATTCATTCGTGTTTTGTAAAGCCTTCTCGATTGATTCTTCCGATGCTTCGCAAAGTAACTGCTCGATAAATGTAATTAAAGCAGTTTGATTAGATTCGTTCTCCTGAAGGAAATCTAAAGCGTTATTAAAGTGTTCCATTGTTAAAGGTTTTCGTATGCTTGAATTAACTTAAACTCACAATGCGCTAACGCTTGTTTGTGTTTTTCTTCGTTGTCTTCGTCATTCAAATAGTCGAATGCTTCCGAATCGGTTGTAATTGCGCTTACTTCGATTCCGTTAACAAATCCAGTAATACGATAGTGTCCGTAGCTTCTTGTTCTTTCAATTTTAATTTCAGTTGTTTCCATAGCGTTTAATTAAATGTGCGTTACGGATGCGCACCCCCCGTTTTATTATGAATTGCGTATATTGTTTTGAATTGTCCAATAAATATCACTAAATTGTTCTTCCATAGCATTGTCAATATAGTTACACAATGAATAGTAATGCCGACCACCCCATCCTTTTGGTGTTTTGAAAGTATAGCCATCCATACTTTCATTTAACTTTATTGTAATAAATAAATTTTCAAATACTTCCAATTTTAATTCAGTTGTTTCCATAGCGTGTTTAATTAATGTGCGTTACGGATGCGCACCCCCCTTGTTTAATTATTTAACTAATCCTTTAACGTAATAAACGTCAACATTCATATTTTCTTTATCGTGTGGCGAAACTGCACCGTCGTAAAACGCACCTTTTCCAAATACCTTTTCAATGTCCCCGTCAAAAATACAACCGTCGTCTTCTACCACTAAACACGCAAAAGGTTCTCCGATTGTACGCCCTAAAAAAATGCTGTTGTTATGCGTTCTTTGCGTTGTTTCTTGGCGACGGTATAACCATAAATGGTTAATGTTTCGAGCGTTCAAACTCCTTTGGTACTGTTCGGTTGTTAATTTAATTGTTTTCATAGCGTTTGTTTTAATAATTATACACAAATATAAAGTAAAGGTTTCAATCCACCAAACTTTTTAACAATTTTTTTTCACTTTTCAATAATTTATAATCATTCTAAATAAGGAATGTCGCAAATTTAGGAGATATATGCGACAAAAGTAAGGGTATAACCTTACGAAAAGCCTAATAAAATAAGGCTATAAACTAAAAAAGGGGTATCACTACCCCAATTCAACGCTATGGTGCAAATCTACAACGGAAATTTGAACGAATCTATATTTTTCTGCATTGAGTTATCAATATCTTTGCATTCAATTTTCAATATTCTGCCGCCTAATGGCTTTGGAGGTGCGCCACGTTCAACGTGCCATCCGTGTGAACCTTCTCCGTATTCTTCCTTATATGTTCCCGTTAACATAAGGTGTAGTTGACGTTGTTTAACTGAGTAACCTTTTTTTGAGTTGTGGTTAACGCATTCCCTTACGTCATTACGAGAACTATTTTCGTGGATATGACCCATTGTAAATACGTCAAAGTCTTCGTACATCTCTAACGCACGGGTAAGGTTCAATGCTCCTTTGGTGACTACACCACCACCACCTGAGCCGTGATAGTATTTTACTTTGGTGCTTACTTGTGAAGTTGTATTTAAGAATTGGCGAATAATAACCCAACCACCATACCCACCAGTTTGAACGCTTGACGAACATTTATAATTTAATAAGTCCACGAACCTACGCAATAAGTCGGTTTCTTGAAACTTTATTACTCCTGTTTCGTGGTTTCCGTATCCAATTAGTTTAATCGTGTTTGCGTAAGGTTCAAACCATTCTACCGCAGTTTCTACAATCGAATCTAAATAACGAGCGTTGTTGTGTTCAGGTCTTACGTCTTCTTTATTTCTGCGGTTATCGCCTCGCCCTTGCATTAAGCAAAAGAAATCCCCGTTAATTATTACTGGAATATCGTTGTCTTTACAAAAGTCCAAATGTCTTTTAAGTAAATCTCGGTCGCATTTAGGGTTATCCCAATGAATATCCGAAAGCACAGCAACGTGAACTTGCCATCCCTGAAGTTGTAATTCGTGGACGTTTTTTCCGTGTTTAATTAAATTCATACGTTTAAATTTGTCCGAAATATCGGAAGAAAAGTCGAACTCGTGAAATAAAGGTAGAGTTCAAAACAAACCGAAGAACGAATCCAAGTATAAAAGCAATCAAAACAACCCACCAGTTTGTGCGATATTTAACCACTTGTTGCGCTTTAGCCGTCTTCCATTTTGTTTTTCCTTGAATCTTTAACGTCTTTACACGTTCTTTGTATTCAATTCGTGTTTGGTAGCGTGTTTTCGGAACATAAATGTTCTTAAAATTCACGATTGTGTCCTTAGTTGTGATAAACTTTTCCCAAACGATTGAATCGTGTTTGATTACCGGGAACGAATCTAATGTAGTTATGCGTATCGTATCCGTGTCATTTACCACCTTTAGCCCGTGTTTAAGCGCCTTTTTGTAGTGGTATTGAGCCAAGCGTTCACTTGAACACGAAAGTAGCGTTAAAACGCTTAAAATCGCTATTAAATACTTCATAAGTTTTCTAACATTTTAATCATACGTGGACACGGATAAATATCAGCCTTATCTTTACGAACTGAGTTGTGTGTATAAATACCTCGTGTACCTTTGAATGCTTCGTTGTCTAAGTCAAATATTTCTTTACGATAGGTTTTAGGTATGTTATACGTTTCGCATAGATACACTACAAGTTGACGTAAGGATTCTATTTGTGCATCCGTGTATTTGTACCAATGCTTGTAACCTTTGTAAGCAGTTTCTAAAGTAGTTACATACGAAGCGTTTACTTCCCCTTTTACATAGTTGTAGAATTTTCCGTTTTTTTCTTTGAGCATTCCCCAGTTGCACACCTCGATTCCTACCGAAAGTTTGTTAAGGTTCTTGTATGGTAGTCCACGAGTTACAAAATCTTGGCTATCAATTCCCAAATGCCACGCCCAATGCTTACTTGAAAAACATTGAACAATCGTTCCGTTTTCTCCGATTACAAATGCCGTTGCTATCTGCGAATCATTGCTATTCCAAAAACGTGCAACACCTTCAGCGTTTCCGTTACCTGCGGTATGGTGTAAATAGATTTGGCTTTTATCCGTGTTTTCCTCGAAGAACTGCCCTTTCGATAGCCTGTGTTGGACTATCTTTTGAATGTCAAGGTTTGAACTCATTTAAATCTTGTTTGGTTCGTGTTAGAAAATCTTTAAAAGATTTGAGTACATTCTTTCCTGTAATGTCTTCGTAAGATTCGTTAACGCTTTTAATCTCAACAAAGGCACAAAAGAACGTGAACGCTTTGGTTAAAATTAAATCAACCGAAATAAACATTCCTAATATGTCAGCAAGAACATATTTTTCCAATAAATAAATCGCTACAATAGCACCAGCATAAAGTAATGATTTAGAAATTGTATTGCTTAATCTTCTTGAACGTATAGCCTTCCAACCGCCTATCTTTACGCTTCGCCATATACCGAAAAACATATCCATCCAAATAAATAGAACGGCTATTATTATCATTGGTTTAATTGGTGCTAATATTGAGCAAAGCGAAAGTAGGAAAATTGAAAGTTTAGTTTTCATCTAAGTATTGATTGAGTAGTTGAAAGGTAAGTAGTGATGCGTAGCCAAGTGCGAAAAGTTTAAAAAATAAATAATGCGATTCGAATAAAGTAACAATTACTCCAGCGTAGCTAAAGAAGAAATAAAGTAAAGAAAGTCCTCGTAAATGATTGTTCATTATCCTACTAAATTAGTTTGTGGAGACCACGTATTAAAACATATTGAACCCCACCCGATTCCCATACCACTTTTTGCACCTTGTCCCCAACCTACCACGTTGTTGTGTGCGCCTTGTCCCCAGTCATTCATTTTTTTACGTTTTGTAGTTTCTTAATTAATTTCTGCAACTTAATTACGTTGCTTTTCTTTGGTGTATATTCCTTTTTTATATTACCCATCCTGTGTAGTTTGAATCAGTATTTGGAAAAATATCCGAGTTCGTGTTTGTGTAATATTCAGGAAACGTATTACCCGAATAAGTCATAAAATTAATAAACCGCTCGGTGTAGTTTTGCGCTAAGTACCTTTGTTTTTCTATTAAAAAGTCAACTTCGTTTTTTTCTACGTTTTGAGCGTTCTCGGAACTATGTTTAAAGATTCCCTTATTAGCCATTGTATAAGCCATAAACGGAAGATATTCAACCATTGCCCAATGTATAAGCATCGGCTTTAAATAAGTTTCAACAAGGTCTAAATAAGGGTTAGCTAAAGTTCCAGCAACGATGTCCGTTTTAATTTTGTTTAGTAACTCAGTACCCGTGTATTGTTGTATATGAATATCCTGAGCGACTTTAATCCATTGTATGAATGTATCCGTATCAATGTTGCCGTTAAGTGCGGTAAATCGCACCAAATCATCTCGTGTTATTAGTAATGCTTCTGCCATTATCGTGGGTTTAAATATCCCCTATTTTCCATATCAATAGGTCGTTGTGAAACTAAAGAATCATTTTTGATGTAGTATCCTAACGATTCAGCCTTGCGAACTGCTATTTGTTTAGCGTTAGGTGAGTAAATATCTATTCCGAATTGTGCATCGAACTGAGCGTAAACTTGTTTGTTCCAGCGGTGGTGGCAATTTGGCCCACCTTTGTAGAACCAAATATCGTAAGTGTCTGCGCCTTCAGGGCCAAAACCCGAATTTACTACGCTTTCATTCATACGCATAATGTCTTCCTTTCGATAGATTTTACCCATACGCTTCATTAAGGTGCAAAATTCACGAGATTTACCACTTTTTCCACCGTCTTCGCCTTCGTAAACATAACGAGTAACGAATTTAACTCCGTTAATTATTTGGTCTTGTTCCGAACGTGCGTTAGGGAATGCAACACCACTACTTACTAACTCAATCAATTTAGTGAATAAAGATTTTTCGCCTTTTAAACGAGTGTTTTCTTCTTCGTCTAAATCGTAGTCAACTGGAGCGCTATCAATCAACAACCAATCTTTGTTTGGGTATTCGCCAAACTCGGATAAAATCGTTTCAAGTTTATTCGTCTTTAAATTGGTTGTGTCTGCGCCTGTTTCTTCAGTTACTTGGTCTTCAGTAGTTGCGTTTTCTAAGTCGGTAAATTCAAGCGGTTTTAAAGTCCTAAAGAATAACTTTAAAGCTATGCCGTTAAACGCTAATATTCTATCAAATGCTTCGATTATTTCGTCTTGAAATGGCTTAATAACCATATTGTTAAATAGAATAAACGAGTTTTGTAATTCGTCTGCGTTAGATGAAAATCCATTAGATGAAGCAATCCCGAATAAAAGCGGACTTGTTACGTTATGACCTAACATTATTTTTCGTAAACATTCTTCCGATAGGTAGGTGTAATGGTCTGGCGCATCATTCAATGGAATATCGTCTACCGTAGTTTTTGATTCTGCGTTTAAGTTGAATGCTACAATAACCTTTTGACCTTTCGAACCGGTTAACTTGCTTAATACCTTTTGACTTATTAGGTCTTGTTGTTCTTCCGAAGGTACTCCATTGTTAAAGTTGACCACCTTAGTTCCTGAGAATCCGTTTTGAACTTCGTTGATTAAATAGTCGGATACTTCTTCTTCTAAAACTGCGTAAGGTATCGCACCTTGATAGTCAGGATAAGCGTAGTATTTCATTCCAACTCCGTAAGGCTTAACGAACATTATTTCGATTTTGTCTTGTGAGTAACCGAACGCACTAAAACGAGTTGGTGGGAACTTGCGTACATTTTCCCAGTTATCCGAATAATAGTAACCCGTTATTTCGCCTTTCTCGTTGCACTTTTCCGCTCTTAATAGATTAACGGGTATGTGATAAACCTTTAAGATTTTATCGTGCTTGTCATTGTAATGAACTTGAATAGCGAATTGACCGAATAATTTCCTATCAAATACCATTTTACGCAAACATTCAGGACTAAACAATGTCATCATTTGAGCGTACTCGTTAGGCTTTTTCGAAGCATCTAAAGCGCTAAGTCCTTTGCCGTAAATTAAACGGCTTACGTTGTTTATAATTGCGCTATTTGTGGTTGATTTCGTGTACCTATCAATTAAGTAATTGAAGTAGTTGTTATCTTCTCCGAACTCTACCCACGCATCTCGTTTAGATTCTTGGATAGTCGGTTGTTGATATTCCGCAAGTTGTAAAATGTGTACGTTATTACTCATACATTATGAAGTCGTTAGTTGTTTGATTTGATATGTACTGCCCGTTGTTAACCGAGAATGTATTTATAGGTTGATTTGTGCAGAACATTCGTTCCTTTAAAATTAGGTTTTGATTCGCATCATATACCTGAAGCCAGTAAAAGTGATTTTCTTTAGTTGGAAAAATACCAATAGCCGCCGTATAGTAATCATTCGGTAATATTTGAATGTTAGGAACGTAAACATTTACATTCGTGTTTTCGTCAATCAAATATAAATCTTGCGCTAATCCGTAACGCACAATGAAATTGATTTGTTGAGAAGTTAATTGTTCTTTGACTACTATCATATTAGTATAACTATTATTCCGTTTTTTTGTGCAATAAAAAAGGGGTGTTTCCACCCCCTTAACGCTTATGAAACAAAGTTCTTATGAATTAACTACCGTAGGAGAACCCAATAAAGTAACTAATTGTGCTTCGGTGTTACAATCTAACCAGTTCGCTGGAACTGCCTCTTGCCCAGTCAAAGTCAAAGAATATCCTGTCATATCACCAAGCGCAGTACCATTTGAAATAGTTCCCGCAGTTACATCCATACCGCGAACCAATCCCGCAATAAAGAAATCTCCGTTGTTAGTTTCTACAACTACGTTAGGTCTTCCGTAAGAAAGTAACTTAATTTGCTTGTGTGTAATTTGGTCTTGTTTCTTTAATTGAATAGACAAAACTTGCTCAAAGAAAGTTGTACCATTCTCACGAGAAGAAGTGATAGTTGTTTCAAACGAGTTAGTTCCTTTCAATTCATATTTATAAATGTTGTTGATGTTACCGCCAATCGCAGTAATTACGTCTTCGTAACCTACCGCAGTATCGTAAGTAACGTCTGTTGTTCCGTCAAAGTCCCCGTAGTTAATGAAGTAGATGTTTCTTAACCCACCTACTACGTCTTTACAAGGTTCTTGTCTTCCGTGTGAAATATCGCAGCTCATTTTATTTTATTTTTTTAATGTTTTACAAAAAAAGGGTGGCAGTTTTATCCACCACCCCGTTATATTTTGGTTAGGTTGATTATCCGTAAATTACGATGTCTTCAATAACTCCGTAAGTTGCACCCGCAGCCATTCGCATAACTACACGCACGTTATCATCTCCTAAAGTAGCTGAAGTATCAATCACTCGTACTTCTTGCGTGTCGCTCAACAAAGAACAACCGAAGTAAAGGTTAGATGTAGTCGCTACCATCATTGAATCAACTGGAAGTCCGTTAGCCATAAAGATAGGCAACCCGTTGAAAGTCAACGCTCCGTTGTTGTACCACATTGTACCTTGTGCGTTAACACCTGAATTTGAAGTAGCAGCAACTGCGAAACCACCCAATGCAGCAACGTAAGCCTTAGCCACGTTTTGTGATACGTAGATTTTTAAATCAGGCTTTCCGTAAAGTGCAGCAGGAATAGCATCGTAAACCGCTTGTAATTCTCCGATTACGTTAGCTGGAGTAATAGCAGTTGAAGGTACTAATTGAGCAGCGGGTAAGTTAGGGTCAGCCAAAGCAGTTGTGTAAAGTCCGTCAAATTGTCCTGAGTTAGAGTTAGAACCTTGCCAAATAGATACCTCGTTAGCAGCAGCAACTTTTTCAGCAGCGTAAGCGATTAGGTAATCTGCGAAAGATTTAGGCAAAGTGTCGAAAGAAGAATAACCCATTTCGATTGATTGCCAAGTTGAGTGAAATTGAGATTTACAAAAAGTAAGGTTTACTTGAAGGTCTTTTACTTGAAGAACTCGCTCAGTTAAATCAACGGTAGAAGTAGGAGTAAAATCGCAAGTAGCATCAGCTAAAATTGCGTTCGTATCCAATCGTTGAATAACTGCTTTGTACTTTACGTTAGGCATAACGGTAACACCGCCACCTTCGATTGTTGGTGCGCTCAAAAGAGCAGCAGAAACGTACTTACCTGCCCATTGACCAGCGTAAGAAGTTGTAATGTTAGTTGTTGTTGGCATTTTATTTTTCTTTTATTAATTATACATTTTATTTAAGATGGAATCCATTATTCCTTTTGGTGCTTTTTTACCGATTTTAGTGAACTCGGTTTTAGCTTCGTTTTCAGGGTTAAATGCTATTGGTGTAGGTTCTTCGGAAAGTTCGGTCTTTTCTTCTACGACTTCGTCAACTTTCGATAGTTTAGCCAATTCTTCTTTTAACGCTTCATTTTCTTTTTTCAAGTTTTCCATTTCACTAAAGAATGTTTCTTTAACTATTGATTCAATAGTTTTCTTAGGAGATGATACAGGTTCGCTCATTTCTTGGTCTTTAGCTTCAGTAGGTACTTCTTCGGCAGGTGCTTCAGGCATTTCTTCTTCTTCTTTTACCTCTTTAACTTCCGAGATGATTCCTTCTTCAACGATAACCAAAATGCGTCCGTCTTCTAATTCGTATTCTCCAACCGGAACGGCTATCTTTTGTTCGTCTTCAGTTACAACGAAAACTTCTTTTCCTGTTTCAAAAGAATCGGCTTCGATTTTAGTAACTCCGTCAGCCATCATCATTTGTTCTAATTTTACTTCCTGAGAAAGTAACGCTTTGATTTTTTCTAATAGTGTGGTATTCTTCATATTGTTTTTATTTAATAACTTATTTAATTTTTGTTTGTTGCATTTTTAGTTTCCGCCCGTCCCGTTATTAGTAGTTGAGTGCGTGGTATTTTGGTTTGTTATTTGGCTGCCTTGAGTTTGTTGGTAGGTGTTTCCTATTCCTTGATTTTGTAAATCTCCGTTACAACATTTTCGGTTATATGTTCCGTCTTTACATAAGCAACCACGTTTACCACCTCGTGGACTACTTCGCTTTTCTTCGTTACTCATCCTTGACCTCTATTTAGTTTAATGTAATTCTTTGAACTCTTTAGTTTACTTGACTTGGATTTTGCGTGTACGTTTGGTCGCTTTACCTTTGGTTTTTGAACGTGAACTTTTACGTTAGTTTGCTTTGCCATTTTTTATGCTTTCAAGTTTACGTTGCGCCCATTCTATACCTTCGTCTCCACCCCAAGCTAACCACATTAAACGACCGCACCCGTCTCCTAATTCTTTTTGTGAATTTTGTCGGTGTCGTTCAAAACTTGCCATTCGTGCTATGGTGTCTTCGCTTATCGGTTCTCCTTTTGCTAATTGATTTGCACGTTGTTTGCCTACATCAGTTCCGCAATCTCCCCACCCGTTTTCTTCTGCGTATCTCAAAGCGGTTTTAGCGTTCTCAGTTGCTTGTTTAGGATAGTCCGTGTAAGATTCTAATTCGATGCCTAACAACCTTTTTAACTCATTTATTACTTCGGTAGCTTCGTCTTCTTCTGCGCTCATTTCGAATTTATCCGCAAAGTAACCTTCGATTGAGAAACCTTTAACTTTGCCTTCTTTAACATCGTTCCAAACTTCATCGTTGTTTACTTTCATTGAAATCATCCACGTTCCTTTTGGTAGGTCGAATCCGTAAAGTTTAGATTTGTCTTTTTGTTCGTCTTCGATTATCCACGATTCAACTACGCTTAATCCTGTTAACTTTTTATCGTGTTCGTAAGTAGCGTTGTTTTGGTTTGAACGCATTAAAAACAATTCACTTGCTTTGCGTATCGTGTCCGGACTAAAGTAAATATAGTATTCTTCGTTCTTTGAGTTTCTGCGGTATATTTGTTTGTTAGGAATCAAAGCCGCACCCATTAAAATTCGCTTTTCGGTGTCAACTTCTTTTAGTTCGATTTCGTGTTTATTTAAGGCAATAAAGTTTTCTTCGATTGCTGGAGAATGAACCACGCTAACCGCATCTATTCCGCTTTGCTCGTCTTGTTCGTCTATGATTAATTCGATGATTCTCATAACTATTTAATTTAATTATTCTTAAAGTGTTGCGTTTTGTATTCTATTCCTATCCAAACTTTGCGCCGTTGTAACTTGTCCGCTCACTACATAGGCTTGGGTAGGTTGTTGTTGAAGTTGCGAAAGTTGATTCAATCCATTATTACCTACCACGTTAAAACTTGGTGCTTGACTTCCCGCACCTAATGACATTCCACCAACTGAACCACCACCACCTCCACCACTTCCCGAACCACCGCCTTCGAACTTTTGAGATGCAATTTTTTTAACATTCAATAAACCAGCAGCAACTGCCATAGCCGCAGCAATTCCACCCAATACAGGACCAGTTACAGGGATAGCAGCCATTGACGCATACGCTTCGTTTGCCGCTTTGTAGGTATCTATTGTTGCACTTGCTATATCTGCTCCTTTTTTTACGTTGAACGCTTTACGTTGCGCATCTTTTGATTTGAAGTTAAACGATACGGCTAAATTGCCTAACATTTGAAACTGCCCTTTCGCTAAATCTAAGTATTTATTGATTTGTTCCTTTTTCGATTTGGCTTCTTCTTCATCGTACTTCTTGTTTATATCGGCAATTTCTCTACGTTTGGCTTCCGTTATTATCTTTTCTTCTTGACTTCCTGCTTCAGCCATTCGCTCCATTTCAGCATACTTCTCCTCGATTAAATATAGTTCACGTTTTTGCTCCGTTAAAGATGCTTGATAGTTTTCTTCAGCAAGAACATCAACTTGGTTTAAAAATTCTTCGTGTTCTTTTTGTTGTTGTTGTTTAACCCATTCCTGAAAATCTATAGTGCGTTTTTTTACTTCTTCTTGATACTTTTCGTCTATTGCTAACAAATCTTTGTTTAAAATGTCTTTAGCATTTATGAGTATTTGACGTTCTTGCTCGGTTAATTTAGATTCAGCAGTTAAACGAAGTTCTTCTATTGCTTTATTGTATTGCGCACGGCTTATCTTACCGCTTTGGTATTGTTTATCTAAGGCGGCTTGTTCGTCTGCCATTCGTTCTTTCAGGAAGTTGTCTCGGTAGTCGTTATATGCGTCTTGTCTTACGGCTTTTTCCTTTTCTATTCCGTCTTCCATTAACGCTAACTTTTGATTTTCTAATTCTTCCTCCAGTTTTAATTGGTCTTCGTATTGCTTCTTGATTGCGTCAATGTACTCCTTTCGTTTCGCATCACTTATTTGCTTGATTTTGTCGAATGCTTCTTTATTTTTATCCGCCATTTCTTTGCGGTGTTCCGCTTCCATTACTTCAATGGCGTGTTTTGTATCCACATTGTCTTTGTAGGTTTCGTCCATTATCTTTTGGACTTCTTTCATTCGTTTTTTTAACGATTTATACCTATCGGAATCTTGGTCTTCGGATTCCATAAGCAATTGCATTTCTGCTTTTATGGCTTTCATTTTGGACTTTTGAACTTCAAGGAATACTCTACCACTGGCAAGGTGTGATTTCGCTTTAGATAGTTCCATTTCGTAGGTCGCTTTTCCTTCGGCTTTTGCTAAGTCGATTTGACGTTGTGCTTTAGCGTCATTCTGCGCTTGTTCTTTTTTAATTGCATTGGCTCTTTTATCCGCAGCCTTTACCACCGCTTCGGTATGTTCTTGAGCATTCTTTTTAGCTTTTGCCGTTTGCACATCGTCAACCACCCCAAAGTATTCTAACGCTTTAATCGTTCCGTAGATAATACCTATAATCGGAAACATAACCGATATTAATATCTTTGCGCCGGTTCCAAGTTTCTCAAACTTTTCACGCGCCCACATTACCCCAGCAGCTAATTTGTCAAAGTTGGCTATAAGTAACCCAATACCTACTACTATCGCACCGATACCCGTAGAAATCAACGCAATTCTAAATAGTTTCATCGCATTAGTTCCTACTCCTGTGGCTACTGCCGCTCCTGTTTGTGCCGTTGCGAGTTGTGAAGTTGCGACCGCCTGTGCTTCAGTTGCAGCCGTGTCTGCCGTGTCTAATGCCGTTGAAACAGCCGTTGCCGCATTCTTTTTAAATAACGATTGAGTAACATTACCAATCATTATTCCAAGTACTTTAAATTGGTCTTTCGCCTGAGTGATTGCGCTTATTCCTTGAGATAATGCCATAGCACTTTGTACCTTTAGCATCATTTGTTGTACCTTTTCGGATTCAACTCCCATTAAACCCATAGCACCAGTAACCGCTGAAAATCCACCCGATACACCACTTAATGCACCGCTTAACGCTTGAAACTTTTTGTCGGGGTTAAATGCGTCCGACATCATTTTAGCATCTCCGATTTTATCCTTTAACATAGCGACTTTCTTTGCCGCCTCTTGTGCCTGTTTCGAGTTCATCCCGAATTGGTCAGCCATCTTTTGTAGTTCAACGGTAGCTTCTTTAAGTTGACGTTTTAACGGGACTGCGTTGCTATTTATTTCGAGATTGATTTGTTTAGTTTCTGCCATTGGTTATTCTTTTTACTTTTAACTCACGTTTCGCCTGATTGTACGTTCCTTTAATGTCCGAATGTAATTTGTATTTTCCTTTTGCGATTTCAATATATTCGTGTTCGGCTATAAATTCCGATAGCTGAAGTAGTTGAACTATTTGATTAATATAACTCATTGTCTAATTATTATTATTGGTTGCACTTGCGTAAGTCCGTTTGTAAAATCAAAATTTACGTTAATTGTAATTACATCAGGTTCTTTTGCTCGTGGTAAAATAAATGTTACCGTTTGGCTTTCAATTATTGGGTCGGGTAAAATAACATCGGGATTGTCGCACGAAAACTCTACTCTATTTGCTAATTGCGGTAAAGTAATTGGAACGCTTATACCATCTTGACTCGTGTTTGTGTTGATTATCCTTTCAGGAAAAAGCGGCATAAAATCGTTCAATAATTGGAACGTGGTTTCACCGCTTACAAGATTCGTTTTAAATTCGTTTATGATGTAACGCTTATCTCGAATGATTATCCTATCGTTTAGCTGTAATGTTGTCAAAATCGAAACGGGTAAGTTCGCCTTAATCGTTGTTAGCCTGTTCTTAGGGTTAAAAAGATTAGCTAAGTAAGGAAAATAATACGTTGCAAATATTGATTGTTGAATAGGTGCTAACCAGTACGAACTTGTTTCAGGAGCAAAATTCAATGAATAATCTATTCCGTTATCAGTTAGGTCTTGTCCGAACATCATATAATCGTGGTTACTAACGTGAGCCGCTCCGTCAGTGTAAACGATATGGTCGGTTAAATTAATACCACCAAACTTGTAAAGTAAACACGGCTTTGGTATGTACGGACTAAACGATTCATTTAACGAATAACCTACTTGTAAACCAGTAGGACTTCCGGCGTGGTAAAATTGATTGAATAATAAGTTCTCAAAAGGTACTTGAATACTAAACTCTCCGCCATCGTACGGATATTGATATTCCGTGTTTCCGTATTCCTTTAAGCCTTGATTGTAAAACGCTTTATTCATTAACGAGTTAGATTCTTGGAATGCGAATCCTATTTTTTTGTAAAGTTTTACTCGGTCTATTCCTATTTCGGTTTTATCCGTGAACTCAGTTATATCTATAACTGCTCCTGAAGCGTACCAATCAGCTAAAGGAATAATAGTGTAATTAAAAGTTCCGTTAATTAACCCCGTACAAAAACACGTTAAGTTAAATTGCTTTAAAATACCCGCCACGAACTCGTTTACTTTGATTTGCGGTGCTAACTGCGCCAAGTCGGTGTAAGTTGTTAGCGTGTTCGTGAAAGTGTCGTAGGTAACGTAATCCGTGTGAAATATCGCACCTACAAAATAACTTACTGAGTAGGTTATATTAAAATCAATAGTCAAAGATGCCGTACTTCGAACCTGAAAAGTATAGTAGTCGTTTAAGCCAAGCGTGTTCAATATGTAAGGAAAATTACCATTCAACGTAAACCCTAATCCGTTTAACGTACAAAATATTGCGCCATTGCGATAAACATCTACATAGTAAGGAATGATTGTACTTGAAATCGTATTGACATTTACATAAATACTTTGAAAACTTGCTCCGTTTTGAAATATGGTTGAAATCTTGCCTTGTGTTGTATCAACGTAATAATTCAGCGCATAAACAGGAGTATAAGACGATGTTAAAGAATTGAAAATAATATCTTGCGCCTCCCCTGTAAATTCAAAAGTGTTTTTATTCTTATACCATAGATACGCCTTAGTAAATTTCGGGTCTGTTAAGAATGCTCCGTTAAATTTGATTCCGTACGTTTGTTGGATGCAGTCGAAAATAGATTTTACTCGAACTGCTGGAAATAACTCACGATAATCAATCGCACCCGCATTCGTATGAATGTCGTTAGCCGTTAACCCAAGCGAACCAATCAACCAAGCGGGAATGTCTGCCGAATTAATTGCGTTGTTGTATTCCCATATTCGATTTGAAGTGATGAGTGGGTAACATACATCGTAGTCGTTTCCAATATCAGTTATCCGAGTAAATACTTCCGTAAAATTGTAGTCGTGATTTATTGTCGTGTAGTTAACATCACTTAACAAATCTTCACCTAAAATATCTTTTAAAGTGGTTACATCTCCGTAGAATGTTATCGTGTAGTTGTCAGGTTGTCCGTTTTTTAGTTGACTCTTTTCCATTTGGATTTTACCCCTACGAAAAAACGTCATATCTATTTCAATGTATCCATTTAAACGCTCTTGATAATTGATTGAACTATTAACCGCGTTTTCGTAGAAGTACTGCCATATCTTGTTATTGTTTGCGCTCGTTGGTATTGTGAACGATTGCGAAAAGTCGGTATAGGTTTTGGAAATATCCTGAATGTTTTGAATCGTAGAATTTACTTCGATATTTTCATCGTTGAATAAATCCAACTCCATTCCCTCTACAAAGATGCGAACTTGCCTTTTCATTAGATAACATTATTTATTAAGTCGTTGCTTTGTTCGAACTCTAAAACGTAATTTATTTTTTTGTTATTTATGTTCTTTTGCTTTTCGATTTCTTTTGTTTTAAGTTTTACTGGTTCGTTATTAAGTAGGATTCGTTCACTTAACATTAATTGCTGAAGGTTTGAATTAAACGATTCGTCAACCCACCCTGTGTTAACTCGGTATGTTATGATTCCGTTTGTGTTAAATGTTTGACGTTGGTTGGCTTTGGTGTCCCAACTTCCAAATAACCCAATTGTTTGCATTAAATTAAATTCAGTTGTTGTTGTTGCCAAACTTTCAAAAGACGCTTTAAAAAAGAATTCACGTTGCCACGCTCCGTACATATTAATGAAGTCCACTACTTGTACATCGTATCTACATTCTTCCATTGGGTTAAATGTAGCAGTCCAACTCAATACGGAAGTAGGAGTAAAGATTTCAACTTTGTTTCCCGTAAGATAGTAATTTGGGTAAACACGATAAAGGTTGTACATATTATCTGCACTAATTGTATATGAATGCGTTAACCCAGTTTGTAACTGCGTATATTTTACCGTCCAACCAACTTCCAAATAAGCCGTAAACGTACCCGCCTGTTCTAATTGATTTAAACTTGGGTTGTTGTTTGCATCCGACCAAAAGTAATAATCCATTTCGTCTAAATGTACTGGCATTGCTTGACCGTGAGACGGATTGTAACCTTGTGAATAATACCCAAATCCATCGTACGCCCAATACGTTATTGTATCTAATAAAACGTAGGTATTCAAAACTAATTTGTAACGCTTTACGTCAACTAAAACGTATTGATTAAAACCCAATAAACCACCATCAGTAGAATAATTATTATTAAACACATCGTGTTTTATTTGCTCCATTAAATACGGAGAAATATTGTACAACGTCTGCGTATTATTACTTGCAGGAATAAGTTTTTCAAGCGTATAACTCGGTGAACTTGGTGGTGTTGTTCCGTTGTAATATATGTAAAGTTCTACCTTACTTCCCGCTTGTCCGATTTCGTTTATCTCAATGATGTACGGACTTCGTGCAAATATTCTATTTATTATCATAGTTTTTAAAATTTTCTTTCATTATCGTGTCAAATAGTTCTTCTACTTCTAAGCCATAAGCCTTTATCATAGCATCAGGAAGATTCTTGTACGCCTGTTCAAATGGTTTAGTAAAAAACAAACTCGGTTTAATTCCCTGAGCAAAGATTCGTTTTTGTAGCCAAAATCCGATTGTTTGGTAGTTGCCTTTTTTGTACTTTCCTTCTTCGTCTCTTAAACGTATGTTTTTAGATTTCGCCCAGTTTATCATAGCTTGTAAAGGTGGTTTCTTTACCTTGTAGCTAAATGGACTACTCGGTGCTTTTTGTCTTCCGTTTTTTACTAAGGTAGGGTTGCTACCCTTTACCCCTTTATCTTGATACCACCCGTATTCAGGCATTTCAAAATAAAAACGTATTGAGTTCTCCATTACTTTAAAGTCAGCCTTGATACTATTCGACAAAACACCAGTAAAATTCTTGCGACTTAAATTCGATTTGGATTTCGTGATAACGTAATCACGGAACTTTTTTAATGCCTTTAATTGTTCTGCCTTTTCCATTTAACAAATAGTCATATCGTTAGGGAAATCAACATCAAAGGTCATAGCCCAACCCGCTAAATAATTTTCGAATCGTTCTACAAAAGGTTCGCACGTTGGCATACTATTCAGGTGGTATAGCTTGTCCCAAATGTTTCCGTGTTTAAGCATTTCGAATGCTCGGTTTAAAATCGCGAGTTGCGTATTTAAAACGTCTATTTCGTTATCCGCAGTTTCGAACGTATTGGGTGCTTCTTCTTTTCGTTGGCTTACGTTATCCATAGCCATCAAAGTTATATTTGCAGTGATTACGTTGTCATTAAAAGTAACTTGATTAACCATTATATGAACCAATGGAAAAATAGTTTGTTTACCTAAGTCAACGTTGAAGATTGAACCTTGCGATACGGTATTAACTAATGGGTCTCCGTTAAAGTGTGTTCTTAGTTCGTTTAAAAGTGAGTAGTATCCGTTCATTTGTAACTCTTTTTTATTTCCATTATTTCTATTTCGTTTTTTTCTGCTTCAAAGGTAAGATAGGTAAGACATTTAAATAATCCGTATTTTGTAACCTCGTCATATTTTGTAAGGTCTCCCTTAGCGAGTCCATAGATTGAGCTATACCACCCCCATTTTTTTCCAAACTGAGTTCGTGCGCTAAAGTCGCTTGTTCGGTCTTGTTCATCTTTGTTAGTTCGCTCTCCAAATAGTTTAGGGTAGCGCTTAACAACTCGTTTCCTAAAGTCCAAAAAAAAAGCGAAGCGGAAATAGCTACGTCCATCGGTGCGTACAACATTAAGTCGCTAAATTCACTTGCTCCAGTATATTCCATAATGTTATATTTTTCGTCTTTTTTTAACGTGATTGGTCGGTACATCACTGCCATAGCTTTGTGGAATGTATCCCACTTTGAAAGGTAGTTATCTAAATCCACGTATTCACCGAAAGTAATATTTTCTAAGTCAGGAATAAACCCGAACTCAATGTCTCCGATTTTAAATGTTGGTTTGAACTTTGGCTTTTCGTCAAAGATTTTCGTGAAGTGTTGTATTAGTTCGTTTATGCTTGACAATTTGATTTTGACAATATCCTTTAGTTCTATTCCGCAAAAGATTTCAATCATTTTCTGCGCTATAAATTCTTGGTCGTTTGACGATTCCTGTAACTTCAGGAACTTTTGGTAGTTGACCAAAGGTATTTCGCTAATTGAACTTGGAACGGTGATGTCTAACTTCATAACTTATAAACTATTTATTCGTTTTTTTGTAATTCACAACGTATTCGTGTGCGTGAATAAGCATTTCAAAGTGAGCGGTAAAACGTGCCATATTATTGAACACTATTCTAACTCGTTTTCCGGTACGCTCGTGAATGTATTGCTCAACTCGAGTAATCATTACTTGCATATCGTTGGTTTTATCGTATTGCATAGTTTCCGTAGTTTGAACCTATCCCAAGCGTTTCCATTTCGTGATACCTGAACGCATCAATAGCGTGGTTATTAAAATTGATAGGTTTGTTTAATCGTTTGCCTTGTTTGTCGGTATCCCAAACATATGAACGTAGTTCTTTAATTAAATTACTGCTATTCGAAGTAACTAAGTATTCGTTGCGCTGAATAACATCTATTCCGTAGTTTATCGAATCCTTACCTTTGGTTACTCCTTTAATCGTTATTCCGTAGCGTTTAATTTCGTCTATTGATTTAGGTTCGGAAGAATCAGCGTACACCACCACGTTTTTCGGTAGCAGTTTTGCGATGTCGCTATTTAATAACCCTGTTTGGTATGCTAACTCGTTTACTATTCGTTGTCCGTTGTAATTGTATATTTCTATTATCGCAGTCGGGTCATTGGTATAACCAAAGTCAAGTCCTATTCCTAACAACTTAGCTTCTTTAGGTATCGTGTCGATTTGTTTCCAATTACTGAAAACTACTCCTTCGAGCATTCCAAGTTGACCTTCTCCGTAAACCTTCCACCAATTCGCCCAATAAGAACTTGTATTTGCTTTGTCGCGGTTCTTTTCTATTTGCTCTACTATGCTTTTGTCTAACGCTTCGTTGTCCTTGTAAGTAAGAATCAGGAAGTCCGAATCGGGTTCGTCTTTTAGTTCCGTATGTACCCAAAATTCATTTGCAGGGTTAAAGTCCAAATAAACTTCCTTTCGTGTTCTTATAGCCAATTCGTTGTAAGCGTCAAAGGTTACGTTGTTACATTCGTTTATGTAAAGTATGTCGCGCCTTGCACCACGCAACTTGCTTGAATCGTCTGCGGAAAAAAACTCTATTACGCTTCCGTTGGCAAACTCATAACGAAGTAAAGATTTGTTGAACCTATCTTCAATATACCTACCCGTCCACTTCATTATTTTCAGGAAATCCTTTAACGCGCCACGCCTTAAATGTGGTATAGTTTCGGCAACTACGCTTATTTCGATTCCGTGTATTAATAGCGCCTTATTAATTAGCACCGCCAAAATTGAATACGTCTTGGAAGCACTCGTGCCACCCTGAATAATCTTAACGCGGTTCTTTAATCCGAGTACCTTATTCGTTGCGGTTGTCCTCTTGAACATCAGGAAAAAGTGGAATTTCTATATTCGTTTGTTCGATTTGCTGAACGGGCGCACCATAACCGCTATCCATTAACGCTTTGTACGCGTTTACATCGCCTTCACGTGCTTTTTTAATTAGCGCCAAGGTCATTAAGTCTTCTTGGCTCATTGTTTCGTTCTCGCCGGTAATTGGGTTTTTTAATGATTGATTAACTTCTAACCAACGGCGCGCGATTGTGCTTCGGTTCTTACTTCCTTTTGGTCTTCCCGCAGGGTTTCCGCTTTCTCCTTTGCTCCAAGCGGGTTTTAAATTATCTTCTTTGTTCATATCGGTGTAATTTCGGTGTTTTACTCTGTTAATCCAATTATTTTTTTTAATTGATTAATCATCTGATATTTATGATGCATCTCTCCAATTCTCCATCCTTTTTGAATTGATAAATGTCGTTCAAAATCTTGGTTACAATATTTAATTTTATCTTGTAAATCTTCATAACTTGTAACTATGTAATCTTTTATTTGGTTTTCAAAAGATGCTATTTCCGATTTTCGTATTGTGTTCCAGCAATTCACATCAAAAAAAACAACATTATTACAAAATCCAGCTTCATACCAACGATTAGCTAAGTTATTAAATACTTTATGTGTATATTTATCCTCAATGTATAATGAGTATCTAAAAAAGTTTAATGTTTCCTTTTTATCTTCCCAACTAATTGTATCTAAATATTTAGGATTGCAATTATTATGTTTAAATTTTTTCATATTCTTTATGGAGGTACTTAAATATATTCCATCTTGGATATACTTTTTAAAATACTCCTTTCTATCTTCTCTCCATCTACCATAATAAATACAATCGTATTTTTTTTCTATTAATTGATTTGATTGTTTTACCACAAGTAAGTTTAAATTTAGAAATGATTGTCCTGATTTATACTTTCCATAACTATTAAAATTTTCATCTACATTGCTTATTACGTGGTGCATTTTATTTAATCTTGTCAATACATAATAAAGCGGAGGATGTCCACTTTGCTCATATTCTCCAACTAATCTAAATATTTTTGAATTTGGTGATTTTTTTACAAATTCAAATTGTTTTTCTATTTCGCCATTAATAGATGCAAACCCAAATATAAATATATCATATTCCTTATTATTATTAATTAACTGGTCTGTTGAATAATAAAAGTCAGCTCCTAATTCTTTTTGTAGCAATATCATATTACGCATATTTACGGCAGTAAAATTACTTCCTATCTTAGTGCCTACCTTAATATCTAATAATGCTATTCTCATAATGCAACTTTAATTAAAAAGTCTTCATATTTTAATTTATTAGAAGAGCAATTTAATTTAGTTTGTAATTCCTCTAGTTGTTCAATAGATTCACATTTAATTGTAAAATTTACTGACTCATTAAATTCATCAATTTGTTCAATATCATTTATATTACTATCAAATATAGGAATATCTAAACCCCATTCCTCAAGTTTATCAACATCCCATTCGTTTGCTAAACTATCCCAATCCCATTCCCCGAATCCTACGTTATCTTTTACAATAAATTCGTCTTTTTGTTCGCTTGTAAGGTCGTTCGCTCTAACTATTGACACTTCGGTATGTCCTGCTTCTTTAAGTGCCTTAAAACGCATATTTCCACCTAATATAATGTTATTCTCATCAACTACAATGGGACGAAGTTCCAACATTTGCGGAAAGTCCTTAATTGATTGAACTAATTTTTTAAACTTTTCGTCTTTAATTAGTCTTGGGTTTTTCGGGTTCGGTTTAATTTCCGATAACTTTACTTTTTCTATTTTCATATTATTGCGCCTATTCCTCTTAATGCTCGTACGACATCAACGTTGTTATCGTAGTGTGTTACTATTCCAAGTTCCTTTACCTTTTCAATTTTAGCTTCGTTGCTACCCATAGCGTAAACCCTTCCTACTGGTATATCTAACTCGTTTGCTTTAGCTAACATTCCGTCTTTATTTTGCCTTGCTGAGATGATGTAAACTTCTGCTCCTTCGCTTATTAGTTGCTTCGCCTTTTCGTAACCTCGTTTCGTACTTAAAGTTCCGTCAAAATCGAATGAAATCTTTTCGCCGGCTAACTTGGTTTTAAACGCATCTTGACAAACTGCGTAGCGTTGGTCTATATCGTATTCGTCCTTCATTTTAGAATCATCCATACAACGCTGGATAAATTCCTTTTCACTTTCGTTACTCGTTGGTTGTGGTATCGGCATCTTGTTCTTCTTTATAGATTGCGTATAACTTATTCAATTTATTAACTACTTCCCGTAAACACGAACCGCAACTTGTAGGTTGCATTTTTTCGTGCATTATTCGATTGTAGATTTTAAGTAGTTCTCGTTGTTCGCTTGGAGAAACTGAATTTCTACCCTGTGCAAAGAATCCGTCTAAATATTTGTATTCGTCTTCCGTTAGGCATTCAGGTCGTTTGTATCTCCAAAGGTCATTTAACTTTTGTTTACGTTCTTCGCATCCGCAATCTTCGCCTAATACCCATTTAGCTACCTTTGCGATTCCTGTAGCTTCTAAAACTTGCTCTACCGTGTCTCCTAAACCTTCGGCTTGTTTTTTTCTTCGTGCCATATTTATTTTATTTAATTAATTCGTAATCCGTGTTTTTGTAGTCCTCATAATCTTCCTTAAACTTATTCCTTACTTTGCTTTTGCAGTTCTTTAAGGTATTGAAGATTGAACTGGAACTGATTGTAGTTTCCTTTGCGATGTCTCTAATACTTAAATC
>Ga0255144_1000151_pt1 | contig 28128 bp, 25 predicted proteins | sample Atl_Cont_RepA_8h_FD_183633 | JGI IMG/M metagenome (GOLD analysis project Ga0255144, IMG submission 183633) | Freshwater microbial communities from Altamaha River, Georgia, United States - Atl_Cont_RepA_8h | ecosystem: Environmental > Aquatic > Freshwater > River | place: USA: Georgia | collected...
AAATACGATAATGTCAATTGTGTTATTGAAAAAACAGAACATGTAGGGGGGAAATTTAAAACATTTTTCCCTAGAGGAACTATAGAATTAATATTTGGTACTACTCCTGAAATATGTTCTTTTAATGTAATTGAAACAATTATAAATGATAATCATAATGAAATATTGGTAAATAAAATAAAATTAAAGGAAGATTTAATTGAAGAATATGAAAAATATAAAGATTTTCTATTTGAAATTATAGATATATTAATTAAACAAGGTAAACAATTCGCAAGCCAAGTTCTAGTCGGACAATTAAATATACAAGACATGATTATGAGTGATAATTATTACGCAACAAATCTTGATATATGGATATTAGCTAAAAAATATAATGTACCTGTAATATTTTTATCGTCAACCAGTTTGATGGAAAATAATGACTTTATTTTTGTGGCAAATTCTGATGGAAGTGATAAATACTATTTTATTAAATCACCCGGTATTAGTAATTTGAAAATACCAAAATATAGATTATTTGTAAATGGTAAAGCTAAAATACCAATAACTAATTTTAGTATAGACAATCAAACCTTAATAAGAAGTAAAGAAAATCAAATTACATTAGAACATTTCATCGAACAATTTACTGAAAAGAAAATAAGAAAACCAAAAAAAGGTAAAGCTAAATTGAAATTAGTTTTGGAAGAAAATGAACCAATAAAAGAAAATGTCGAAAAAAAGAAAAGAGCTAAAAAAAAGGGGAAATTAATTCTTGTTGAAGAGTAACTTAATAATTTTGACCATCACCATGACCATTATCATAATAAAAACAAATATCTCTAATATACGCACAATTTGTATGTTTCAATGCTCTTAACCAACAATCATAATCCTCTTTACCATTTTTTAGATTATTGAATAAACCAATATTTGATAATATTTCTTTTTCAATTAACACTGAACTTGTTATAATACAATTATGTATTCTAATAAAATTATAATTCCATATGTCAGGATAATTATTTAATATGATTTTATATCTTCTATAAATATTTTTTATTTGATTAAAAAAATATTCTGCGTTATATCTTTTATATCTTTGATTTATATTAAACATTCCATTTCCAATCAATCCATCTGTAGAAGACATTTTACAATTAGTTTCATTCATCTTCTTTAATTGTAATTCTATTTTTCTGGGAAACCAAATATCGTCATCATCACAAAATGCTATATATTTTCCTTCAGCATGTTTAATGCCTTCATTTCTTACATATCCGGCACATGCATATCCAAATAATTCTTTAGTATTTTTTGTAAGATGTATTATTTTAATTTGTGTATCATTCCAATTATATGTATAATACTCTTTTTGTGTAGAATTATCATTTACTACAATGATTTCAATATTTTTATAAGTTTGAGATTTTACAGAGGCAATCGTATTTAATAAATATTTAAATCTATTATATGTTGGAATCACAACACTAACTTTATCTAAATCTACACTCATTATTATATAAATTAAAAAAATTTATTTAATTATTTTTATTAAATAAATTTTTATAGATACTATTGATTGCTTAATTTTATTAAATTAAAATCCAGGGTCATAATCAGTATTATCATCTCCCAAATCAACTTGTTTAATATTATCTACATTATTTTCAATAGTCATTCTTGAAATAGAGCATACATCATTTGGATTATCAATTTGGAATGAATTATCAATAATATCATCAATGTTTTCCATAAATGAAGTATCAGTCACTTCATTGAACTCATTTACTTTATTCATATCTAACATAACTTGGAACATTCCTGTACCATAATATCCTTCTTGTCCACACATTACATTCGCAGAAATACCACGCATTGTTTCTAATTCAGCATGCTTTGCCGCACGTAAGAACATTTCAGGAGTTTCCTCAAAAGAAGCTTTAGCAATTGGACCAATATCATCATTATTAATTCCATGTCTAAAAATAGATGTCATTCCATCATTCGTTGTCATTCTATCACATAATACACTTAAATGATGATAATTAATATAGGTTCCTTCAGCTTCAATTGTTTCTGATAATTCATTGAAAATTGCCTGTCGAGCTGCCTCAATACCTAAAACCTTATGAATTTCTTGAATATCATTTGTAACTGTTCTATAAGCATCAATATAATCCAGTGATAGAATATCAAGCAAATTTGTTCCTACAGTATCTAGAACCCATGTCTCATGTTTTACAAATCCATCTTCTTCAAAATCAACATAATTGTCAATCTTTCTAGGAATTACTTTTGTAATATGCTTAACTCCTCTCAATACAATATTATCTAAAATATGGTCCTGGAAATTTTGTAATAGATAAATCTCATCCGACTGGTCTAGCGGATTCGTCTTGGTCAATTGCTTTTTCTTATTCAATAAATTATTAATTCTAATTCTGAAAATTAGCTTATCAGAATTGTAATCTGAAAATACACAATCAATATCGTCCTTCAAACTATTTTTAATAGCAAAGTGAATATCATCCATCGTAATATTTTTATCTAACATTTCTTCCATGTTCATTTCCATACGAATAATCCATTTAGAACGTTTGATATCATCACCACTTTCAAATGAACTAGCACATTCTGTAACCATTTTTTCAAATATCTTATATTGTTCTACAATCACTCTATCCTCTTCAATTAAAGTATTACTATCATCTGGGTCAAAACAAATTTGAATATTATCAACCACTTCCCTCAAAGTTGTATGCTCTAGACGATGCATGTTTTCCATCGCATTTTTCTGATTACGTTCCTCATCTTTTCTAAGATATACAGTACACGATGGGTTTTTAGGATTATCTGATAATGATAAGATTTCCTCAATACGAGGAACACCACGAGTTACATTTGATTTACTGCCTACACCAGCAAAGTGAAATGTATTCAGAGTCATCTGTGTAGTGGGTTCACCAATCGATTGAGCAGCAATCATACCAACCATTTCTCCTGGAGCTACAATCGATTTATTATAATATAAGACAATTTGATTCAATAATAGAGTAACAGCATCACTATTAAATGATTGTACCATCAATAAATGTTTAGGAGATAAGTAATAATAATACAATACTTTAAATAATTCAGTAGGACGAACATATTGATTACTCATTAAAATATCATACATTTTATCAATCGCAGTAAATACCTCTAGCGGAGTAATATCGCAAATAGAACCTGCATCAATTCTTAATTGTCCCTTAATGTTATTAATAATATATTTAAACGCCACTGGAACATTTACACGCATATCATCTGTATATTTGAAAATATTTTTTACAATTTCTTTTTGTTGATTAAGCATATATTCAATCATCTCAGATGTTCTCTTTTTCAATAAAGCATCCTGACGTTTCATACGTTTAATTGCTTCTGGTGTAAAATTCGTAATATAAACACTATCATTTAAATTTTGTGTTGGCATCTGGAAATGAGCGTAAATTTGCTCATAATTCATTGTAACAATCGGAATTTCTTGATTTTCCACTTTTACAGGGTCAATACTATCTTCGCCGTATGAAAATTGGACAATACGACGTTTTCCATTTCTCACCGTCATGTCATATTCTACTTTAAGGTCCTCCAATCCTTTAATAAGACGTCTCTGAATATAACCAGTTTGACTTGTTTTTACTGCTGTATCAATAAGACCAACACGACCACCCATAGCGTGGAAGAACAACTCATCTGGTTCAAGACCTGAAATAAATGAATTCTCAACAAAACCTCGAGCTCTAGGACTATCATCAAACTTAGAATAATGTGGTAGTGTTCTATTTTCAAACCCATACGGAATACGTTTACCATCTACATTTTGCTGACCCAACGTAGCAATCATTTGAGAAATATTTAAATCACTACCCTTTGAACCAGCATTTACCATAATAACAAATCGGTTATCTTTACTCAAACTTTGACGACCGATTTTACCAGCATCATTTGCTGCTTTATTCAGAATATTATTCACTTGTGTTTCAAACTCCTCCTCGTTTGTCTTTCCAGTTTTATTTTCAAAAATACCCAAGTGGACCTGGTCAATTAAATTCTTAACATCCATTTTTTTAGAATTAATAGCACTCGTAATTGAATCATTTGTTTTAGAATCAGCAATTAAATCACTAATACCTACACTATAAGAAGAAGTTTTCATATATTCAGTAACGATACTTTGTAAATCATCAATAAAATCAGCCACTGCCTTGTATCCAAAATCATTATAAATACGATGAATCAACCCTTTTGTAGTATCACCCAACACACCCTTTTCCATTTGTCCTCTAAAATAATCGCCATTAAGAATATCCAAAAAGTTATTTGATGATTTTACATCTTCACTATCTTCAAAACGTTTTGTTTTATACATTAATGTCATAGGGGGCATAATATTAGACAATAACTGAAAACTATCAATATACCCTTTATTAGAATCAAAATAATCTGATAATTTTTGAATGTTAATTTTATTGATTCCAATCAATAAATTCATTGCCTGTCTTGGGTCAAAATTAATATTTTCTCTTGTTAAACGAAACGCACCAATCATATTATCTTGGAAAATACCAATAATTGGCTTGTTATTCGCAGGGCTAATAATTTGGTATGGAATTGCTGCCAAATGCTTTAATTCAATCTCACTTTCATCATCTTGAGGTACGTGCATATTCATCTCCATGAATACCCCTAATGTTTCCAAAAGGGACGGACTGTATCTTAAGCAAGTTCAGGATGGTTAATCCATCATAACTTACCGACACCCGTTCAGTCTCTGAGTGCCTTCCATATCCTTACCATAACGGACGTAGGAAGTAACACTGCGGATTACCCAATCCTTTACATTATTACCATTGGGTTCGGCTATTAACCGAGTTCCTCTGTAACATTTCTGCTACTGAGTGGTAGTAAAGGCTCTAAGGGAGTTCCCGCATCAAGGTTGTCTTGCCATTTTAGTATATCTAATATAAACATTCTTGCTCTATTTTTAATTTCATCAATAGTTTCATGTTTACCCACAAAATTAATTTTTTGTTTTCCTAATCTAACACGAACATATTCATAGTTTAATATATTATTTTTTACTATTTTTATATATTGGTCAATATTTGTTCTATCAATTAATGAATTTTTACATTTTTCAAATTTCTGATTATAATGTTGTTTTTGAGTCATATACATACGTTCCAAACATATATTTGGATTATTCTCATTATATTCATTTAATCGTCGTGATATCAAACTTCTAGTATAATCACTATGTTCTTTCTTAGTTTTCATTTTTGATATTTGTTCAATATCACGAGTATCATTGACATTATTAATCTGACCTTTTTTATTCCCTAATTTTTGACCACCATCCGTCAAATTGTAACCATTTGGAAATTTTGAATTGTATAATGATATATAATTGATTTCATGTTTATCCAATTCATCAATTGGACATGTTATAATTAATTCGCATGTAAAATTATCTACTCCATATTTTATTATCGCATTGTTTAGATAAGTACATCTATTTTTTTTATTAATATTTTTAGCTTCACTAATATGGTCTTTAAATCTTCCAATATAACCAAAAGGTCTGTATTTTCCTTTATTTAGACGATGACTTCTTGTTTGACCAATATAACATTTGTTGTTTATATTATTAATAATTTTATATATATGACCAATTACTTTGTGGGATTCATGAATTTCAAATAGTTCTTCCATATTTTGTTATAGAGCAAGTATTGTTTATATTGATTTACTAAAATGACTAGGCGATTACATTAATTCACAATGAATCAGTAGACATTACAACGTTTTCATTACTAAGTATTGTCTACAACTTAGTAAACGTTCGCCTGTTGGAGACAAGATGATTATTTATCTCCATCAAAATCAGCATTGTAGGGCTTTGTACACGCGACATTCATTCTAAACGTATCACCCTGCGGCATTACCCGAACGATATGACACATCATGCTCATACGATGTAGGGTAGGTTGCCGATTGAATAGAACTCCGTCGCCATCCATAATATGACGATGAACAATGTCACCATTTTCAAGAACAATTGATTTTCTGTCAACATGTCTTAAAGAAATGGTTTCGCCTGTTTTTTTCTCGAGAATTTTAGCACCAGGATGAATATCAGGGCCATTTTGAATTAATTTCAAAACAAAATTTTTATTCCTGTCATTGACAACAACAGGTTTAGTAATATTTTTAGCAATTTTAAGAGGAACACCTAATTCCCTAATGGAAATATTGGGGTCAGGTGTAATGACAGAACGTGCTGAGAAATCAACACGTTTTCCCATCAAGTTACCTCTTACACGTCCTGTTTTACCATTTAAACGTTCTTTAATTGATTTCAAAGGACGACCCGAACGCTGTGCTACAGCAGCAACACCTGGAATATTATTATCAACAAGTGTCGCAATATAATATTGTAAAATGGTAGTCCAGTCATCAATTTGATTGGCAGGAGCATTTTGTGAAATACGTTCTTGTAATGTTTTATTGTGTTTGATAATATTTACTATAATATGACTTATATCATCTTCGCTTCGTTGTTGTGAATCATGTTTAACTGAAGGACGAACCGCAGGAGGAGGTACAGCCAAAACTTGACAAATCATCCAATCAGGCCTAGACCAGGTTGGACTGAATCCCATAAAGGAGACATCTTCGTCTGAAATTCTTCTAAATATTTTCAATACAAGTTCTGGTGTAAGTTTAACGCTTAATTTATCACTATCTTCAGCATCAAGTCCTTCCATATTTTGCCATTCAGCGATGATTGTAGCAAGACCTTCTTTTTTAATTTTGGAAGGTTGTTTAGTACCACAACCATCATCTGAATCTTCGCCACATCGTTTAATTTTACTGGCATGTGAAAATACAAAATTCCATCTTTTATAAGAAGGCATATCAAGGGCTTGTTTATATTTTGTTTTACTAATTAATAATTTACTACATTTATAACACACGCATCTAATTATTTTCATAATAGTAGAAAGATATTGATGATAAAATACAGGCTTTGCTAATTCAATGTGACCAAAATAACCAGGAGTATCCATATAATTCATACCATCAGTAGGACAAATTAAACCAGGTTCTAGTACACCCATTCTGGGGTCAAAAAGTCCACCGATAACAGGTTTATTATTAATATATGTATCTCGGCTAGTAATTTCAGTCACTGAACTTTTTCTAATTTCATCAGGAGATAAAATACTAAATTGAATTCCAATAATTTTGGCAGGAGTTCGTTGTTTTGTGATTGAGCTTTTAGCCTTGTACATTCCTTCTTATATAAAATACACAATATTTAGATTATTTTATTTCAATTTTTATTATAATATATAAAAAAATTGAAATTGTAAATTGATATAAATAAAAATTACAGTATCAATTAATATGTCCGAAAAGATTAATTCTGCTAAACCTAATAATATGAAGCTTCGTAATGGTAAAACGTATGAAGTTTCTAAAAAAAAATATGTCTCTTCGTCTGATGATAGTAGCAGTAGTTGGATTGATGATGAAGAGGAAGAAGATAGTAATGAAGAAGAAAAATTCGATGTGAAAGAATTTCGTAATTTACTAGCTGATTTATATCCATCAAAATATAGTATTGAAAAGGCAAAAAATACTCCTTCAAAATCAAAAAAAATGGAGGAATCTTCTGATAAATCATCGATTGATAAATATACGAAGACTTCAACTAAATCTAGTGTAAAAAAATCTATGCCTAAACAAAAAACAGAAATTAAAAAAAATAAAAAGATTGAAAATGATAAAACCCCTCCTTCAGATGAAGAAGAAGAAGATACTGAAGAAGAAGATTCCGTCGAGGAGCTTTATCATAAAGCTGGAATTAAACCAGGAAAAATTAATATTATCTTTACAATGGCTGGTAATAAGTTTGGCGAAGAAGATGATTCTGATTATGACGACGAGGATGATTCTGATTATGAAGACGAAGATGATTCTGATTATGAAGAAGAGGATGAATGTTGTGAAGAATGTGATGGAGAATACGAAGAAAACTCGGATGATGAAGAGTATGAAGATGATGATTGCGAAGAAGAAAATGCTTGCGAAGAAGAAGACCAACCCAAACAAAAACGCACTACAAAATTAAAAGATGATGAAATTATTGCTAAATTTAAAGATATGACTGAAAAATTACTAGCATCTGGCAATAAGAATAGTGCTATTCTTAAAAATATTTCAACTATTACACAAAAATATGAAGAAGAAACAAAAAAGAAGAAACAACAACAGTTGAATAATAAGAAAAAGAAAAATCTTAAACAGTTTAAAAAATTATTAAAAACAAATTACATTACAAATGATGTTACGTTTTTCAAACAAAAGTTAAATTGTGATGAACAAGATTTAATCTTAAAAGAAATGGAATCTATTCAAAAAATGACAAAAGTAGAAAAACCTTATAGACTTACACTATTGGAATCAAATATCCCTACTGAATTTAAGTCATGTGCGTTAAGAAGACTTAATCAATTGAGATATATGGAACCTGGTAGTGGAGAATATTATAAAATTAAAAATTGGATTGATACATTTATGCAAATACCGTTTGGAACTTATAAAAATTTACCAGTTACTTTAACTGATGGTGTTAATAAATGTCATGAATTTATGGATAATGCTAAAACGTGTTTGGATAAAGAAGTATTTGGTTTGAATGATGCTAAGATGCAGATTATGCAGATGATCGGACAATGGATAGCAAACCCTGAAGCGGTAGGCACCGCAATCGCAATTCAAGGACCTATGGGAACAGGAAAAACAACATTAGTTAAAGATGGAATTAGTAAAATTTTAAATCGAGAATTCGCATTTATTGCGCTTGGTGGAGCAACTGATAGTAGTTTCCTAGAAGGTCATTCTTACACATATGAAGGTAGTACATGGGGTAAAATTGTAGATATATTGATTAAATGTAAATCAATGAATCCAGTAATTTATTTCGACGAATTAGATAAAGTGAGTTTGACTCCTCGAGGTGAAGAAATTATTGGCATTCTAACTCATCTTACTGACACAAGTCAAAATACAAAATTTCATGATAAATATTTTTCAGAAATTGATTTTGATTTAAGTAAATGTCTATTCATTTTCAGTTACAACGATGAAAGTAAAGTAAATCCAATTCTAAGAGACAGAATGTACAGAATTCACACTTCTGGTTATGATAAGAAGGAAAAAACATCTATTGCCAAAGATTATCTATTGCCTAAAATCATGGAACAAGTTAAGTTTGAATCAGGACAGATTAATATTCCAGATGAGACGATTCAATACATTATTGATAATCATACTCAAGAAGAAAATGGTGTACGAAATCTAAAACGATGTTTAGAAATTGTTTATACAAAATTAAATTTGTATAGACTTATGAAACCAGGCACAAATTTGTTTGAACAGGAAATGTCTCTTAATATTGAATTCCCTCTTACAGTTACAATTGATATTGTGAATAAATTATTAAAGAAAAATAAGGAAGAACGTGTTCCTTATGGTATGTACACCTAAAAATATAACGATTCATTCACTCAACCATTGTTGTTGTATACAAAACGTAAACAATCTATAATAACATACTAACATACTTAAATATAATTCATTAATAGATATATTTATAATTATAAATGAATAATATTTATTTTTTTCATCATTTTAATAATTTACTTAAAACATATTATACTAACCACAATAATATTAATCAATTAATTAAAGATAAAACAGTTGATAATTATGAAGAATTAACTAATGATGAATTACATATTATAAATAAATATAACGACTTACATGATATTTCACAATTATTTTTAGATAGTATATGCTCTATTTCAAATGATATTAACCAATATTTAAAGAAAAATTGTAAACATGAATGGAATACAGATTTTATTGACATCGACACAGAACATAGTAAACAAATAAAATATTGTAATTATTGTAACAGTGATTTTTTTGATTTATAATATTGATAATACAAAAATTATACATTCATATTATCATTTAAAATTCAGTAGGGAATGTTCTATTTCCTCCTCTAGAATTTAAATATTTCATTTGTTCTGGTGAAATACAAGGACATCCCATATCACCAGAATAAAATGATGGGCAACATTTAGCATCAAATTTATTATGAGCTAAAAATTCTAATCTTCCAGATTCAACCCATTCTTGAGGATTAGGAGCGCTATTACCTTCTAAACTTTTATACCAATCACTGGGTCCTTTTTCTTTTAACTCAGGTCTATTTTCCCAACTAGTAGGAACACCATCGCCCATATGATATGAAACAGGTGCTCCTCCTCCTCCTCCTAACATAGTTAGTCCCTCTTTTAATGATATTTTAGAACAAGAACATAATAAATGAGCACCTAAAATATATCCTAATAAGATACTAATTAAAATAACTTCAACTCTGAGTTTTTGTCCAAAAACTTCTATATTCATCTTTATACATAATCAACAGATAAAAATATATTTGTATTAGCTTAAGTTTTCATTTTTCTGTTATTTAAATACTTATCAGTGGTTGAATTATAATCGCAAAAACGAATTCCATTTACATAGAACATTTCTGTATTTGTTACTAAGTTATAGATATAATCGCCTGGTTCAATTTTAATACCTATTAATTTTGTAGTATCCACTGTTCCTAAATTTTCATCCATAATTTCTAAATTTGGACCTCCTTTTATAATTTTATCTTCAATATGATATTCATATACACCTATTAAATTTTTAGAGTCTAACATAACAGTGGTTAAAACTTTTTCACCATGTTTCAATATATCATTTACTTTGATATCTTCTATATTTTTAAATTTACCATGTTTAAGTTCGATTTTTGTACCTTTTATAAAACCACCATCTAAATATTTGTGAATATGGTCTCGTTTAAAGTACTCTGGAAGTGTATGTCTAGCATTTTCATATAATTCAACAACATCATTATTATCTAATTCATCCCAATCTCCAAAAATAATATCATCGATGATTAATAATTTACTACTTGTACCCACGCAATACATTAATTTTTTATTATATTTTTGAATTAATTTACTATCTGGATGGTCTTTAACTAATATCCAACCATATCTTTTATGGTATACTCTGTGTGTACCAGTGACAATAATTCCATTCAAATCAAAAAACGAATGGTCCTCTGTTGATGATATCATTATACCTGTAATAGTAGAACCGTCTAATAATACATCTCCGATATTTAAATCTTTTATATATTTAACAGAATTATTAACTAATGTTATTACTGTATTTTCATCAAAACATCGTGGTTTATTCGGTATACCTTTCGATGGAGTAATACGAAGTATTTTTTTACTTTCAACTGTTACGTATCCTAATACTCCAATCATTGAACCTAATACAGCTGTTAATGGAGCTGCAACTGCTATTGTAGCAGGTAGAAACGCTGCCATGGCCCATAAAAATATTACAAATGTTACCATAGCAATGATAATAGTAGTTGTCATATCTACTACTGAACCAATCACTGATTTCATACTGAGATATCCTCCAAATAAAGTAAAAACTCCACTTGTTAAAATACCTTGTGTTTTTGCTAATAAATCTTTCATATTAATAAGCAATTGTATAATTGGTGTTGTAACGTTAATATTTCTATCGTATAATTCTTGACTAACATTTGATATATTATTTCTCAATTTGTCAAATACTGTTCTTATATGTTGTAAAGCAGTTGCAATTCCTTTGAAAACGTTTATAACTATATGTATTGAATAATAAATGGGTGATAGAGAATATTGTATTATACTCGTTAAGATATTGTTCAAACATCCGTTAAAATTATCAGCTGTATATTGTAATTTATTTACATCTGGTGGCGCGTTTATTATACCAGCAAATGGCATATACGCAGGATTACATCGTTCTGTAGTCCAATTTGCTCTTATTGGTTCTATATTATTCATTACAAGAAAATATAAAAAAATAATAAAAAATATAATAAATACAAATATTGTTATAAATAAATCTTCACCGTATCTTTCTAAAAAGCCACTCTTTGTATATATTTTATTAATTTTCTCATATAATACACCAATATTATCCATATATAGTAGATGGATAATATTCATTTATACTTTATTTATAATTAACACTTGATTTAAATATTTATATATCTTTTGATAAAGAACCTTGATTATCTTCCCAATCATGGAATACATGATTACCAATGGTTATTACATGTGTAGATGTAATCAAACAACAAAAATAATCGCAATATTTATCAGTTTTAATTGCTTTTGATGATTTATTGACTTGAATAAAGTCTAATTTACTTGGTTCATATATTAAATGAGTTCCAGAAACATAAATATCTTTATTTTTCTCTCCTCCTTTTATTTTATAAAACGGTTGTATTTGTTTTTTATTTTTATCTAAATTACTTATTTTCATAACAGCTACTACTTCTGAACCATCTTTCAATATTTCGCCTAATTTCAAATCTTCCATTCTAGTGTATATACCATCTTTAGTTTGAATTAATGTATCTGGTTCAAAACATCTTGGTGGTTTAAATTTTCCCATTTTTCTAACTAATTGTCCTGGAGGACCTGCCCAAACACTTTGCATTGATAAAACACTGCCATTCAAAAGATATATAAAAGTTGCTAATATACCTGTTAATTTTCCAAATAAATCTTTTATATTTATTACATTTCTTTGAAATTCTATAATAATATTTAAAAAAACACCAAAAACACCTTGAACTATACTACTTACTTGTGTTCTTAAATAATCAAAAAACTTTCTTACACTATCAATGCTATTTGTTAATGAAAAAGCAACAGACCCCATTGAATTCAAACTATAATTTACTGGTTGTAATAAATACTGCATATAATTCGTCTGCATATTTTGAACACAATATATAAAATTATTGCTCGAATTTACACCAGATGGACCAACTACACCAGCAAAAGGCATTATCATAGGATTACATCGATATTTTGGCCAATTTTGTTTAATATTTTCAATACCAATTGCTAAAACATTTGACATATATAAAGCGATAAATACTATAAATATAAATGTTGATAATAATATATCACTCGTTCTCATAATAAATTATATTGCTATTTTTTATTTAGAAAATACATTTATAACAAATACGCTTATAATATTCAATATTTTCTTGATTTTGATTTTCTTGATTTTCGTGAACGTTTTGATTTTCTGAACTTATTCGACTTGTTTGATTTTCTATTTTTTCTAGATTTTTTCGACTTGTTTAATCGTTTCTTGTATTTTTTTCCACCATTCATTTCAACTGCCGAATCACCTTCTGCCTGCGCAGCAGCATTTATAGATACTTCATTTAATTTCAATATCGCGGAATTACCTCCTTGAGGTGATACTTCGGCACCCATTTGTGGAAATTGAGGTATTTCATATACATCACCGCCTAGCAATCCTCCTCCTCTCATATATTTAATACGTGTATTATGCTTTTTATGTTTACGTCTTAATTTTTTTCCACCTGCTAATGTATGATTTAATTCTGCCTGTTCACTAGCAGAATTAGTCATCATAGCAGCAGCATTTTCACTTGGACTACTTCCATATTTGAACGGATATGTTAAAATAGGAAACGGGCCACTTGGCGATGTCTTTGCGTCTACCATAATTTAATTTAACGAGAGAAAATAATTTTATTTGCGGTATTTTATATAGATTATAATATAATCATTCTATAAATAATGGACCCATCTGAAAGACTTAATTTACAAAAAATGATAAGTGCGAATAATGTAGAAGATATGACAGATGAAATTCGTAGAAAAAAACATAGTCAATTTATAAGAGATGATATTAAAACGTTTTTATTTTTAAAAAGAAAACACGCTGATATGATGAGAGAAAATCCAACTGATTTTGAAGAACTTTGTATTAAAGAATGTAATTTTTTATTTAATCATTATACTGATATTTTTAATAAAGTTAAAAAAGATGAAATTGATTTAAAATTACTTAATATATTTTTAGATGTATTAAGAGATATAGAAAATGGCAATTTAGACCAACATGAGGGTTCTTTTAAAGTTGGAACTATTCTAAAAGAAATGTATATTGATAGTGCTCTAAAAAAAAGTGAAAAGTTAGATAGAGAATCTAACGATACAAATGAATCGAATAAAAAAGTAATCGAGAAAAAAATAAATTGGTCTCAATGGAAAAGATTGAATCCTTAAATTTAATATTTATAATTTCTCTCAACAATTGAAATTATAAAACAATTGAAATGATAAAATTATTCTTTAGCCATTTAAAGTTTACACACTAAATAATATATAAATAAATGCCTTACACGTTATTAATTGTTGAATCTCCAGCTAAATGTAAAAAGATTGAGGAATATTTAGGTTCTGGATATAAATGTATAGCTAGTTTTGGTCATATTACCGAATTAAATGGTTTAGAATCTATTGATATTTCAAATAATTTCTCTCCAACCTATTCGGTCGACCAAAAAAAAAGACAACAAATCGAGAAAATCAAAAAAGCTATTACAAATAGTTCAGAAGTATTTATTGCTACAGATGATGACCGCGAAGGCGAAGCGATTGGATGGCACATTTGTAAACAATTTAAATTAAATATTAATACTACAAAACGGATTATATTTAATGAAATTACAAAATCCGCATTACAACGAGCTGTTGAAAATCCAGTAACACTTAATTTAGATTTAGTTCAAGCTCAACAAGCTAGACAAATTTTGGATATTATTGTTGGATATAAAATTTCACCTGTATTATGGAAATATATCAAATCTGAATCAAAACAAGGTTTATCTGCTGGTCGTTGTCAAACACCTGCGCTCAAATTAATTTATGATAATCAGAAAGAAATTGATAATTCGCCAAATGTAATTGTATATAATACTACTGGTTATTTTACAAAAAAAAATATTCCTTATGAATTAAATTATAATCACACAAATGAAGAATCTATTGGAAATTTCTTAGAAGAAAGTGTTAATTTTGACCATAAATTTTCGATATCTGAACCAAAAAATGTAACAAAAAATCCACCAAGTCCATTTATAACAAGTACAATACAGCAAGCATGTAGCAATGAATTCAGAATTTCTCCAAAAGAAACAATGAGTATTTGTCAAAAGTTATATGAAGGTGGATACATTACGTATATGAGAACTGATTCTAAGATATATAGTAAAGAATTTATCGAGAAATCAAAACGTTTCATTTTGAAAGAATATGGAAACGAATATATACATAAAAATATTGATTTGTTATCTGAATCTGGAGGTAATGGGTTGAAATTAACAAAAAAGAAATCGAATGATAACGATAAAGTAAAAGCTCAAGAAGCACATGAAGCAATTAGACCTACTAATATTGATATAAAAGAATTACCAGATGATGCTGATTCAAAAGAGAAAAAAATATACAAATTAATTTGGACAAATACAATTGAGAGTTGTATGAGTCCAGCAATTTATAAATCAATCACTTCTACTATTACAGCACCTGAAAACCATGTTTATAAATATTCAGCAGAGCAAATTGTTTTTCCTGGATGGAAAATAGTAAATGGATATGAACTTGTAAATTCAATTTATACCTTTCTGTTAGCTATAAAAAATAATTCTAAAATCGATTATAATAAAATTACTTCAAGAGTAACAATGAAAGAAACAAAACAACATTATACTGAAGCTAAACTAGTTCAATTATTAGAGGAAAAAGGAATTGGAAGACCATCTACTTTTTCATCATTAATTGATAAAATACAATCTAGAGGATACGTAAAGAAAGAAAATGTCACTGGAAAAACTGTAAAATGTGTTGACTTTGATTTAACAGGGGATATTTTAAATGAAATCAATACCGAACGAGAGTTTGGCAATGAAAAAAATAAACTAGTTATTCAACCAATAGGATTAATTGTTTGCGAATTTTTAACAAAATATTATAATGATTTATTCAAGTATGAATACACGAAATATATGGAGGATGTTTTAGATAATATAGCAAAAGGATTTACTGTTTGGCATGAACTTTGTAGAGAATGTTTAAATCAGGTTGAAACATCTACGTCTCAAATTGATTTAACTGGAAAAATTTCGATTCATACCGATGAAGCAGATGATGTGGATGGAGGAGAGAAAAAGGAAAAGAAATTTGTTAGTAAAAAACTTGGAAAATATGATAATGAAACACTAACTCTCAAAAAAGGCAAATATGGATTATATGTTACTTGGGGTGAAAATAAAAAATCCCTCAATGGTTTAGATAAAGAAGTCAGTGAAATTACATTGGATGATGTGATAACTCACATAAATAGGCCAATTACGACTTTAAATCAAGATACCCATACTCAAAAATCAGAATCAAGTAATATTGTAAAATACATTAATTATGATTTAAGTATTCGAAAAGGCAAATATGGAGATTATATATTTTATAAAACAAAATCTATGAGAACACCTAAATTCTTTAGTTTATCAAAATATAATGGAAATTATAAAACAGATGATATTTCAACTATATTGCGATGGATAAAAGAGAATTACAATGTATAGTTAGTTATTTATCCATTATAAATGACAGGTGCTTTAATTGAGTATGATTTATCCATATCATTTCTAATCTGATTTATTTCTATACTAAATGTAAAAGGGTCATCTTTAAAATTGACCAATCTTCCATCATGATATCTAAATTTGAATTTAAATCTAGATATTTTATCAATAGGTGGTATATAAAATCCGCTATTATTAATGAAAAAATTAGTTCCATCATACATATAATTTGGTGTTTTTGAAGTAATTGGTATTTTTACAAATGCTGAATTTACTTTTCCTCCATAATAATCACCATTCCTATTTGTTGAAGCATAAGGTGTTAGTTCATCCATGTAATTATATCTTTCAATTTCCAAATATATTGCTATGTCTCCTGATATTTTTAAAGACGTAGGCGCTTTTATAAAATAACTTGGTGTAGGGTCGCCTGCTGCTAACCATACATAATCAGGTGAATCTTGTTTTTTATAATAAAAAATAATATCATCATCTCCATTGCTTTTTAATAATGCAGTTGATGTATAATTTGTTTGACAAAACCCTAAATGCCAAGGTAATCCCCATTGAGTACATCTGTCAAAAACAATCGGCTGGTCACACTGACTTAATGTATATACAATTCGCTTTGAAAACTCAAATGTAAATTCATCTTCTGTATTTCCAAAATATAAACAATTACCTACTTGGTCATAGTAAACTTTAAAATTTAAATATGTAGGATAAGACCCCTGTGTAATTAAATAATCATTGACTGCCTTATTTAATTTATTTTGTAATTCATTTGCTAGTTGTTCTGCTGTATAAGTTCCATCTTGAATTGTAATTATATATGAGCTATTTACATTTGTAGCTAATGGATAATAATATACAGATGCTGGGTTTCTTGGATATAAACTAAATGATAATTTAGTATTTTGATATTCATTATTAAATACATCTTGATTTTGAGGTAAAGCAACGTCAACTAATCTCATTGTTTGAATATTAAAATAAATTTCAGGACATTCAATAGCAAATGAATTAGAAAAAGGCCATTTACACATATCTCTATCTTCTGAATGAATGGTTAATATTTTTTTATTTAATGTATATGTTTGTTGTCTATCAATTAATTGATGTGGATTATTCAAAGAATGATACATTTATACTTAATATCTACATTTTTTTTATAAATAAAATACTAATATATGATATAAATGGCTCCTCCTCCAGCTTCAAATGATACTAAATATGATATTAATATATTAACTGGTATTGCTATATCAGGATTATTGATAAAAATGGCGTTTTATCAAAATACATCACAAGATGGTGTTGATGGACCCGCCAATTCTGTTATATGGGGATATGGTGTTGTTCTCATTGCTTTATTTGGAATCATGTATATCACATTTTCTTTAGCAAGTAAATCAGAAATGGAAAGCAATGTCGTCGATTTTATTCAAACAATGATTTTTTCATCATTTCCTGTTTTATTTTTAATTGGAATCATCGCTTGGATAATTTTTATGAATATTACATATAAAACACGTATTAATAAAGGTCAAGTTTCTAAAGACTATTATATGTTTAGTACTGTTTCATCATTTTTAATTGTATTACAAATCATAATAATATTATATTATATTAGAAATCAAGTTGGAGATAATTCAACAAATAATCCAAATAGTATGATGCCTGCTATTTTCAAACAAGTCGCAACACAAATGTCGAGTATTAGTTATGCGATTGGTTCCGTAAATTATCTAATTATATTTGTTTTACAGATTATATTAAAATACTTTTCTACTGATGGATAATTTTATTTCATATCTAAAAATTTAAAAGTTATACCATATTCATTTGTAGTTTCCCATATTCCAGATATTTTTAACAAATATTTATTTACTTTGAAATTGTCACCCAGTTTTGAACTCAAATTTTTTAAATAATCTTTAATTTTATATTGACATGTTTTTTCAGTAATATCAATTTTAAAAAGTATTATTCTTTCTAATTCAATTAATGTTTCTATGATTCCTTTTTGAATTATTTTATCATTTTCATTATATCCAATTCCATATTCATGTTGATGAAATGTTATATGTAATCCATTCAATGTCATTAAAGAATCAGAATAAATAATACGGGTGAACATTCCATTCTCAATAATTGAATTCTTTGTTATTTCTCCATAAAAAATATAGTCTGGATTCACTTGATTTAAATTCAATAATATATTCATTTTCCTAAAAGAATATATTAGTTATATTTAAATTATATTTGTATTTGTATCTGTATCTGTTTCACCGTTAGACATGGCTACTAACATTAGATATATCATTTCTGGTGTTATATCTTGTTCTATTCTCTCTGAAATGCTTAGCATATATTGAGCATCTAATATTGCTTTTTCTAATTTTTGTTTTTTAATATTTAAATAATGAGTCCATATGCTTGAAATATTTGGATGTATTGATTTTCTCTCATTCAATCGATTTATAACCTCGTCAAAATTCATTAAAATAATTAATTTTATGATTTTATATAGTTTTATTCTTTATGTTCATAAACAAATATCAAATATAATCCAGATATGCTCAAACAAATGCCTATTATATCATATTTTGTTACATTTTCATTGAATACAACAACTCCTAATATTAACATTGTTACAATACTTAAAATAGACCATACAAAGTTTGTCATTCCAACTCCATTAAATTCATAACATTTATTCAATAATAAACATACAATACTATATGATAATATTGCTACTAATAAATATATATAATTATTGTTGATTTTACTTTTTTTTATGTGATATTGCGCTACACTTTCAAAAAAAACAATTGAAAAAATCAATAAAAAATAATATTTATAATCCTTATATTCCATTATATATTTAAATTAAATTAATTTTTGAATGAGATAAGTATTCAAAAAATAAAAGGTATTATATGTTTTGTAAAATTTTTTTTGTATTGATAAATAATCACATATTATATTTTAAATTTTATAAATTGTGACGAATATTTATAAATTTAAAAAAAATGAAAAAAACAAGGGTCCAATCTTTCCCACAAAAATCCGAAAAAACCATGTCCATTTTCAAATCGGCCAGGAAAGATATGAAAATGAAAAATTTTTTTTTATCATCACATTTTTTTTCATAAAAAATTCAAAATAAGAGCATAATGGTCACAAACCACTTTTTTATACATTTTTCAAAAGAACTTAAAGGTTTTTTCTATAATCATATAAACCGGATTACATGGATTATAATAATACCCCAAAAGAACCCCAAAACACCCCGAAATTCAATTGCGAACATTGTAACTTTTCTACGTGTAATAAAAAAGATTTTAATCGTCATTTAAACACTGTAAAACATAAAAAGATAATTGATATGAAAAATGATAATAAAATACCCCAAAGTACCCCAAAAACATATAAATGTATAATTTGTGAAAAAAATTATAAACATGCCTCTACGTTATCAAGACACAAAAAAACATGCTCTATAAATGACAATAAAAAAATAGAATCTAATTTAATAAATTTTTTGAACAATTTTGAAAAAATAGAAACAGAAAATGAAATTTTTTTTGTAATGAAAATAAAAAAACAACAATAAATATATTTATTTTTTAATATTTTTAATAATTTTTTGATATTTATTTTTCAATATTTTTGATAAATTAAAAAACTAAAAAAACAAGGGTCTAATCTTTCTCACAAAAATCCGAAAAAACCATGTCCATTTTCAAATCGGTCAGGAAAGATATGAAAATGAAAAAAAAATTTTATCGTGACAAAATTTTAATAAAAAAAAGTTAAAATAAGAGCATAATGGTCACAAACCACTTTTTTATACATTTTTCAAAAGAACTTAAAGGTTTTTTCTATAATCATATAAATGATTACAGGAGATTATATTTTATCCCCGAATTCTCCCAAAACAAACCCAAAAAAATATGTTAATTATGAATGTATAATATGTAACTTTATTACGTCAAATAAAAAAGATTACAATAGACACGTGCTTACTAATAAACATAAAAGATTATATGATATGAATTGTGATAATAAAACACCTGAATTATCCCCAAAAGACTATGTATGTAAATGTGGAAAAAGTTACAAGCATATGACAAATCTATCAAGACATAAACGAAGTTGTGAATTTATTAAAAAAAATGAAAAAATAGAAAATATTAAAAATGATAAAATAGAAGAAGATTTAGAGAAAACAGTTGAAAATAAAAATGAATTGATAGAATTACTCATTACTCAAAACAATCAACTTCAAGAGCTATTAATTAAACAATCGCAAGAATATCAAAAACAATTAATAGAACTTATACCAAAACTTGGAAATAATAATACTATAAATTCGAATAATAAAGTTGACATTAATATCTTTCTAAATGAAAAATGTAAAGATGCTATGAGTATGGATGAATTTATAAAGAAAATAGATGTTTCATTAAGTAATTTATTATTAACAAAAGATAAAGGTTTAGCAGAAGGAATTTCACAGATTTTTTTGGAGAATATAAAGAAATTATCTCTCCATGAAAGACCTCTTCATTGTACGGATATTAAACGAGAGACATTGTATATAAAAAATGATACATGGGAAAAGGATGAAAATAAAATGTATATAAAAGATGCGATTAAGAAGGTTTCTATAAAACAATCTAAAAGTATAAATACATTTACAAATTCTAAGCCGAATTATTTAACAAATGAAAAAGATAAAGAAGAATTTATTAGTATAGTGAAATCTATAACAGACCCAATAGATGATAAACAAGAAAAGGTAATTAAACATTTATGTAAGAATGTATATTTAACAGATGATGATTATAAACATTGACATTAAAAACATTAAACAAATTTATTTATTTTTTGTCTTGATTTCATATAAGTATTTTATATATAAAAATAATAAAGAGTTAAAATTATATATATTTAATGAAAATATACGATACTCATTTTGATGATTATATTGAATCCAATAAACAATGTGATTTACATCCAAAATTAGAGGTATTATATAAAAAATTTCCAGCATCAATACATAATTTTAGAAATTTAATATTCTATGGACCCAAAGGTGTGGGTAAGTATACTCAGATGTTAAAATCTATAAAACGTTATAGTCAAAGTGAATTGAAATACGAAAAAAAAATTATTGTATCTTATAATAAATCCATTTACTATTTCAAAATAAGCGATATACATTTTGAAATAGACATGTCATTATTGGGTTGTCAATCAAAAATGTTATGGAATGAGATTTATTATAATATACTTGATATTGTGTCCGCAAAGGTAGATAAGATAGGTATAATCGTTTGTAAAAATTTTCATGAAATACATGGTGAATTATTGGATACTTTTTATAGTTATATGCAGACATTAAATCAACAGGCGATTTCTTTGAAATTTATATTATTAACAGAAGAGATAAGTTTTATACCTGATAATATATTAAATTGTTGTCAAATTATTTCTGTACCAAGACCAACAAAAAGTCAATATAATAAATGTTTGAAAATTAAATTACATAATGATTTTGATTTGAATGAAATCGTGAATATAAAAGACTTGAGACATGTAAATATAATTGCTGATACTCATTCGGCGACGCATTATTTAAATGAACAAGTAAATAATAATGAAACAATCAAGATTAATGATAAGAATGATACAAAACCTTATAAATCAATATGTAATAAAATCATAGATGAAATTATAAATATAGATAATTTGAAATTCAATCATTTTAGAGATTTATTGTACGATATATTTATATATGATTTGGATATTACAGATTGTATATGGTATATATTGAATACATTAATTGAGAGAAAAAACATTAATAATAGTGAAATGATAGATATTTTAACAAGAACATTTTCTTTTTTACAATATTATAATAATAATTATAGACCAATTTATCATTTAGAGAATTATATGTGTTATTTAATAACAAAAGTACATGAATACAGAGAAAGCGATTAAAATATTAAAATTATCTTTACCATTTTCTCTCAATGATTTGAAACGAAATTACCATAAATTATCGTTAAAAATACATCCAGATAAAAATAATTCAGTAAATGCGACATCTGATTTTCAACAATTAAAAGACGCATATGATTTTTTAAAACAACAAAATGAATATGATGATTTAAATAAAAACGATGAAAAATACAATACTTCATTTGATGATACAGAATATGATTTTTTTGAAATACTTAACAATTTTACATCAAAACTTACAGGTAGACGATTGGATAAATCGATTATATTAGATATAATTGAAAAAATAACGAATAATAAAATTGTATATAAAGAACTTTTTGAAGGGATTGACAAACAAACATCGATTGATTTATTTGAGTATATAAAAAAGTATTCAGATGTATTTAATATATCGCCTGAAATTTTGGAAAATATAGGTAATATAATAAATGAAAAAATCAAAGACGATGAGATTGTAAAATTACATCCAACAATTGATAATTTAATGGATGATGAGATATATAAGCTAGACTACAATAACACAATATACTATATTCCATTATGGCACCATGAAATTATTTATGATTTATCTATAAATAATCAATTAATTGTAAATATAATACCTCATTTAGACCATCATATATCGATAGATGAGTATAATAATATACATATACATTTAACAAAACCAATAAATGGATTATTATCAAAAGATATTATTTTTAATTTGGGGAATAAAGTATTTAAAATTCCTTGTGATGATTTATACATTAAAAAAAAACAAAAATATATTTATAAAAAACAGGGTATATCAAAAATAGATACACGTGATGTATATAATGTAACAAGACGTTCTGATATTATAGTACATTTAACTTTATTTGAAAATGAATAAAAAAAGAAAAAATTTATTGAAATTTTTAAATCAATAAATTTTTATAAATAATTTTTATTTAACACAACACATTAAACGATTATTTACTTACTTACTCCTCGCTACCATTTTTCTTTCGGCGAACTACCTTCTTTCGGGTTACAGTTTCTTCAGCTGCTTCAGCTGCTTCTGATACAGACGAAGTTACTTGTTGAGGCGGAGGCGGTTGAGACCCTTCATCATCACTGTCTTGTACTTGTACTTGAAGTCCAACAGCTGAATCATCTACATCATCATCTTCTTCAGACGCATCTTGGTGTCCACTGGTTGTTTGCGAAGCCATGCGTTCCCTGTCATTTGAACTTAGTTTAATATGACACGTACCTTTTAGACTTTGAGGTGGTTTAACGACTGCTTGGAATAGTTTCCAAGTTACTCCAAATTTACCATTCGCAAACCAAATACCACCGCACTGAATCACACAAGCAACGCGTGTTAGTTTAGGAACCAATTCAAGTGGAGTCGAAACAGCGTGATTATTAGATGGCCAAATTTGTTTTTCTTCCATATCATAAAGTTCAATCTTCCATTCGCCTTCCCAATAAGGTACCTTTACTCGTAGAACAGGTGCTTTGGTATAATCGAAATCTTGTGTTTCTTTATTCTTGGGATATTTAAGCATCGGAGTCCATAGAGCATCAACAACTTCAGCGGTCATCTTTGGCTTATTAAACCATTCTTTAGAGTAAGTGATTGCGTCTGCCTTAATTTTATCTTCGAATGTTTTAAGCTTTTCTAGGAAACTTTCACCTTCGGCATCAGGATAATCTGAATTTGGAAATTGTAGAGATAGTTCATAAGATACTTTTCCAGTTTTATCGTCCCTGAATTCACTCATTCCCCAGGTGAGCATAAGAGGAGTTGATAGATAAGTTGCCTTGCGAAGTCGGGCATTCATAACAGATACATTTTTTCCACCAGCCGAATTAATCTTAGGCTTAGCATAGGAAATATCAGTAGAAGGATTATAGTCACGAACGTTAACGATTTGGGACATTTGTTGTATTTGATATAATCTATTATAGCTCAGAATCTTTAAATCAATTTTTTTTTAAAATACATATAAAATGGTAAGGTTTTATTCATAGTACCGTAAATAATGTATATGATGTATGATTATGTATTATTTATTTTATAAGTATTTGAATGTTTATTTAATAAATAAATTTTTATTTTTATTTATTAAATTTTTATTTTTATTTATTTATTTAATTTGTATATTTATTTACTTAGCCTCAGCGGATTTCTGAGTCTTGGCAAAATGAGGACTCATATAGCGCTGGAGATTGAAATAAGTAAGTTCATCAGTACCATTTAGTTTGAGTAGCTTAGAAAGGTTGGAGTCAGGATTAATTTTGCGTCCATTGCTCTTGTCCTGGAGATTGTGCTTGCGAATGTAAGCGTTAATCTCACGAGTAACTTCAGTGCGAGCCATTTCAGCACCAGACGGTCTACCTAGGAAAGAGGCAAGCTCGTCAGAAATGAGAGTAGGCTTTACAAAACCACTAGGAGAACGGTTTCCAACTTTGCGGCGGCGGCGAGCAGACGTTTTGTTAGCGACCTTGAGTTCACGGCTAGCACGGCGCTCAAGCTGGCGGAAATCGCTCTTAAGCGAAGATAGAAGAGAAGTGACCTGCTGAAGCTTAGCAAACGCATCATTGAAAGCAGAAACAAGACCAGTATCAACAGCCTCGGTCTGTTCAGCAGCAGGAGCGACGGCTACAGAAGTAGCATCAGTAGTAGCCGCAGTGGTCTCAACTACAGGGACGACCGCCTTCTTGACGACACGAGGAGCGGTCTTAGGAGCAGCATCGGAACTCTCGGACTTGGCAGCACGAGAACTAGCTTTTTTAGCTACTACCTCAGCGGCAGGAGCAGGGGCAGAAGCGGCAGCAACAACAGCGGGAGCAGGAGAAGACTCGGTTTTCTTTACTTTGGGCATTATATACATTACTATAATAATTCTTTTTTAAGTGTTTTAACGCAATATATATTATATTTGGTTTAAATGTCTAAATGCTGTGATTTTCCTTAAGTATACAATTTTTTTAATAAACGTGGGCAACAGAATAATACAACCATGGCATACTTTGTGCGGCATTTTCATTTACCAGCGTTAATGCTGATAAAATATACGAAGCTCCTAAAAATTGAGCATGTGTATTTATTCCTTTATGAATAAAATTTTCAATAATCTTAATCATTTTAATTTTTAAATCGTCGATAGTTATAATATAATATTGCGACATACTTGAAATATCATGAAATGGGTCTCCGTAAGGATAAATTTCCATTTTTGTTTCAATAGATAATTGTGCTCTATATGACCAAATATCTTTTAATTCATGAAAAAATTTAATAATTTGAACACCCGATAAAGAGGTGAACCAATTCACATCTGTATAATTTCCTAATTCGTCTATTTTTTGACATATTGATAAAAATTTTAATTGTATTTGTTTATGAATTGATAAATTTGTAATATCATCTTTATGTTCAATTTCTTTTTCATTATCTAAGTTAAGTACAATATTAAGTCTTAATATATTATGTATATCATTTTTAATTTTTGAAATAGGTAGAGTTTTTCGGTTATATGGATTTTTGAATTGAGAATCTTTATTAATTGCGCTTAAAAGTGATGACATATCAAAACCATATATTACATTATCATCGTCTTTAAAACTGTAGAATTTTGTATCAGGAACATCTATTAGATTTTCCATAGTTAAAAAATCAGTATCATTTACACATATATTTTTATTTGTGAACCCAGGACCTTTTAATAAAATTACTTTATGTTTCAAATAATTTCTGAAAAGATGCTGTATTTTTTTAATAGAATGAGTTGCGTATAAAAATAAATATAATTTTTTCATTAATTCTTGTTTTGTACCAGATTTACTAATTTGATAATGTTCGCAAATTTGTTTAATCATATTGAGATTGTAATTTAATTTAATTATATTATTATATTCATTTATTTTTGGAATATAAAAATCAGATTCATTCATTTTATTTATTTTTGTATTTTTATTTGTAAATTCAGGACATTTAATATAAATATAATTAAATATATCTTTATTGTTTCGACTCTTCATGCCAAACTTAGATTTCGTATAATTTAACATCTATTGATATATAGTAATATAATCTTTAATCGTATTTTGAATTAATATTACAATGATAATAATGTCAACTATAGATTAGATTATGTGTAACAATGCTTAATATAAGTAATCAAAAATAAATAAATTTAGGCATACTTTATAATATAATAATTTGACGATTAAAATATATATAAAGTATATATATGTCGCGTAAAAATACAAACAAAAACGGAGGAATCCGTAAACAGGTTGGACATAAAACTAAATCAAAAACATTAAAATATAAACGTGTAAATCAAACTCAATTTGACATGCTTATTAAAAAAATGCTTGAATTATTAACATTATTAAGATTATATCATTGGAATACTTTATCATACGCAACACATAAAGCAACTGGGGATTTATACGATGGTCTTTCTGATAAAGTAGATGAATATGTTGAAACAATGATTGGTAAAGGAGATTCTAAATATCGTATAAATATGTCTAATTATAAAAGATTAGTGATTCATGGTGTTTCAAATAACAGTGAAATGGAAAAAACAATTAAAACTTTTATTAGTCAATTAGTGTATTTCCATTCTCACTTACCTCAGACATTTTATAGTGATATTAATAATATTAAAGATGAAATTGTAGGTTCATTAAATAAATATTTATATCTATTGTCTTTGAAATAAATAATCTAATCTAATCTAATTAAATCATATGATGAAAACACAATTCAATATTAAATTAAAATTTTAATATTGAATATTGACTTTAATTCAAGTTTTAAACTGTGATTGTTTTTGCTATATTTCTAGGAAAATCTACATTTGAATTTCTTCCTTTACTTAAATAATAACTAATTAATTGTAAAGCAACAATAGATAATAAATTAGAATAGGTTTCATTATGAGGGATTATTATAACATTTTCTCTCATATCAGAAAGATTAGGGATATCACTTATAGTAAGAACATTCGCATCACGAGAGATAATCTCATCATAAATGTTCATTAATTTCATATGATGATTTGTTTGATTATCAATTAATATGATAGGGAAATCTTTTTCTAAAATACTAAACGGACCATGTTTTAGTCCACTGGCAAGTTGTCCTTCTGCCATCAAATAACACATTTCTTTTAATTTTAAAGCACCTTCGAATGACACACCTTGTTGTTGAGATATAACAAAACATTTGTCTTTATTTTCAAACATATTCAACAATTTATAATAATTAAACATAGAAATATCCATTTTATTTAATAATAATTCAATTTGAAAGTATAATTTGTTTAAATCATTAATGTATTTCTTTCTTTTTTGAATATGAACATTTTTATTTTGAGCAAACCAAATCGCAATTAAAGATAATACAATGATTTGACTAGTGACTGCTTTTGTTGAACATACAGAAA
>Ga0255144_1000160_pt1 | contig 26885 bp, 42 predicted proteins | sample Atl_Cont_RepA_8h_FD_183633 | JGI IMG/M metagenome (GOLD analysis project Ga0255144, IMG submission 183633) | Freshwater microbial communities from Altamaha River, Georgia, United States - Atl_Cont_RepA_8h | ecosystem: Environmental > Aquatic > Freshwater > River | place: USA: Georgia | collected...
AGCAAGACGATGAGATGGCCATGAGCAAACTGCTGGAAAAAGATCTCAAGTTTGAGTACCTGATTCCTGATCTGCTGCCTTGCCCGGGCACGGTGATGATTCACGGCGCTGGCGGTGATGGCAAATCCATGTCGGCTTGGACGATTGCCAAGCATGTGGCGCGAGGGATTCCGTTCTCGGTGCGGGGTGATCTCGTCCCAGTGCAGAAAGGTCCTGTGCTGATCCTTAACGGTGACCAGAGCGAAGTGCAGGTTCAGCAGCAGCTGCGCGATCTGGAGTTTCGCGCTGATGACCCCGTGACGGTGGTGATGGGGTGGGATCTGAACTGGTATTTCCGCTTTACCAAGCTGATCGAGAAGCATCGTCCCAAGCTGGTGATTATTGACTCGATCACTGGCTGCAGCCGGGGCTCGGCTTTCGACGAAAACAAGAAAGAGTTTGCGAGTCCCATCTACTGGCTCGCTAACAACAACGGCAGGACGTTCCCGGCCTGCACCATCCTGCTGATCCACCACGCCAACAAGACTGGCGGGTTCCGGGGCAGCACCGCTATCCGGGATGCTGTGGACGAGGTATGGGGGCTTAAGCGACCCGATAAGAAGCAACTGGAGCAGACCGGCGCCAACGCTCGTCTGATCACCGTCGAGAAGTCCAGGGCCGGACGGGACGGCAGCAAGCTCCTCATGAAGCTGGAGAACGATCTGACCTTCTCCCTGGCGGACTACGTCGAGCTGGACACAGAGAGCGCCAGCCCGGCCTCTGTGGTCGATCGGGTGCTCCAGCGCATACGGGCGGCTTACCCGCGCTCTGTGAGCCGTTCAGACCTCGCTGCGGACCCTCTGTGCGGTGGCAGCGTCGCCGGAATCAAGAAGGCGACCCAGCGCTTGGTCTCCCGAGGTCTTATTTGTGTCTCAGGTCAGACGGATGGGAATAACGGCGCTCCAGCTACTCCTCTCTTCCAAGCAATTTCCTCGCGTGAAAAGCCTTTAAATGTGTGTCCCGGTAAGGTAGATCCATTGGTACGACTGGAAAGTGACCCGGGACAGGGGGTAGAGGGTGTCCCGGCCCCCCTTGACGATCTTTCAACTGGCACGACCCCCCGGGACACCGATCTGGGTTGTCCCGGCAAAGAAGCCAGCCGTATCAAGGGATCTGGTCCGGTGGGACAGCTTTTTGATGTATCCCCAAGAGAAAACGAGCGGTCTCCTGATGAGCTGGCGCGACTGCGTGCAGAAGCGGAACAGCTCTGGGGATAATCTGATACAGGGGTGCTACACTTTTGCGGCACCCCTACTTTTTATGGCGACACGCAGAGTCTCGTTTTCGGTTTCACCCGAGACGATTGAGAAACTTTCCGCGCTGGCTAAGTGGAAGCACCGCACTCCAAGCCAGCAGATAGATGCTCTGGTTTGTACAGCCACGGCGTCGTTTTACGACACCCTTACACCCGAACAACAAACTCAGTTTTCTGCTCAACTTTGCGGAGAAACTCTGTGATTAAAGCTATTGACACTCAGTACAAAGGCTACAAATTTAGAAGCCGTCTTGAGGCACGTTTTGCAGTATTTCTAGACGCTATGCGTGTTTCTTGGGATTACGAAATACAAGGTTACGATCTACCTGTTAACGGTAGGTATTTACCGGATTTTTACCTGCCCAAAGGCGGTATTGCACCGGGGTACGACCGGCCTCTTTGGGTAGAAGTAAAAGCGGGTGAACCTACTGTACCAGAAATAAACAAACTGAGAGAACTGGCGGTTGCAACTAAGACAGCCGGAGCATTTTTTCAGGGGACGTGCAGAAACGGTGACAGCACTTTTAGTAACTGGTTTAATACAGATTATGATTCTTACGGTTTGCCTGTAATAAGTAAGGTGCAGATTCCGTTAAATTTTTACGTGCCAGCAGATCAGCGTATGCCGTCCAGTTTCTGGCAAAGAGAAAACGAGTATTCGTTTGACGGTTACTTTATTCCGCTTATGGGTGAATTTCCGATACAACAACTGCGTCGGGCTGCAAAAGCTGCACTTTCTGCCAGATTTGAGTTCGGGGAATCCGGTTAAGCGCTTGATGGTCAATCCACCTAACTTCTTCTTAGGGCTGCTCCGGGTTGCCGGGTGGCTGTTTTGGAGAGATCCCGTGGCTAAGCCGGAACCACCCCAGCCGAAGCGTCCCAGGAAGCCAACCCTGGGATACACGGTTGGGGACATCCCCTACGAGCTTCTGGCCGTGGTGCGGATCTCCTGGTACCGCAAAGGTCTGGCCTACGAGGTTGAGGAGTACCAGATCGAGGAGTCGGATGATGCCCAAAACCAGTTCAGGTACATCGTTTCGACAGCTTTGAAGCAGGGCGCTGACGTGTGCGTTCTTACGCAGTACGAGCCAGCAGCGCTTGGTGTGCCGGAGTAGGTGCCCGGTGGCTGGTCCTCCCGAGGTGCCAGCCTCACCGCAGCCGGGCTACTGCGGACTACCCGTTCCCCTCAAAGAAAGGACGGAGCACAAAGGTAGCGCCTCCAGCCCGCCGCTGCCACATTGCAGAGTGTTACACGACCAGCTTGACACCCTGCTGGTCATGTGTAACTCTAGGGACAGGTCAGCAACCGCTGGCCGCTTCAATCAAGTATCACAATGAACACGCACACACCAGTAGACAACTTCAAGCTCAGCCCCTGGTACTTCGCCGTTAGCTGGGCACGACGCATCCTCCAGGACAAGATCGTCCAGCACGAGAAGAACGGTTTCAACCCCGTCTACGACATCCACCAGCTCGAACAGCTTGACGACCTGGAACAGTTCCTCAAGATGAGCTGGGACGAGTGGATGCAGTCCCTGAATCCCAAGCAGACTGTCAGGGGGCTAGGCGAATGATCACGGACATCTATGACTTCACGATGGATACCGATGGCCTTGTCACCGTCACTGCTGTTGTTGATGAAATGGTGCTTGTCCACCACCAAACGCAGCTCGATCCAGCGGAGTACGGACCTGCCTTGTGCCGAGGCACCTTCTACCTTTCGGATGAAGATCTGATCCCGGCCACCGATGCAGAACTTGCCCGACTCTTCTACAACCGCATCGACGACTGGGAAGTGCTTCACCCGGACGATTGAGTGGAGCGAGGCTCGGGAACTCCGTAATTCCAGCGACTACGACGACTGGGAGTACGGGACCGAGCCCATTCCAGGTGATACGCACTGGGTCCGGGCTCGCACTCTGACCCAGCTGTATAGACATCTGATATACGTGTTCGCCACCAGCGACACGATCTGCTCCAGCAGACTTGCCAACCTCGCCATCCACGAGATTCTCAAACTAAGACTCACCGATCTCACTCGGTTAAAACACCAAGACCCCAATTTCTTTGCATGACTGACTGGTACGCCGACTACTACCGCCAATCGCGGGGCTACAACGACAATGATCTGCGTGAGCTGCGTTGCCAGCCGCGTCGTCCCAGCACCTCGGTGCCGGACTGCTTCAAGGATCGCTTTGCCACTCCAGCCGAATACGATGCTTGGGTTGAAGAGCGGCGCAAGCTGTACTTCGGCTGATCACTACTGGATTTACATGACTGAAATTTCGACGCTGCCCTTTTTCCGGTCCTACCTGTTGGGGGGCAGGTCCGTTTACCTCGATAAGCTCTCGGAGCTGGCTGACTCCGAGCTGAACCTGCTCAACATTGAGACTCTGTCTGCCCTCAATGAGGCTCGTGCCCAGTACGACACCATTGAGAACAAGCAGAGCGAGGAAGCCGGTCACATCTACCGGCGCATCAAGGTTGCAGGTTATTTCCAGGCAGCAATCAAGCTCGAACTGGACTCCTAGTCGGGCCTTTCTCTACTACACTGCTCGCGTTCTTACCCATGAACATGCACATCCTTTCTGATTCTCAGCACCAGGAATTGGCACACGCTCTGGCCAAAGTCCAAACCATCCTGGAAAGCTGCACCAGCGTGGTGCTTGATAGCAAGCTCGCTACCCCCACCGCCAAGGTCGTTGCGAAGTCTCAAACTAAGACTCGTAAGTCCAGCGGCAAGAGGGGTGTGTCGGTGCTCAACGACGCCAAAGTCATGGAGATCAAGCGCCAGCTGGCTGCTGGTAACAAGTCCGTCTCCAAAATCGCCAAGGAGTTTGGCGTTCACATCACCACCATCAACTGCATCAAGTGGGGCAAGACCTGGAAGCACGTTCAGCTCCAGCAGGAAGTTACGGCCTGATGTCGATCCTTCCTGATTACGAGATCTTTTGCCTGGCGCGGAAAGGTCTCGTGGAGCCCTTCGATCAGGAAATGATTAACCCGGCCTCACTTGATGTGAGGCTTGGGGAAAACATCCTGATTGAGCAGCCGGAGTCACCGGAGTTTGTCCCGCATTCCATCGCTGGGCACACGAAGGAAGAACCGTTCATGCTCCAGCCACATGAGTTCGTTCTCGCGGAGACGTTCGAGTGCTTCTCGGTGCCGAATGTCGTGGCTGGACAGCTGGCGCTTAAATCCAGCCGGGCTCGGGAAGGTATCGAGCACCTGATGGCTGGGTACGTCGATCCAGGCTTCAAGGGGCGTCTGACGCTGGAGCTGCAAAATGCACGCGCTATGCACGCAGTCGCTCTGTGGCCTGGGATGCGGATTGGGCAGATTGTGTTCCACAAGATGTCGCTCCTGCCGAATAAGGACTACTCAGTCACCGGGCGCTATCAGGGAGACCTAAAAGTTCAAGCCTCTAAAGGATGATGAACGAGTTCACATTTACCGGATGCGATCCGGTCAATAGCCCATCTCACTACACCGCCGGAAGCACGGAGGTGATTGATGTAATCGAAGACTGGGTGAAGGCCGCGCCCGATGCTGTAGTTGGTGGCCTTCAATGGCAGGTTATCAAGTACATCAGTCGGATGTGGTTAAAGAAGGATCCCTACGAGGATGCTCGAAAAGCCCAGTGGTACCTCAACCGTCTGGTAAATCATCTGGCGACAGAGGCTTATCAGGAAAAATGAGGTACTGGTGGCGGATTCTCGCCAAGGCCGTTGGTGAAAAGGCGCACCAGCACAGCCGGGTCGCAGATCAGGTTGCGATGGTGCGTCTCTTTATCCTTGGCGGTTACATGATCACCAACGTTTTCATCTGCGCAGGAGTTATTCGCCACTGGAATGGGTAGACGCTTCAAACGCGGTGAGCACAACCTCAACGCAATCCTCACGCCAGAACTTGTAGTGAAAATGCGGAAACTTCAGAAACAGGGCTGGAGTTACAGCCAGCTCTCGGATGAGTTCGGCGTTGATCGCAAGCACGCCTGGCGAATTTGCAACGGTCAAGCCTGGAGTTCTGTCAGTGAAGTTTTGTCCTAAGTGCGGGAACAAATCGTTCCGCGTCAAAGAATCCCGGACAAGGGAGGCCAATGTGCGGAGGCGCACTCCCGCAACGAGAGTCAGGCGCCAATGCGGTGTTTGCGGGCATGTCGATACGTTTTTTGAGATCGACTCCGCGCAGATGAAACACTTCGAGGCGCTCCAGCGATTGGAGGAAGCCGTGGTGTTGCACCTGCAGCTGGATGACACTGACTCCTGCTACGCCTGTATTCACTGGGATGCCAACGGGTGTTCCATGCACCTGCCCGAAGCGGGTGGGACTTTTGCCACTGAATGTTCACTCTTCAAAAAGTCATGAAGCGACTTTCACTCAACATCGACGAGCGCGTTTGCATCGCTTGCGGCGGCAACACCAGGAACCCGCTGTACTGCGCCAAGTGCTATGACCGGACACCGGCCGGACGGGCGGATAAGTGCCGGGCAACAATGCTGTCGAGATACCGCCGTGTTGCTGATGGTGGTCCATGTCGGCACTGCGTTCACTGGGAGCATCGCTGCCTGCTCGGCTTTCCAGAAGCTGGAACGCTCCACGCAGAAGGGTGCGCTGCCAGGGAAGTTGAAGGTGTGCTAGAGTAGTACACGAACCCGCCCTACCAGGCATGAAAATTCTCCAAGGCATCCAGCATCTCCACACCCTGGACGATGCCAAGCTCGTGGCGTTTGACGTTGAAACCACCGGGCTCCAGCCGAAGATCGGGGGATTGCGGTTGCTCCAGCTGGCTACGCCGGGACAAGACCCTGTGGTGCTGGACTTTTGGGAGTTGTCCGACGAAAACCTGATTGAGCTGGAGCAGTTCTTCGAGGTGGAGCGGACCTGGGTTGCGCACAACGCGGTGTTTGATTTGGGGTGGTTGCAGGAGCACGAGCTGTATCCGCAGGGGCGCGTGCTCTGCACCATGCTCGCCAGTCGTGTACTAACCAACGGGCAGGTAAATGTAAAGCATGGCCTACAACATGTTGTGCGGCGCTATCTCAAACGCGAGATTTCGAAGGAAGAGCAGCGCAGCGATTGGTCCCAGGATCTGACGCTTAGTCAGATGGAATATGCGGCCACTGATGTGCTCGTGTTGCTGGATTTGTACCAGCAGATTGAGCAGCGGATGGCGGAAGGTATGCACTATCACGCTTGGTATCTGGAGTGCAATGCACTGCCGTCAATGGCGCAGTTGTGGCGAACTGGACTGCCATTTAACAAGCAGGATTTGGAAAAGGTAATCGAGGACCTGGATATTGAGCACGTAGAACTTGGTGAGAAATTTATTGAGGATTTTGATGCTGCGCTGCCCGATGAGCACAAGCTCTGCCGGGGGATTGATGGGAAGCTGCTGTACCAGACCAAGCCTGGGGCGAAGGGTAAGAAGCCGGATCCCAATGTCTTCAATCTCAATAGCCCGGTGCAGCTGCTGAAGAAGTTCACGGCGCTGCTGGGTAAGGCGCCGATGGATATGAAGTCCGAGAAGCCGAGTGCCAGTCGGTCTGCGCTCCAAGAGTATGTCGGCGATCACAAGGTGGTGGCTGACTACTTGCGGTGGAAGCGGGTGGAGAAGCGGCGGCAGATGGCCGAAACTCTGCTGAAGAATCTGGCGGATGATGGGTTTATCCGCGCCAGCTACCTGCAGATGGGGGCGGATACGGGGCGCATGAGTTGCATGAGTCCAAACCTTCAGCAGATTCCCAGGGATGTGCGGTTCCGGGCTTGTGTTCAAGCTCCAACTGGTTGGCGACTGGTAGTTGCGGACTATGGGCAGATGGAGTTGAGGTTGGCGGCGGCAGAAGCGCAGGATCCCTTAATGACCGAGGTGTTCCAGCAGGGGAAAGACCTTCATACGATTACGGCGACGCAGATTTACGGGGTCGCGGAGGATGAGGTTACGAAGGAGCAGCGGCAGGTCAGCAAGTCGGCCAACTTCGGACTTCTTTACGGGAGTGGGGCAAAAGGACTTAGGAATTACGCCGCAACAATGGGAATCCAGATGGATCTTGATGAGGCGGCGGAGGTGCGGAGGAAGTTCCACGCTGCATATAAAGGCATCGCCGAATGGCAGCAGCAAAATGCTCGCGCTGCTGATGCGGCTAAGGGGAATCCATCTATCCGCATACGCATCTCGGGCTTGCGGCGGTTTCTACCGGGTGAGAACAACAAACTCACCACGCGCTGTAACACTCCAATCCAAGGAGCTGGTGCCGCCGTCCTCAAACTTACGCTTGGCAAACTGTGGCCGCTCCTTAGAGCCGATGGGGAGGAGATTGTGCGCTTGGCCGGCGTGGTGCATGACGAGATCATCCTGCTCGTGAAAGAAGAACACGCCGACACTTGGGCGCTCCAGCTCCAGTCAGTTATGGAGGAAGCTGAAGCTCGTTGGTTGGATACGATTCCGCCGCTTGCCGAAGCTAAGGTCGGATTGAGCTGGGACCAGGCCAAGTGATCGAGCTGGCGGAATATCTAGTAACGATGTGGCCTCGTCATGGGGCCACTCATGCTTTGTTTGTGGAAGCTCCAGATGCGTTCACGGCGCGGGAATATGCGCTGCGGATTTGCCCGGATCAGCATGTCGTCAGTATCCGCCGGACTACAGAGGCGGTCTCACCAGTAGTCTCGTGAGTCGCACCGGCAGGGAGATTGTGCTGGAGTGGTTGTATCGGGAAATTCGTGCGGCCAAAACGGCGGATTTGCAGCGTGCGGCCGCATTCCTGGAGTGGGCGCGGGGAATTAGGAAAGGATGCGCCAAGCAGCGGGGGAGTGCGCGGGTGTCCCAGTCCAATGCCTGGCGGAAAAATGTGGATGGGGATGTCCGGTGGTAGGACTACTGCGACACAGTATGCTATTGTGTAGGAGAGTAGAGACAGGACTATGCCGCTCCGCCACGGATCGAAAATTTATTGCCAGCTGCTGCTAGACGCCAACCGCTACAAACTGGCTGAGCAGTTGGCAGCGGCTGAGGGGAAAAAGGTGACGGGTATGTTGCGCGAAATGGTTTACGCGGCATTGGAAAAAGCCCTGCCAGCCTCCGAATACAAGGCGGCTCTTGCTGCTGACGAAGCGGTTTGGAGAGAGTCGGTGAAAAAACGGGTTGAGGGAAGAATGCGCTCCAGGCAAGAACAAGGGGAGTCAGATAAAGACGCATAAGACTCAGTCGCACGTCTTCATAGTCTGGGGGAATTAAGATAAAATCATTAGGCTTACACAGTAAACACTAAAAAAACGATGACGCGCTACGCGATCATGGCCGGGGATCGGTGGATCACCGCCGTCTACCCCGATCAAACACTCCAAGTCACTACTCGCAAAGAAGATGCCTCCAGCTGGGGCACGCACGATCGTGCTGCTGCTGTTGCACGTGTCGTTGCCGAATGCACCAGCAAAACCGTGGTGATTCATGCTGTTGAAGAACCTGCCTACCGAGGTGTGAAATGAATCCGCTGCAGTGGGATCTCGATCAGGAAGTTCAGCTCGGGGAAGGTGTATCGCGCACCAGCTCGGAGAAAGCAAAATTGTTTGAGCTGCGGATTTGGTTGCCGGGACAAGGTGCCATGCGCGATCTGGTGCGGGCGGAGTCGCTGAAGCAGGCGATCGAGTTTGCGCAGAATCGGTACCCGAAGTGCCGGGTAGAAGTGCCGGGTTCTGTTGCCGGGAAACCTAAACTGGCGCGGTCATCCCCCGGTCCCAAAGAAAAGGCCCGGAGGCGTCTCAATCTTGTGGAGAAACAGCGTGAGCAAAACTGAAGTGCCCCAGTGGGCAAAAGAAGCCTGGGGTCGCGTGATCGTTGACCAAAGTCGGGTTGATCTGCTGGAGCATCTTTATGCGTGGGATGGCCGGGATGACAAGTCTCATCCCTACCATCACACCTATACCGGGCTATACGAGAAGTACAACGGCCGTTAAGCCGAGTCTCGATCCAGTCCAAATTGGCTGGCTAGGTTGTCCGCTGCTTCGTGGATGGCCCAGTCGGCCTTTGTTCTTTCCAGCTGGTGCAGCGTGTTCAAGATCAACGCGGCCTCCAGCAGACCTCGATAATCGCCGGAATTGAAGCGGTCAATCAGCCACTGGTCGGTGGCCGCTTTGTGAAAACTGGATTCGGTGGAGTGTTCGATGGGACGCATGGTTTTACGGGCGAATCTTTAAATACCAGCCTGTGTCGTTGCCGTCTACAAGCCACCTGGGCAGCCAGTTCTTACGCGAATAAGGTACTCCGGCTCCTCCTTTGTGGCTTATGTACCCACCGTGTACAAGATCCGCCTCCCCATACGGATCATTGTGTATGAAGTGAGTTGGTGTAACGCCAACTACGACACTCCAGTGACCTGTTCCTCCGGGGTTGGACACGTGATTTTTATGTAGCCAGCCCACAGGTGTTGGGTAGCCGTCAGTGATGAATTGCTCCAGCAAATCCTTGGTGCCTTCCATCTCGAAGCTGGCCTTCAGTCCCAGTGAGCGGAGGGCAGCAACTTGCGCGTTGGCATCGGTGGTGTCGCCGAAGCGGGCGCGGATTTTGTTGTACTCGTAATCGCCGGAGATCTTGCCGTAGTACCGGGCGACCATTGCGCAGCTGGAGCTAAAGCACTGGCGGTAACCCTTGGGGCCGTCATCTGCTCCAAGCTGGTATTCGTATGGGACGCGGAGAATCTTTTCTTTGGCTTGCACTGGTGGCGTAGCTCCGGCGTGTTGATCCATCAGTTGGATTAACTTGCCGGCGTAGTTGGGATCGGTTGCGTAGCCTTCTTTGACAAGCCACTTTGCGGCTTCCTCGCGGGTGCCGGCGTTATTACATCCGCGATATTGCTTGTAGTCCTTGTACCAGCGCTCCACCAGATACATCACGCTGGAGAGCAGGTCCGGGAAGTCGATGAACTCAGCGGTGACCGTAATCCACTGGTTATTGATGAACTCTTGGGTTTTGGTGCCGGTGCCACTTCCCTTGAGGCCGAAGTAGTTGTTGCGGCCGGATACAAATTTCCCGTAGCCGGATTCGCAAGCCCACTGCGCTGCAACGAGTTCCGGGAATTTGGCACCAGCAACTCGGGCGGCTTCGAGTACGCCTTCCCAGGTATTTGGGAACTCGCTCTGCTTGCCGGCAACACTCCAGGTTTTGAACCAGCCTTGGTCGCGGCCGAGAATATGGGGATTCGCTTTGTCGATGGCTTGCTCCAGCTCGGTGATGGCCGCAAGCTGGTGAGGTAGCGCTCTGTAGTAGCGGAAGAGATCAGCGAGGCGGATCTTGTTGGTAGCCATCGGACCAGGGAGCGTGAATACTCATGCCGCCATCAGGGAAATGTTTGATGACGGGTTCGGGAGAAGAAGGTTGCGCTTCGTGCCAGTCCTCGATGGCGCGATCCAGGCGAGGTTTCAGCGTGGCGTTGAACTTGTAGTCCTGTGCAGCTTTCTGCACGTCGTCGCGCCAATCCCTCGTGCTGAATCGCGCCAGCCAGGTTGTGCTTACGGCTTTTTTCGGGCGACAACCTTGAGGACCATCACCAGCAGCTGGATCCAGCTGTTGCTGCGGATAGGAAGCAAAGCGATGATCTCGGAGCCGGCTGCGGCGAGGATTGCAATGACGGCAATGGTGGTCGGATCCATAGAAATCTGGAATCTCGCTGAAGTTTACCTGTACTAGATAAGAGTCGCCAGCTTTTAATAGTTTCTGTCGCTACCTTCTATGTAGTTACGTGCGGGTATGGACCATCACATTGCGGGTGGTGAATACTTAAACAAAAAGGAAGCGAAGTTAAGATTTAGACAAGATATCCTAAATAGCTGGGACCACAAGTGTGCTTACTGCGGAGACGATCTGGGTAGGATTGCAACTTTAGACCATGTACACCCTAAATCTAAGGGAGGACTTACTACAAAAGGAAACCTTGTTCCGGCATGTTTTTCATGTAACATATCCAAATCCGATGTTCAGCCGTTCTCAAGCTGGTACCAACGTCAGTCCTTCTTCTGTGCGGATAAAGAACAAAAAATTTTAGCTTGGATGCGCGTCTTTACTGATGCCGCTTGAGATACGTTATAGCGGCTTCGTCCAGTGGGATATTGCGATCCAGTCGATGCAACAGCGTTGTGTAGGGCAGCTTGTAGTGAGCGGCTACATCTTTGATGCTTTGGAAGCAGCGACCTTCTACCGTGTACATAGTAAACCTTAAAGTGGTCTACCACGTTACCATATTACGCCGTAGGGTCCCAGCCCATTCCCTCTAGGTACATGCGGGCGATGTACTCGTCTTCCGCATAACGGCAGATGCTGTCTTTGCAGGCGCGGTAGTAGATCTCGCCGCGTTCGTTTTCCAGTTGCTCCAGGGAGAAGCCGCCTTCAAATTTGGTGGAGTGGACGATCATTTGTTGTAGCCAACGCGCATTTCGATCTGGCGGACGCGGGTTTCGAGGTCGCTCAAGCGTTCTTTGCTGTCGTTTTTTAGTTCTTGGATGTCGGCGGCAACAGTACCAACGGATTGATCCAGCTTGGCGACTTGCATAAAAAGACCAGCCAAACCAACCACGGCTGCGGTCAGTAAGGCTGGAACAACTTGATTAAATGGACTTTCGGGCGGTTTTGCCGTGATCAGCACCTCTTCGTGGTGTTCCATCTCAAGGTGCAACTAACCCTTTTTTGTAGGTTAGCGTCCCTGACCGCGTGTTTTCTTGCGGCCGTGATTCGGCAGGCTGTGTTGTCCTTGACCTTGGCGCGTGCGCTTTGGTTTGCCGGATTTGTGCTCAACACGCCCCAGTGCGGTCTTTGACTTGACCGCCATTACCAGGGCACTCCGCTGCCGGTGGTCGGGGTGCGCTGCTGGTCAATCTGTGCCTGCAAAGCGGCTTGGATTTCCTGCACCTTTTCATCGCCAAACTTGTTGGCGACCCAGCTAGCAACGGTGAACTCGTCGAGATCCGCGTAGGGAATCATCAGCGCGGGATCGGGTTCATCGAGACCGATGCTGCCGTAGGCGCTGCTGCTGTAGGTGCCGTCATGGGCGGCGACCGTGTAATGCACGGTATGGACCACCCCGTCAGCCAGGGTGCGCTCCATGCTCGCCACTTTCCAACTGAAGGTAGTGTCAGCCATTAGAAGATGATGCTCGTGTTGAGATTAGACGGTTTGCAACCAGTTGGGAATGGCGGGTTGCCCGCCTAGTGAAGGTGACTACTGGGCTTCAAGCTCGTTGGCAATAAGCATTAACTGACGCAAGGCGAAGACGATGCCAGGACTGTCTTCCACATCGCCATCGCAGTACAGGTTTTCAATCTGATCTGCAGCAGCTCGCAGGGCGGCGGCGGCAATATGGTGCAAGTCTGTGGGGTGTATGCAGTCGTCTTCAACGGCATCCAGCACCGCCTGCGCGGCGGGTGATAGGTCAGTCATCGAGCTGCTCCAGTGCGCGGCGGGTGATAGGTCAGTCATCGAGCTGCTCCAGTGCGCGGCGGATGGTGTCTGCACCAAGTTGAGTAGAGCTGTTATTGAGAATGTGAGCTAACGCCTCTAACGCCTGCTCCTTCAAACTCGGCGGCTTGGAGCGGCGGGCGGCGCGGAGTGCATTGATGTAGTTGGTCGGCGTCTCGTCCGCCATCCATTCACAGCACGCCTTCAGCTCCTGATCTGCGCCCCATTGGGCGGCAGCTATAAGGACGCGCTGATCAAATGGGCTAATCACAGAAACTGGGCCGCCGTACAGCTCTTCCAGCCACCGCTGCACCAGCTCCGGCGGTGGGGTGATGGGGTTTTGTTGTGTCATGGGTGATTAGTGGTAATGACTAGCCGTTCAGACCTAAGTGATTCCGGTAAGTTCCAAGTAGATCCTGCAGTTTTTGCACCTGCTCTGGCGTCCACTGCGGCAGGTCGCTAACGTCTAGAACTTTTGACGTTTTGGTGCTGGAGCTGGTTTGCATGATGTGTTTATGCAGTGCAGCTTCTAGCGTCTCGATCCTGGTACGAAGTTTGACCATGCAAAAATGACTGTTCCCGTAGCGGGCTAGGACCGCTTGGGCGTATTCCACGGCAGCGGTGTTTAGTGCCACGCGGAAGATGCCGGGCTTGACTTGACCGCCGGTTGCATCAGAACAGACCTTGGCTGCGTAAGAAAACTCATCCCGCATGGTCTCGGGCATCAGTTCTAGCAGTTCTTTGTCTGTCGGAGTCGTGTAATCTTGATCGGTCATGGTTTCTAGGTAACTGTGGCCAGGGCAGGGTGTTGACGCACGCCTGCCCACCCACCATACCATGTGCTACAGTGCTGCGGCTGACCAGAAACCAGCAAAGCGGCTGGAGTGAGATCCAGTTGCAAAAGCGGCGGGGGTGACATCCTGCCGCTTTTTAATGGGAAATAGTGACCCCCAGGTTTGAGCATCGTTGAGAGGCTTAGGGGGTATTGCTATTAGCGTACCAAGCACAGAGGAGAGTAGGACTACGCGCCCTTGAGAGCTGCTACTTCAGCCTCCAAGGTTTCGATGCGGAGCTGCGCTTCCTGAAGAGCCTTGATGGCCATCCACATCATCTGCTGATCTTTAACGCCGAGTTTCGCTGGCTCGTCATCAGTGGCCTCTTGGAAGACGGTGATCACTTCCGGGCAGCTTTCAGCGACCTGCTGAGCAATGACGCCCATGTTCAGATCAGTGTCGTCGGGCTGGTCCTTGTAACGGAAGTTGACGATTTCCCACTCCTTCAGGCAGTCCCAAGTGTCAGCAGCAGGGGCAATGTCTTTCTTTGCGTTGCGGTCGGAAAGGTTGACGTTATTGGCGCTGTAGTTAGCCAATCCACCGTTTGAACGAATAGATGCCTTGATTGAACCTGCTGCTCTGCAATGAAGAAACTGATTGCTAGTACCATCTGGGTTTGCAGAATAATCAATAAACAAACCATAGGGTCCTGAGGCATGATTATTTGCTAAAGCTAGGGTCCAATTTGTCGCATTGGTCGTAAAAGTGTTGTAATCAGTGGTTGGTACAGTTCCTGTGTTAGAACATCCCAAAAAGCCAGCACTGGTAATCCTCATCCGCTCCGTCGGGCTGCTCGCTCCGTCGGCGGTCGTGCTCAGGACAAGCCGTGTCGGAAGATCGTTAGCGCCGGGGGTGCCATCAACAACAGCCGAAATGTATGCACCAGCAACAAGTTCGGTTCCATCGGCACCTTGGAAGCTAATTCTTCCAATCTCATCACCGCTGCTAACAGCAGTAACGCCCCCTACGCTTGTAGCACGTGATTTACCAAGAATGAGCGACGAATAGGTGTCGTCATTGCTGTTATTGACGACAGAGATTATTGAACTGAAAACAGAAGTGCCTTCAACTTGAAGTCTTGGATTACCCCAGGAAGCAGAGTTGAACCATCCGCTGCGGCTGCTTGAAGTCCCCACCAGCAGCCTGCCAGATGCGTCCAGGCGGGCGCGTTCGGTTGAGTTTGTGCCAAATACAAGTGGAAGGTTTTCGTAGTTCCAAAGGTAACCAAGGCTGTTATCAATGCCAACAAATAGCCCATCTGTCCCTGTAGATCCATGAGTAGAGGTAGAGATCTGAACCCCAGCCAGTCCTCCTGTGGCTTTTTGCAGGTGCAGCGTTGTAACTGGAGAGGCAACACCAACCCCAACATTCCCATCCGATGTGATGCGGAGGCGCTCAGAACCCCCAACATTAAAACGCAGACTTTCATTTGCATTAGTAGTTATCAACCAGTCGCTATTGTCGTTGGCACCATCTGCTGCTCGAATATTAAAAACAGCACCGCCTGTAGGACCAGCAACTGCTCTAATTAAAGAAATGTCGGTATTGGTATTACCTGTGCCTGCTTGTGCTTGAATAGCTCCGTCGTAGACATGAAGCGATTGGGACGGCGAATCAGTTTTAATGCCAACCCGCCCACTACTATCAATAAACATCCGCCCAGTGCCGCCCGTGCTGATGGCAACCTGATCTGCGCCGGGGGAATACAGGCCAGAATTGACGTCGCCGCCAAAAAACAGTGACGGCGCCCCAGAACTCCCAGCAGGCAGATCAAGCGGTTCGCTACTTGTCCAAGCGTTCGTGGTGTCGCTCCAGGAAATCGTCTTGTCGGTGGTGCCCTTCAGCGTGATGCCGCCGCCATCTGCTGTGACATCCGTCGGGCTGGTGACATTACCGATAACAACGTTCTTATCTTCAACGACCAGGTTCTGAGTGTCGATCGTGGTGGTCGTGCCGTTGACCGTCAGATCGCCCTGAATCGTGACGTTGTTATCAAACGTGGCGGCGCCAGTTACATCCAGCGTGCCGGGCACATCAACGTTGTCGGTCCACTCAACGCCAGTGCCCGCTGCATCAGTCTGCAGCAGTTGACGTGCAGCACCATCGGCCAACTTGCTGACGGCAATTTCTGCAGTGGCGCTGATGTCGGCATCAACAACCACGCCGCTACCAATCGCGGTCACCCCACTGCTACTGACAGTCACATCACCAGACAATGCCGTCGCGGTAGGCACGTTGCTGGCATTGCCAATCAGCACAAAGCCCGCTGTCATGCTTGCCAACTTGCTATGGGCGATAGCGGCAGAAGCATTTACATCAGCATTAACGATCGTGCCATCGGCAATCATCGTGCTGGTGACAGTGCCCGTGTCGCCGGTCGTGATGACCGTGCCAGTCACATTGGGCAGCGTGATCGTTCGGTCAGCAGTTGGATTGACAACAGCCAGCGTGGTCTCAAACCCATCAGCAGTGCTGCCCTCAAACGTCAGCGTGCCAGTGGTGCCGATCTCAAGGTTGCCGGTAACAACACCGCCCGACACCACGAACGGGAAATAACCGAGGCTGTTCCATGCCGTTGTGCCATTGCCAATCTTGATCTTGTTCGTATCACGCTCAAGCCCGATCTCGGCGCTAAGCAGCGTTGGGTTGATGCTGGTCCAATTCGCTGCCGTGTCGGCACGAAGCTGCATCCGAACCTGAACGGTGGTAGGTGTGGTCATCGGTCAGCGCCTTTGCCTTCAAGAATAAGCGTGGCAGCCGGGCTGTCAGGGTCCGCTGCACCTCCGTTAAGGATAAATGGGGCGTAGCCCTGAAACGCAAATGAGGTAAAAGATGTCGCCGCAATCGTTGATTGGTTCGCCCCACCACCTTGTAGGTCGTACAGCAGGTTGACACCAAAAATCACGCGGAGCGTGACTGAGACCTCATAGTGCAGCCCTGTATGGATTTCTTCTGGTGGGGCGGCGTATTTGTACAGCGAAGTTGTTGCCGCAACGTTGAGATTGCCCCAGATAGACGCCGGGACATCAAACTCGCGGTATGTACCGTCAACTTCGTTGTAGTGATCACGCAGGGATTCAACTTGTGCTTGCGTTAAAGCGCGATATACAAGTCGCAAGTTGTAGCCGGTAGTGCGGAGCGAATGACGAAAACGAATTGGACCGCTACCCAGCAGTTGCTGCTCACTGATGTTCATTCGACCGAGGTCGAAGTCGATGCTCTGCGGAACCAGCGTTGGGTAGGTCGTCATCCTCAGAGCGTGTAGGAGGGAATCAGTTCCAGGCTCACCTCAACGCTAACGACGCCGGGGTTGTATGTCGTCTTCGGTGTGTCGGCGTAAATCCAAACGTAACCGGCTGGGAAGGTAATGTTCGAGCCTTCTGTGATTGAGCTTGGGATGTCAAACGATTCGAAACGACCGTGCAAGCCGTAATGGCTGACGATCTCAAAATGTTCGTCTGTTGTTAGCCCGTTAAATCGCAAGCGAAGGATATGTCCCAAGCCAGCATTACTGTGGCGCACGCCGGTCTCATCACCGTCGAGGGTCTGTAGTGCGGTGTTTGGATGCTGCCCTGGGATGTAGGTGCGTCCGTTGGGTTTTAGCGCAGGGAAGGTTGCCATGGTCAAGAAGTGCAGCCGACCGAATAATTCCAAGCGGTGCCAGGAAGAGGTGCGGTTACTGTCACCGTGATCCATGCACCTGCCGAGGTTTTAGTAATCGTTGCGGAACCGCCGCCGGAAACTGCGCCAGTGCTGAAACTTGCAGCGCCGCTAATGCTAAATGTGTCTGGGATATTAAATGCTTGCCAACTAAACGTGAAGCTGCCAAGTCCTTCGCCAACATTAACCAATCGTGAGAATGTACCTTGATTGCCTGCCGCTGATCCGCCGGGGCAGTAAATGGGTGGCACTGGGGGCTCACCAATTTCCATCTCCTCGGATTCTTGACATTCGCTATATCCAGATGGCGAACCCGGATCTGGGCAGCACCCAACGACATAAACACGCTTGCCGGTCAAATCGGGATCAAGAATCAAATACTTAGCCGCAACCCCAGAAGAGACAAGTTGCTTATTGCCGTTTTCATCGACTAGATACCACTTGTTGTATTGCCCTTCACAGACTTCACCAGCAGAAAGCTCATCACCAGGCAACGGTTCTCCGCCATCGCCACTGCCACCTTCAATGTTCGGTTTCGGCGGTTCTTCAAACGGATCGGTCGGATTGCCCTCGCCGTCATTGCTTGAGCCTTCAGGATTTTCAAGCGTCCAAGTGATCGTTGTGCTACGCAAGAAATTATTGGCTGCCGGAAGATCTGGCAGGTTGCCGCCGACATCAGACAATGGCGTGTCATCTTCACGTCGCCCAGTATCGTCGCAGTCAAAATCTTCTCGCCCTGTTGCCAACGTATATCCAGCACCCGTTGCAGCATTGACGGCTACCGCAACAACGCTGGCACCATTTTCATCAATCGGGAAGTGAATTAAATCAAGCTCAACTGCTCCGCTGATCGTCTTATTAATACGCTCCACTTCATACAAATAATTGTGGTGCGAAACATCTTCTACTTCGGTTTCACGGCGCAGCAATACACGCACCAAATCGCCCAGCACCAGCGTGGTATTAAACGAGTCTGGCTTGACCGTTAAGCGCAGCGTATGCGTGATGTACTTACGCCTGGCGACATAAAACATGCCAACCTTCACGGCATGATTTTCACTGGTGCAAAACTCGCTTAGGTCATACTGCTCGAAGGGTCCATCGGTTGCCTCACCATCAAACCCAACCAGTGCCGTGCGGATGATACCGATGTCGTTATCGGGCTGTTGCCGCCACAGCACCTCAGCCGTGATTGGCTTGCGATCTGCCAGCGGGATGTACTGGATTTCAAACCCACCAGGCAGAACGTGCTCTTCGGTGAAATCAAAGACCCACGTTACCGCTGTGGTCTTGATGGTGTAATCCTCGTTGATCGGCAGTGCAGGACGCAGACCCTTTTTACCGTTTGCGTCACTTACCCGCAGCAAAAACTCACGAGCTGTTCTTTGCAGCCAATCCTCAAGATTGGTCGATTTGTCAAAAATGCCGTTGTAATAGAAACGGTTGACATCAACAAAGTTTGCGGCGTTTTCAAATGCCGTCGTGTCCAACAATGCCTCTGGCAAACGGCTGCTCTCGCGGATCAAATACAGCGCCAGGTCAATCAGATTGTTGCTTGAACCGTAGGTGTCATCAAGGATGCGCGTAACCTGCATCCCCTCACGCACGAAACAGTGAACCTGTCGGTCCCAAGTTGAATCACCATCCGCATGGCTGTTTTGATAAGCCAGCGTGGTCATGTTTGCATAGGTGCCTGAGGTGCCGCAGTAATACGGGCACTGCCAGGTTTCTTTGCCCGCTACGACCGTGATGAAATTGCCAGCGGTGAAGCTGCCAGCCCTTTGGTCGTAGGTCTGCACCCAGGTCCCAACACGGCAGGCACGCTGGAAAACGTCGCGCAACTCAAGCGCAGGCAGTTCGCCCTCGCTCAGCACAAGCTCAAGGTTGACGGTTAACTCATTGGTTGTGCCGTCGTTTTCATAGCGTCCTTCAGTCGCGCCAGGGCTGACAAACACGCCGCCAATATCAATGCCGCCGACCGTGATGCGCCGTCCGAAGACAATCGGGACTGGATCGCCAATAACAAAAGCCCGCTGACGAGAATCCAAGCTGGTCTGCCCGACAGCAGCTCGCTCCACGAGCGGTGACACCACCAAACCGCTTTGGCTTGGCAGCAGTGCCAACGGGTCGCGGATGCTGATGTTCATAGACGGAGTGGTGCGCCAATCAAAATTGAGTTGAACTTACGCGGTGGCGCTTGGGCACCCGTTGGTGCAAGGCTAGAACCAAGGCTCACGTTCAGCAAGCTGAAGCTACCTCTTGCGCCAATCACCTCGCCAACATAAGTGCCGATTAAAAGCTGAGCTGCCTGCGGCACTGCATTGGAAAGCCGTGTGTCGAACTCGTAGAGCTTCAGCTCGCACAGATAATTGTTGTTGATTGCATCATCTACGAGATCAGCCACCAAGGCTGTAGCCGGTAGATCAATGCTGACGCCAGCATCAGTGCCAGGCGTTCCGCCGATCATGCCATTGGCAACAAACGGCTGGTATGTCCAGCTCACGCTATCGAAGGTGACTGTTTGCCCGATGTAATAGTTTTGCCAGCGATAGTACGTGGTGGCGCCGGAGTAAAAGCGCAGATACTGGGCTTGACCGCGATTAGCCATTAGACCCCCTGGAAGCGACGGCCGCCGGTTGTACGTCCGTTAGTAAGCAGCGTGGCAGCAAGCGTTTGCAAGGCGTTTTCCATGTCGCCTAATGTTACATAGCGGTTGTTGTCTTGTTGTAATACTGGGCCTGTCTGTATGTTGATTGGTCCTACATAACCGCCCTCGGCCATGCGCGGGATTGCCGAATCTCCTCGCGCTCCAGTTAGATAGTTCATCGCAAAACCTGCGGCTTTAGATTCAGGAATTACATATTCGCCCTCGCCCGCCTCCCCGATCAAGGCTTTTGTGGGTCCTGTTGCATATCCGCCTTTGCCAAGAATTACCATTCCGGAAGTCTTTGCGTATGTTCTAATGGTCTCCATTCGTCCTTGTTCGTCTATACGCTCTGCGTAGTAACCGGGCTTACTAGGATCTTTTTCTTTGCTCAGTACATTCCACTCTGAAGCAGCTTTGGTTCGCTCGGTGGCAGCGGCCACACGCTCGGACGAACCAGCCATCGCTTCGGCTTGCGCCGCAGCTGCGGACATAAAGAACTTCAAGTCTGCTGCACGTATTGCAGCTTTATATATTGCCTCCGCAACACGTAATTGTGCTTCCCCAGTTTTTACTGTAAAATTATAATTATCATACGCTATTTGCAATGCTGCCTCGCCGGCATAGATGGCCTTAGCGTAGTTAGTCAGCTCGTCGCCTCTAGCAGCTGCACTTAAGTAATCAATCTCTAGGTTTTTAAGTTTGAGGGCAGCTTGTTGATAAGCAAGAGCGGCAAGACGTTCTTGACTGGCAATCTGGGCTTTTGCTGACTCCAGTGCCAGCTTCGCGTTCTCTTTTTCGAGTACACGTATTGTATTAAGTAGGCGTATTTTGAACGCCAAGTCTCGTGTACCCCGATTCAAGAACTCCAAGTAGTCAATTTGGAGATTGTTGAGAGCTATTTGTGAGTCGTTTAGTGTTTGAGTTAGTACTGTCTGTTTAGATATGAGGTTGTTTTGTACTTGTAGCTGAGCATTTTGACGCTCCAGGGCGACGGATCTTTCTGCGTCTGCTCGCTTAAGTTCGAGAATGCGGATTGCTTGAATAGCCTTAAATTCGAGCTCTATAGCTTTTGCTCGCTCCAGGCGATCCAGTTGGGTATTGTAGGCTTCTAGCTGTAGACCTGCGTATTGAACCTGAGCTTCACGGCGTTTGTTATCGTATTCATTCTGTAGTTGCATAAGCTGCTTCTGAAGATCTATCTGCTGGTTATAGATTTGTGCTGCGTAGCTGGAGCCCTCAGCGCGTTGCATCTCCAGTCCGAGCAGCTGTTCGGCTAGATCTGCCTCGCGGGTAAGGGTATCTACCGCTTTTTGTAGTTCTGCGTTTCGCTTCTCGTCCTCCTCCCGAGTTGCCGTTGTATCGTTGAGGATTCGCTCAATAATAAACTGTACGACAGGTAGTTTTAGTAGACCTTCGGCTATCTGCTTTATCCAGCCTCCGATAGTAGTAAGGATCAAGTTTGCGAATTGGAATATCTTTGTAAATGCGCCAAGCAGTATATTTAAGGCAGCGACAAAAGGTACGCCAATAATTGCAAGTGTTCCCGAGACAGCGCCTAGGAATTTATTCCAGTTGTTGCTGAGTAGGTTGACGCCTGTTGTGATGTCATTCACAGCTGCGGGTAACATTCCGGTTTGCTCGAATGCCGCTTCGGCAAGGGCGTTTTGTGCTGCTTGAGCATCGCCGGCTTCGATCAAACGACGGACAGTTGTATCAAGTTCGGCATTTACATATACGACGCTATCGCGGAAAGCGTTCATGTTTAGTTGGTTTACTGCATTACCGATCTCTGTAATACGTCGCTGGGCATCTTCAAGAATTTGTCCGATTGCTGCTCCAAGGATTTGACCTCCAAAGCCTGTTCCTACAAAGGAACCCAGTAGACCGCCAGCAACTTGGCCCGCCCCACCTCCGAACAGCAGGGGGAAGCCGGCACCAAGCATCAGATTTTCCTGCATAGCTGCGCGAGCTGCAGGACTGCCCGCCATGCCTGGCGCACCGCCGACTGGTGAACTCAGTCCTCCTCTGCCCGCGTTGCCTCGCATTGAAGGCGGCAGTGCAGGTCCTTGAACAGGACCTGCTCCCTGCATAATGTCCATCTGGTTATTAACTCGTGCGATCTCAGCCTGTAGCGTGCGGAAATCGATACTGCCTGCTTCAACTAAATCAAAAACACGACTTAATTCAGCTTGATAAGTGCGCAGTCCGGAAATACTAGCAGGTAACTGCTTCCCGAGCTCCAGTACGGATTTGGTTAGTCCGGATGGACCTTGGCTTTCGGCGCTTAGCCCGCCTACGGGCTGTCTGGTATATAGATCTTTAAGTGTACTTAGTCGTGTTAGTTCAGCACTTATTAGCTTGTTGGAAGCGACTTCGGCTGCTTTTAGAGCGTTTGTAAATTGGTCGGTGCCGGTTTTAGCATTAGCGGCAACAGTGCGAAAGGTGTTCAGCTGGTTGCTGAGACCTGCTATTGAAGTAGAAAACTTAGCGACACGGGTATTACCATCGGCGTAGGCTTTTACGAGATCAGATAGCTGGTTTTTTGCTGTTTTTAGTTCGGCATTTTGAGATGTACTAAATAGTGTAGGAACAGGTTTTAAGTTCTTTACTAAGTTAGTAATGGAGGTAAGGTTATCTTTTACGGTACGCAGACCCGCAATGCCATCGACGCGGAGGTCAATTACTGCGGAGTAACCTGCCACGGTCCGGTCTACCTAGTCTGTTGGGAGTCTAACTCGCAAAAAAGCCGCCGGTTAGCGGCGGCGTTTTGCCTTCTCGTATGCCTTCTGCTCTTCATCGGCTCGAAGGCTGAAGTAGGCGTGCCAGCCGAGCAACTCCTCAGGTGTCATCTGAGTTCTGAGCTGACTTAGGGTCATGCCCAGCTCTTTCGCTACATAAAACTGCAGCTGCAGGTAGTTGCTCTTTTTGAGCTGGGTCTCAAGGGCTTTTGGTGTCTAGTTCCTCCGAATCATCGGTCAGAAGTGCCAGCATCAGAGCTTGCAGGTCCTTGTCCTTGACTTCGTTTTTGAGGATGTCGAGTTCGCCGGCCTTGAACAACTTTTGTCCGTGCTCGTCGCAGGCTTTTGATAGCAGCAGCTGCATAGCAAATGCACCAGCGTCGTCCGACTTGGCTTGTTTTTGAGCACGTTCGCGCTCGGCCATCGTCAGTGGCGTTACCCACATTTCAAAAATGGAACCGTCACTGAGTTCGACTTCCTTTTTTGCGGGCTCCAGGTTGGCTGCCTTACGCAGACGCTCCAGAGCGCTTAGTTGACCTGTGGCAGGCATACAATCAATCTCTGATCCGCTCTAGTGTAGCGGAGTACAAATAAAAAGGACCCCCGCAGAGTGCGGGAGTCCGTAGGTCAGATACCTGGGTAGATCAGGACTTCGACAGGTCGAAGGTTGGGGTTGCGCTGGGACGGAAGGCGATTTCCACGCTCTGGCCGTCATCAGGGTTCACAGTCAGGCTGGCCGAAGTCAGAATGACAGGAACAGTGATGGAGCGGCTGAGAGTATCGTCCACAGAACCGCCACTCACGACGCGGTCGATGTAGAGCTTCATGGTTGCACCAGTCTGTTGGCGCTGGATCACGTCCTCCACCATTCGGTTGGACAGGTTGGTGTCGTCGTCGGTGGTGTAGACGGTTGCAGAGCCCGAACCATCGGCGAAGCCGGTGATGTAGCTGCGGAAAGGGGCGTACTGACCAAGGGTTTGACCGATGGTCGTAACGTCGATTTCCGAGCGGGTAATTTCAAAGCTCCACTCGCGGACAGATCCGACTACTGCCGGTGCTGCGTAGGCGACTTGGAAGGCATTGGGGCTGACGGCTGTGCCGTCATCAGTGATGGCGATGGTCGCGCCGCCGGAAGTTGCGGAGACCTGGAGTACCCCGGTGCTGGCGGTATAAGCGATCACGTAGTACGTGGTACCTGCAGTAATACCTGCAGGCAGAGTGCCGGAACCGGCGGCGCCGGTTTCGGTATTGATCACGCTGAATTTGACGGGATCGCCAACCTGGAAATTCAGGTAAGTGGCAACAGTGATTTCGTCATTTGCAACATCTACGGCGCTTTCGCCGAAGGTGCCAGTGGTTCCAGCAGGGGAGTAGTACAGGGCGCCGGAGGTGCCCGACAGAACGGTGGCCATCGGTGGTTACCTATGGGGGACGGTGACGCGGGCACAGCCCGACTTAATACAGGTTAGCTCCAGCGGCCTGGAGTATTAAGAGATCACCTGTGCTTGGAATCCTGCTTCAATTCGAGACATAAAAGAGGGTGTAAATGCCCGGCGAGATTGTTGATCGGGAGTAGTGCCCCCAAACGTAGGACTAAAAGATGGGCCGTTAATCGAGCCGATGCGGACGTAGGTTCCGCTGGCAGGTTTAGCTGTGGTGTTTAGCGTTCGTAATACAGTAAAAGCAGTGTTCATTAGGGATTGGTTGCGAGCTGCGCCCTTGCCCTTGGGGGTGTGGATGCGGATCACAACTACTCCTCGGATGTAATCGAAATCCGATGACAGCGTGGGCTCGTTAGTCAGGCTGAACTGGAGATTGACGTGAACAAATTCGTCTGCTGATGTTTCGTCGTAGTTGATTACATTGTCGAAGTACACAGGTATGGCCGGGTCGAGCGTATTGAAAGCGCTTACGAGCGGTCCCTCGATCGTTTTGCGGACAGCTTGGTAGTTCATTGCTTAGGTGTGGCAAGTTTTATGCCACGGGCAAGGGCCTTCTTCATTTTGCCGCCTTCTGCGTACATAACGTACCAGTCGAGGGGTGCGGTGCTGGTGGCGTTGCCGGAACCACTTACATCACCACGCTTGCCCTTGTCTGGACGTGAACCCCTGCTAACTACATCGCCTTTTGGAGGCGTTCCAGGGTACTTAAACTCTTGACGCGGTACGTCTACGAGGTCCAGTGCTATCGGAGCGTGATCGGCGATATTTTCGATTACAAATTTTGTTTTTCGTTGTGCTTCGCGGAATGTTGTGGGTAGTTCAGGTATATCGGATAGTGAATACGGATAGGCACCAGAGCCTGTTCCGCCGGCACCTGCGTGAGCGACCCAGCTGTCCTTAAACTCTCCGGTCCACTCAGGACCTGCTTCCGCAAGTCCGTTCATTATTTCTTTTGCTGCATTACGGGCTGTGTTGTTTAGCCAGCGGTAAGCGTCTTTTTCAAGGTCTCTTAGTGTGCCCATTATTGTGGCCTCACCAGCAAAGTATGCAGTACAGGTTTGTCGCCTCGGAGTAACTGTACTCGAATAATCCGCGCTTCTTTTGTGGTGCCTGCTTGGTTGTAGCGGATGCGATCACGGATACTCGGATAATAGTCTCCGAGTTCCGCTGCACCGATAATTATTTTGATGTCGTCTGTTTGGTAAAAACCCTCAAACTCTTCTGGGGTAGCTTGTGTTATCACACCTCGTACAGTCGTAGTTGTCTCTGTGGAGGTTATTTGGCCGGTTTCGGTGTTGTACGACTCCACGCCGGCGCGTACATACGTCAAATCCTGGCCCCAGTCGGCAAGGATTGGGGCAGGAATACCGCCAAATACTGTGTCGATAAGACTCATGTCAACCCCTCACGACGCGGACTTGGTAGCCGCCGCTGCCACCAAGGCAGTAGGCGCCCAAATAAGACTGGAGCCAAGGATATACGTCGAAAATGTTGTTGATCGTTCCAACGGCTTGAGAGGTTTGGCTGTACTTGACTTGGAGGTCGCCCAGTTTGACTTCGTCGTAGAGGCCGGTGGTGCCGGTGTTGCCCGTGACGGCGTCGGTGTCGTTGGCTAATGCACGTGCCAGCTCATAGGTGGCGTATTTGATGTCGGCGGGGATGACGCTGCAGACGAGCTCCACCTGATCGACGTGGTAGTTGTTGCGTGGCCACTTCAGGGCTTGGTCGTTGTCGCAACGGTCGCCGTAAAAGTTCAGGCTGTCGATCCAGCGGGTGGCGGAAATCAGTGCGCGATTCTTTGCGTCGTCTGATTTGTCATCCCAGGTAGTGGAACTTGGGACTGTTTCGAAGTACGTGTTTGCCTCGGCCAGCGTCACATAGCTGTTAGCGGAGGCGCTACTCAATGTGGCGTTGATCGTGGCGGCCACAACTACTACACATACTTTCTCGCAGTGTAGCGCCAATAAAAAAGCCCCACCGAAGTGGGGCCGTTTCCTCTCGAGCTGATTATCAGATGGTGGAGGTGTCGAGGGGGCTGTTGACGGTGAGCTGAACCAGGGGGATCAGGTCGATGTCGTAGGTGGCGCTCCAGTTGCCCGAGGTGGCCAGGGTGGCGTTGGTCGGGTTGTCGTTGGCGGAGGTCCACTTGGTACCCATCACGTGATAGGCAGAGTGGTAGTCCACCGAGAGCACGTCCTGCTTGGACAGGATGTTGCGGTCGGCTTCGATGCGGAGGTCCTGCTGCACGCCTTCCAGGATGGTGCCACCCTTGGTCAGATAGCAGTAGAACTCACGCTGGTGGCCGGCGGTGCCAGGAGCCACGGTGTTGACGGCGGGATCCATGATCACGCGCAGGCCGGCAAATTCGCCGATGCTGCGGGCGCCAACGCCCACGCCGCCACCACCCCAAACCACAGAGCCGGAAGCGGCCAGTGCGGAGGTGGAGAAGGTCAGCAGGCCAACCTGATACAAGTAGAAGCCAACGGAGGGGTGGACAACCAAGGTGTCCAGTTCGTCGCCGCGCTCACCCAGCAGGGCGCGGGCACGTGCCACAGCAGCGCCAGTCAGGAAGTTGGCTTCTGCGCCGCCGGAAGCAGCAGCAACACCCAGGTCGAGGGCGTTTGCAGACAGAGCCGAACCGAACAGACCGGACAGCTGGCTGAACAGACGGGAGCTGTTCAGTTTGTTGATGGCATCAGCAAGCTGGTTGCGGATGTGCAGCATGGGGTCTTCCCCAGCGGCGAGCATCGCAACGTCGTCCACTGCATACGCGAAACCGCGATGGCAGATGGTGGCGATTTGGGTGCCGGTGCCGATCTTCTGGGGGG
>Ga0255144_1000167_pt1 | contig 25842 bp, 25 predicted proteins | sample Atl_Cont_RepA_8h_FD_183633 | JGI IMG/M metagenome (GOLD analysis project Ga0255144, IMG submission 183633) | Freshwater microbial communities from Altamaha River, Georgia, United States - Atl_Cont_RepA_8h | ecosystem: Environmental > Aquatic > Freshwater > River | place: USA: Georgia | collected...
TCTTACTGTTTTTTCTGGTACGCCAACAACTAGTGTGTGGCACCATTTAGCTGTAACACGAAATGGCAACACAATAAGAACTTTTGCAAATGGAACGCTGGTGAGCAGCACGTCTACATCATTGGCACTGGTGAGAGTAACAACTCCGGTGTTAACATTTGGTTCTGCAGAATGTTATATTGATGATTTTAGAATTTATAAAGGCTACGCAAAGTACATTGACAGTTTCACGCCAGAATAATTCATAAAATCATTTACGTTTCATAACTCAATAAACGCTTCATGAATATTCATGAAGCGTTTATATTTATATTAAAGCTTCTCTTTTTAATATAAATAAAAGTGTCAATTAATAATTAACCCGCCTTTTAATAAGGGACTATAATGTTAGCACTAAAATTAACTGTCGCTTCTGCCGGAAGAATACTGCTGTTGAGCGCTTATGCCCCGCCCGGCCCAATACAAGTTCCAACTGGCGATGAACTAACGTCTTTTTCATTATTCATCGACGGTGAAGTTGGCACCACGGCTACGCTAAATAACAGATTTATCGATTCTTCACCAAATAATTTAACAGTGACGGCAACTTTTGCTACTGAACAGATATCGCAGAGCGCCTTTAGTCCATTTGGCACTCATGGTTGGTGTGGACGTTTTGCTTCCGGCGCTAGTTATTTAGAATTTGGTCACGCCGTGAGTTCTAGATATCCGCACTTCGATTTTATGCATAATTCTACTGCAACATTCACATTTGAGTGTTGGTTTTATCGGGAAACAGACACTGAGTCTAGATTAATAGAAAATACTATGAATCTGAATACTAATACTGGAACTCGTATTGGCATATACGCAACCAGCGCGAATACAACAAGCAACAAACTATTCATGCAAGTAGTTGGTACTACAAGCACTCTTGCTGTCGATGTTCGTTCTTCGTCAGAAATTGCACTAAATACATGGACACATGTTGCTGTCACATATGACCGCTCAATTATAACAGGCACTGCAAAAATTTATATCAACGGAATTTTAGATGGAGTAGCAGACAGAGGAGCCGGTAATGCAAATAACGTGAGCGCGCGATATCCATTGGCTGTTGGTGGTTCTGGCAATATAAGTTCAAATGGCTACACAGGCACGATCGCAGATTTGAGAATCTCAAATGCCGTTTTATATAATTCCAATTTTACTTTGCCAACTTCACCAGTAACTGCGTCATCAGCAACTACAAAACTTTTAATTCTACAGCATCAGAATAGTAGAATCATGGACAACAGTATAAACAATTTTACATGCACGCAAGTCGCTGCCTCGTTCGCGGGTGCTATTGTGCCTGGTAGCCCATACAAATTTACAATGTACTCATCTTCAACTGGAGGGTCTGCTTACATTGACGGCCAAGCTTTAATAGTTTCATCATCAACGTCATTAGTTATAGGCGAATCCGATTTTACGATCGATTGTTGGGTATATATGCGATTGACGAGAACCGGTTCTGGTGTATCTTTTGATCCGGCAATAGTATCAGGTTTACATTCTGGAGTTAATCGCAATTTTTATATTTCTGGTGTTTCTGGCAGTTTAGGGTTTGGCACTTCTACAACACGAACGTTCGAAACACCAAATCAGATTCCAATTTATCAATGGACGCATGTTGCTGTAGAAAGAAGTGGCGGCACAATGAGGCTTTATGTTAATGGGAAAACCGAAGCTACAACTTCAACAAATCTGCCTAATTTAACGCAACAGAATAATTTAGTAATTGGTGTAGGTAGAGATTTATCTACGGGAAATCTGCGTGCCCATATTAGTGATTTGCGAATTATTAATGGGCAAGCATTATTTAATGGCGACTTTACGCCACCAACAAGCATGTCTACCGCCACTTCAGGAACAAGTCTATTATTGAATTTTACTAATGGCGCGTGGATTGACAAGACGGGTAAAAGTACGCTGTCTGTTTATGCTGCTGCTGGCGCGGTGACAGGGATTAATTCTTCGGTTTATAAAAATGGAAATGCTAGTTTAAGATTTGCAAACGGCAACTTCGCGTTCATTAGACAAGGATTAACTACTATAGACCTCAAAAAATCAGATTTTACTATAGAATTTTGGATCAACTTTGTGACGTATCTAACTGGTTCAGCATCATCAAATAGGAAATACTTAGTGTGTTATAACAGGAACGGTGGCGCAACAATAACTAATAATCCACTCTTGATTCAAACGGAAACAAATAAAATCGGATTATATGCAACTTCCGATGGTTCATCATGGAATATCGCAAACAATCTTACTGTTTTTTCTGGTACGCCAACAACTAGTGTGTGGCACCATTTAGCTGTAACACGAAATGGCAACACAATAAGAACTTTTGCAAATGGAACGCTGGTGAGCAGCACGTCTACATCATTGTCATTGTTAACGCCTGGCGCAGATACAGAAATGACAATTGGTTCTGCAGAATGTTATATTGACGATTTTAGAATTTATAAAGGCTACGCAAAGTACACTGATAGCTTCACGCCTGAATAATATTATCTCGCAATAAAGCAACCGGGTTATTTTAAATAATCCGGTTGCACTTTTATAAATAGACAATAATTCTGTTTATAAAGGCGCTATTACATGCCATTAGAAATCTTAACTGAAGCTATTGCACATATTGAGGATTTAGCTCCAGAATCTTTTCTTGAGGTCATCCAAAATTTAGAAAAATATATTGCTACTGAAAAACTCGATGGCTTTAATTTTCGTTTTGGGCTTGATTCTGCTGGCAATTTATACACTTCTCGTGAAAGTAAAGGCCCAAAAGATAGGATTTATGATGCTGATGATTACGGAACTTCCGCCGCGCAATTAAAATTTGCGGCAGCTCATCGTGCAATCGAAGATCAAGCAAAAGTAATTAAATCAGAATTAAAGCCAGGAGAAGCAGTAGAAATAGAAGTTTTATTTGGTGAACAGCCAAATGCAATTACTTATGGTATCGACAATAAGAATCATATTTCGCTATTAAGAATGGTTCCTGGCGATATTGAAGAAGTAGATCAGAACAGACTTAAAGATATTTCAGCCGCTTTACTTGGAAAGACTTCAAAAATCAGAACCCCAATTTTGGATACCGATGATGGTAAACATCTCAAATTTATACCAGTAGACATGACTTGGGAATTCGTGCCGGCACAAAAAATAGACAGCGCAGAATTGAAAAGCATTGACGTGTCAGCTGAAATAGAAGAAATGAAGAATTATCTAGATTCTAAAAATGAATTGATGGACATCCCAAATAGAGAAGTTCTTGGATTAAATTTAAGCTCAGTGCCAAAAGAAGAACGTGAAAAAGCAAAAGAAGAAAGAGAAAGAGTTAAAAATGAGTTATTAGACAATTTTAAATTGCCTATTAAACAGAAATTTCTATCACAGCTTATTAGTAAAATTGAACCCAAATTACAGAAAAGTACAGTAGATCCAAAAGAAAAATTTGGTATCGAAGGAATCGTGCTGTTAGATCCACAAACTCAGGATCAAGTTAAGCTGGTTGATAAAGACACATACGGCGAGATTAATTCTTTTAATTTTGCTGCGAGAAAGAAAATATCCGGGGCGGTGAAAAAGGCAGACGTTGATGCTGAAGATGAACTATCTGGCGGCATTGAAGGTAGGGCCATGATTAGAATTGCTGAACTTTTTGGCAATCCTTTACTTGCTGTCTCTATGCAGGCGAAAAGACAAATTGAAAAATTAAATGTTGACACAGCTGAAGAAGCCGCAGCAAAAATTGCTGAGCAGACTTCAGCAAATTTCATGGATTTAAAAACAAAGATCCTTTCTGTACTAGCAGCTGCAGAAAAAGATATTAACGAAGAACTCGAAAAGTTCAAACGTGAAGCTAAAGACTATAAATTAATCCTAAAAGATGGGCGAGAAGTGAAATATACACAAGAAATAATTAAACGCACGCTAGTTCAAATTGCGGAAACCTTATCAAAAATAAGTCAACTTGAAGGGCTAATTAATAGAGCTAAATCTAAAGAAGGTTTAGTTGCAGCAATTTATGGTGAAAAGATTAAAAAGGTTTTTGGCAAACAGCTCGAAGAAGCGGTGAAACCTCGTAAAATGAAAGTTCCGTTATTACAATTTTCTGATAGATTAGCTGCGCTTTCACGGATTACTCCAGAACAGGCACATAACGCGTATACCGCGAATTTGTTGGCAGCCCTTCTTTTAATTGCAACAAATTCTAGAACTGGAATTAAAGAGCTGCATGATCCTGACCATGCGAGTTTGCAAAAATTATCTCCAGAAATGAGCGATTTAAACTTTTGGGGCGCAATTGTTTTTTATCCAGACAAGAAACACGTAAAGCCATACTTAAGTGAAGAAACAGCTGCGGCGTTGTGGAAATCAGCTAAGCGTATTTTTAAAGACAGAATAAGAACAATTCACCGCACTCTCTCAGCTGATATAAGTTATAATACTGTTAATTGGGAAGAACAATCAGATAATATGAGAGTGATCACTCTTAGGTTTGAAAATAGAACAAAGGCTATAAATATTATTCGAGCTGGAATACCTAATTTTGATTTCCTAGATCAGGCAGCGCAAAATGATGTTATTCAAAAAACATATATGTTGTTGCTAACGCATGACCCAGCATCAAGATTATTGTCAGAATTAAGAAAAACACAGAACACAAATTTATTAGGAGCAGCTGGGGTGGAAGCTAAAAACAGTCTCATCAGAAGCGTAAACAAAATCGCTGAAGAAAACCAGGTTAAAGAAACAGCAGCCGGTGCAACTGCTGCTGGTGCTGTCGGTGGAGCAGCAGGAGCTGGAACTGGCCCAATGGTTCATATGGCGCCAGCTGATATTCCAGCTACAACGGCTGCTTCAATCGCGAGCTATCCTAGTAAAATTTTTAATGGTGTAGCTATTATACGAAGAAAACGTAATTATCAACCTACTTCCAAATTCATGAAACCAGTTAAGGATAAAAAATGACTCAAAAAAATGATAAGCCATTGAGCGAAACTGCCGCTGCTGGCACACAACCAAAATTGAATCTTTCCCTTTTGAGCCAAGTAGATAACGCTCAGGCCGCCAAAAAAGCAGGGCATGAATTGTCAACCAATGACGTTCATGAAATTTTATCTGCCGCACATGAAGCTGAGGAAGAAGTTGAAACTGAAGCGTTCGGTCTAGAAACAGACGAAGGCGACATCGTAAAAGTTTATGTGAACATAAAAGATAGCGACGGTTTTGAAAAAGCTCTTGCTGATATGTTAGGAACTGAAGATGATATTGAAACTGCGCTGGAAAAACTCTCAAAATCATTTGATATCGTAGACGTGGAATGGCCAGATATGGAAGAAGAGGAAGAAGAGGAAGAAGAGGAAGAAGAATGCGAAGAGTGTGAAGGCGAAGGCTGCGAAAAATGCGAACCAGAATCAGAAGATGATTCTGAGGCAGAATTAGAATTAAGTCCAGAAGATTTAGAAAAGGCAGCTGAAAAAGAGGAAGAGGAAGAAGAGGAGGAAGAAAAAATGAAACAAGAAGAAATAAAAACATCATCATTTGGACAGAAATTTGCTCAGCGTCTAATGGCATCTTTTGGCGATACCATTACTAGTAAGTCATTAACTGAGGCCGTAGAGAAAAAAGAACTTCTTTTTGATTTATCAGACGAACAAAAAGATCTTGAGCGTAAATTCCAAGTACCTATGCAGCGCAAGATTGTTCAAACAATCATGTTAATGGGTTTCCCGGTTTCTCAATTGAAGCTCAAAATTTCAGCATTCCGCGATAGCGTAGAAGCTGCACACGATCTTTTATTAGACAATCCACAAGCTTTACGCTATTTTAAAGAACTCCATAAAACTTTAGGCCAAATGGTTGGCGCAAAAGAAAGCAAAAATGTTGAAGTGATGGAAGCAGAAAAAGAAGCCCACTTCTCTTCAATTTATCAACAGAAAATTTATGATCTGTACAAAGTGCTTGGTGTGCCAGAAGAATTATTAGGACAACAAAAGAAGACACGTTTTATCGAGCAGCTAAAAGATATGGCAATTTTAGTTATGTCTTCACCAGAACTTCGTCGTATAATTAACAACTTAGAAAAAGCACTCGGCAAAGAAGAAAAAGAACTTAGTCTAAAAATGAAATCAACAGATCGGCCAGTTGGTGAAAAAATAATGGCAGAAGAAATGTTAGCAGTTGATGCTTTAGGAAACTCACCATTTGCTCAAGCTCTAGTTAATCTCTTCAACGCGTTGGAATTAAGTGATTCAATTAACAAACAAGACGTACTTCAGAAATTGAAAAAACAAATCAGAGACGATAGGATGGAATTAAAAGGAATGTCAATGATTGTAACTAAGCTTAATTCTGTTGTTGATTTAATTAACAAGGGCAAATCAAAACCTGAAGGCGCCGAATAACTCTAATAAGGAAAAGTGAATTAAAATGGACAAATCAGTTAAATCACTTTTACAGCAAATTAACGAAGCTGCCCGCGTCTTTAAAAGGCGCGGGCAGGAAATTAAACGCGCATTTGTCTGTGCAGGTGGACCGCGCAAAGGAAAGTCTGTAAGCAAATTGACTGCCTGTTTTAAAAAGCGTAAACCATTAAAAACCCGTTTAAAATTGCGCCGGGCTGCTCGGAGAACTAAAGCTCAACGCGCAGTTAAGACAAAATTAGGCTTAAGAAAAGCTACGCATTTTAAATTGGTTCGGCTGAATAAGGCAATTAGAAAAAGATGACATCCTTTAATTATAAAGACTATAGCACTGTTAATTTAAATAACATGCGTTTTTATGATATTGAAGGGTGTCATTATCCGTCTATAACCACTGTTTTAGGTAATACGATGGAGCCAGAAAAGAAAAAGTCTTTAGAGAATTGGCGCAATTCTTTGGGTGCAGCTAAGGCAGATAAATTCTCTAAAGATGCGGCCGACCGAGGAACTCAAATTCATTTGATGTGTGAACGCTTTCTAAAAGGCGAAACCGTGGTTCAAAAACCAAATGAATTTAGTCCGCAAATAATAGGCATGTTTAATGGCCTAAAATTGAAACTCGGAAAGATAAAACAAATATGGGGTCAAGAAGTTGTTCTTTTCTCTCATGATTTAGAAGTAGCTGGCCGCTGTGATTTGATTGGCGTTTATAACGATTTCCCTGCAATAATTGATTTTAAAACCAGCACGAGGTTGAAGGATAAATCAAAAATTGGGGATTACGTATTGCAGATTACCGCATATGCAAAAATGCACAATGAAATGTTTGGCACCGAGATAAACAAAGGTGTTATTTTGATGATCACTGAACAGGGATTTCCGAGCGAATTTCATTACACCACTTCTGAACATACTTTAGCACTAGAAAAGCGCGTTAAAGAATTTTATACACGCCTTCTTGACGCATAATGGAGATTAATATGCCTCTCAATACACACCTTCAAACATTAGCTTCTACAATGCCACCGCTTGGCGCTGCCCTGGTTAACCCAGCACCAGCAGCTGAGGAACCAAATATGTCAATGGTTGCCGTTGAACCAAGCAGCGAACCACAATATCTTACTAAAGATGAAGTTATGGCAGCAGCTCAATCTGCGGCAGAAGTAGAAATGACGCCAGAAACTGATTTGCCGGCAGAAACCCCACCTACCCCTGGGTTCAGCATCCATTTAGCAGACACGATTCAATATAAGGGTGGTTCACAAGATGAACCTCAACTTAAATTCAGCGTCATCTTTAATGTGTATTTGAGTGATGGCTCAATGGTTCCAGTAAGTAGAACATTTGAGATCGATAGTGCAAATCTATTAGAAGATGCGTTAAAACAGCAAGATGGAAAAGTAATTCGTGTAGAAAGCGTAGAAAATAAAAATAGTGAATCACAAGCTAAAGTAGCAAAAAGAATGCGTGAATTAGCTGGGATTCCTCATCGGGGGAACTTCGTATGAAAACCTTAGTCCTTTCATTATCCATTAAGGATGATTCCTTATACAGCGAAATAGTTAAAATGCTAGGTGAGCATTTAAAAGAAAAGGGAATTAACGTTCTTCAACAGGCTGGGCCAGGATTAACTATTCTTAGCGGAATACAAATTATGCAGCCAGAAGATGATAAAGAGGAAGAAGAAAAAGAAGACGAAGAACAAACTCCTGAAGAACCAGAACCATCAGATTCTGATAACGAAATGGCTGAGCCAGCTGAACCAGAAGAAGTTGCTTCAGAAGAACCTGAAGCCGAAATGACAGAACCAGAAGCCGAGCCTGAGGAAATGACAGTTGCCGCTGATGTTATTGAAAGTGAAGAAGTTCCTCAAAAAGAATTTATCGAAGGTGTGCGTTCCTTCTACCTAGGAAACAGTGAATTAAAGACAGAAAAAGGTGTAAACGAATCTATTCTTTTTGTTGAAAACATCTCAGTAGATATGCCTTATGTGTCATTTAAATTCAAGGATACAACATATAGATATCAGGTTAATGAAAAAAGTGAAGAAGGTACATTTATTGAATTAAGTTGTTATACCGAGGAATTGCAATTGCAGCGTATTAAGTGTTTGCTTAAAGAAAAACAAGATCAAGAATTAGACCTTGTATTAGGCACGCAATCATGAAAAATAAAATAATTTTTCCAGAGTACGCGCAAAATAATATAAATTTTAGAATAGTATCTTCACATACTATTTCTAAATTTAAAGAAGCACAAGCATTTGACTTTAATGAAATAAACACAGCTGAATATAAAGATAAATTTTCAAAATCAACTCGTGAGATTGTTTTAATCGAATATGATTATTGGTTTAATTTTCTTTTAGAAGTTGAAAGATATTTTTTGCAGTGCGGAGAAGAAAAAAAATTACAAAGCTGTTGCGTGCCGCATGTTAAACCAATTTTAGATCAAGTGTTTAATTATATAGAAGACATTTTAGTTTCGCATGATGAATTATTCAGTAGTTCTTTAATTGAATATGTTATGAGGATTCATCGTATTGCAAGAGAACCACTCACTGACATGTTAAATGAGTTGGAAGGTCAGACAATTTTTATAGCGTTTCCGCTGGTTGCAAAAATCGTTTCTGCATATCTGCAAATGATCATGTTCAGCATGTTTGAATTTAACCATAATGTTATAAATAGCAAAATGGAAAAAGAAAAGATTTTATGTTTTACAGATTTATTAGATTTTGATGCAAAATATGAGAAGATATATGCAATAACAGAACGCGCGTGTTTGATGAAAGAGCTGTTTGATGTTAAAGAATTCGCAATAAAAAATTATAAGCATGTCGATGCGCCTCATATTGAGGCAGTGTTTAAGCAACTCGCAGAAAAGGGAATAAAGATAACAAATTTATCTGATATACAGGCATACCATTTAATGGCCGCGTAATTTAACTAACCCTTTTTGAGTTTAATATCATGGAACTTATTTTAAAACTCTTTACCAGCATCGCAAATGTGATGACACTTGAGATGTTCATCTATTTGGTTGCAATAATAATAGCTGTAAGCATTTTAGTCGTAAAATTGACATTAAAATTTTCAGACGCATTTAGAGAAGTTTTTAAATCCAAAAGAGCTGCGCAAGAAGAAATAAAATCATTTCTTGGTGAAGAACTTCAAAAAATTCAAGACAATTTATCACAGCAGATAGGTGATTCTGATCAACAGATTAAATTTGATGATGAAAGAATTAAAGAGATACTTCAGCAGAGTGTTCAAGATATCGAATTAGTTAAAGAGAAAATTGAAAGTTTGGAAAAAACGTTATTTGTTTTGAATAAAATGGTTGAAGACATTTCAGAAGATCAGAAGCATGTACATGCTGAATTAACTAGAAATATTAATGATATTGGAAAAACTTTAGCAACTTTACAAGGAATATTGTTAGTTAGCAATATGACAGTTCAGCGCTCAAATTTTGGTTGAGCAAAAATTATAAATAATAGAAAATAGTAATTTAACGAGGATGTGATGGTTAAAAGTCCGTTTATTGTCATTGAGGAATTTATATCCCCAAAACTATGTGAAGACATAGTTGAAAAGATCTGGGTTGAACAGCCAGACGTTGACAAAGATGGCGATCCAATTAAGATGGAGCGCTTCAATGAGGCGCTCCAATCTTCTCTTTACAATAAAATATCTCAGTTAGTTCCCACAATCGAAGAGACATATGATGTAAAATATCGCGGGAGCGATAAGCTGGTTTTTCAATATTACCCAGAATTTAGCAAACGTGCAGCCGAGGCTCCAGGTTGTGAAAATTCAAAATATATTCGAAAAAAGTGGGTTAAAGTAAAAGATGTTGATTTAACTGCTATTATCTGGTTAAAGTCTTATAACAATCAAATTCCATTGGATCCTGCTACTGAAGTATATGGCGGTAAATTAGAATTCCCGGCATACAATTTTTCTTTATTGCCGCAAAGAGGCACACTGGTCTTATATCCTGCAGGCCCTCATTTTATTACAGCTATTTCTCCAGTTTTGGTTGGTGATCTATATCAGATAAAACTTAATATAGCAGTTCAGCCTAAACAGGGTGGAATTTGGTTGTATAATCCGGCTGAGTTTCCTGGCACCTGGAATCAATGGTTTGAAAATTTCTTTTAATTTGTTTTCTTCCAAGATCCATCAGTAGTGGAAGCTCCCTTCCATTCTAAAAGTTGTTCTACGTTCCGCATACTTCCATTTTCATTTTCAACACTCATAAGTAAAAGAATTGTCCTTGAAGGACCAGTCTTAATTCCATTTGGCGATGATCCTGGGCCATCTGCTCCGGTTAATTTAGTTTTATTAAATTCCGGAAATTTAAAATCTGGATAGAACACGTCAGCTGCTGTTCTTGTGTCTCGAACATCTGTTAACTCGCCAGGCGGATCAATTAAAGTAACTAATTGACTTTTACTGTTAACATCCTGCGAAATGGCCTGAATATCCAAATGTGCCAGACTTCCTAGTGAAGGCGCAGGATATTGATATGTTTCGTATGGATAGCCAGCTAAAAAAGTAATTGTGTCAGTTCCTGTATTTGTTAATGAAAAATCTTTCAAACCAAAACACACTGAAGATGATCTAAAATAGCCGCCAATATTAAAAGTGCCAAGCGTTCCAAGAAGTTCATCTTTCACGACAGCAGTTGACGTAGTATAAAAACCAACTGTAATCAATCTTGCTGGCTGTCTGCCGGCTATTGCACCGATCAAACTGCCTGAAGCGCCAGAAAATTTTATTTTATCAATTGTTGCGATTTCAAGAGTAGCAGTAAATGAAAGAGTTTGTGTAGTGGATAATGATGACTCTACGGTTAAAAAATTGCCATGGCGACCAGGATATTTTGCCCTAATAAAAACCGGACCATCGAGCGTAGTTCCAGTAATTGCGGCAGTGCCAGTAGTTCCAATTAAAACTGTACTACGTTTCTCAGAAACTACTTCTAAATTAGGTAGATCTCTTTTTGGATCAAACTGTGGAATATAAGCCATTATTAATTTATAAAAACTGTAGGTGAACCCTTTTGCACTTTACCAACATGGCATGATCTGGAACAATGTTGTTCAGCTGCGTCGCCGACCCTCGTGGCTGCTCGATTGTTTATAAAAACATTAGATGAACCTTCGACCAATTTAACACTTCTCCAAAAATCGCGGCCGCTCGAATGACTGGTAGTAATATCATTTTCTCGAGCGAGTGGAAGCCCATCAGCATAAACGTCTGCTGAACCAGTTTTTATAAAATCGCCACAAGATAATCTATCTGATATTCTACCGGCTGCTGGCATACGTTAGTATTCTCTTACAAGTTAGTTATAAAAAGGTATATAATATATTTATTAAATTTGGCGGAGCATTTTTATGACAAAATTATTTGAATTTGGTAAACAAGAATATGATTTGGGGATTGTTTTAGATTCTGGAAATCAAGAACACCCATGCACGCTTTCGTTATACGCATTTAAATATTTTGTTACAATCAAATTGCCAAGGTTGATTTGGCCTGCCAAAGCACGTCGTGATTACACTTCAATAGATGGAAAACGAACAACATATTTTGATTTTCACAACCGGGTATTTGGCTTTGTAGTTTATGAAGAAAATGTTCACGCATATTATGGTAAAAGATCATTTGATTCATGGCTTGATTCAAAAGTTAAACTGTTTGGGATTCCATGGAGGCAAACGCGAAGAGTCAGATATGATTTTTATACGCCAAATCAAGAACATTTTTGTTCCATTAATAGTGAATTAAAGTTTGACGATGAATATTCTGCAATCAAAGAAGCCGAGAAAAAAGTTCCAAAGTTAGTAATATCATTTGATGATTTTGATGGTGAGAAAATCATAGCGTGTTGTTATATTGAAGAGATGGAATGGCGAAAAGGCACGGGTCTTTTTAAATGGGTGAACTATATCACTAAACCAATAATTGCGCGATCACTCGTGTACGTATTTAATAAAGAAGTTGGAAGAACAAAGAATAGTTGGAAAGGTGGGATTGTTTCTAGTTCAATTAGAATAAAAGAAGGTGATAACATTCTTGAAGTTTTTGAAAATCATCTCAAAAATGGTAAAGTATTTAAAATTGAGTCACCAAACTGCAAAATACTAGGTTAAGCGAAATCGGTTTTTCTCTTTTGAATGTATTGCGCCCCCTGTGTATCAGTACCTGCAATCATTGCCGGTAAACCAGCATGGTGGAATGCATAACACCATTCCGCTTTAGTATAATTTGCATATCTGATTATTGCATTTTCAGATTGGATAGGCTTATTAAAAATACGTTTTTTTGCACTTTTTATATCTATATAGCTATTCCATGCTGGCCTAATTTCTTTTCTGTACCACGCAACCATGGCGTGAGTAGCGTAAGTCGGATTACAGCGATTTTCACAAGTGGGCGGAATTCCAGCTAATGCCGGCGATTGAAATTTTCCGCCACCATAAAAAGCCCGTGCTAATTGATCTAAAAACTGATAAAGGCCAGTAGCTGAAGATGTTCTATTTTTAGCATAAGGATCATAATTGCTTTCTATTTGTGCAGTAATATGTATAAACAGCCTATCACTTGCGTCTAATCCAGCATCATCAATCGCTTGCGTTGGATCATATGGATATAAATCCAAGACTGCGTCAATTTGTGCTTTTATTTCAGCAGCAGATGGAGTAATTGCAGGAGCGCAAGGTGCTCTAGAAGCATATATTTGCTGCGATGGCACAAAATTCACAGAATCATCTTCTAAAATTGGAGTCACTGCTGTAGCAGAAAATACCGGACATGGTTGAGCATTTCCTCTTTCTGCCGTAATTTGTACATTGGTGTTCGTAAAAACAGTAGGCGTTCCAGCAAAAACGCCAGGATTTGCTTCACCGGATGGATCAACGCCAGCGACATCTAATGTTATTTTTCCATCTAAATATGGCAAAGGATCAGTACATCCTTTTCCAGGCAATCCTGGTAGACGTACTTCATAATGAAGATGCACTCCGGTTCCTATGCCTGTCCAGCCGTATGGTCCTCCTAAATACCCAACCGGCGTTCCTGCAGCAATTTTTTGCCCCTGACCAACAAGAACTTTACCTAAGTGAGCATATGCAGTTCTGCAAACGAGTTGACCTTTAGCATTTTGGTGTTTAACAATAACTATATTTCCATATCCTGATTGAACACCATTAAATTCTACTGTGCCATCTGCTGAGCATAATACTGGTTTTCCAGAACCGTAATTACCTTGTCCATATGAAAAATCTAATCCTCCATGCACGCTGGAACAACCAGAACAGGGTGATTTTCTTGGCCCAAAGCGTGATGTATTTCTTGAACCTGGCATTGGATGTAACAATTTAATATCTTCACCTTCTACACATCTTTTTGGTACAACAGTATAAGAACGTGTATCTATCGTTGCGGTGCCACTGTACGCGGTAATATAAAATGTGAATGTTTTCTTTTCGGCCGAATCCGCAAATGTTCCAGATAACGTTCCGCTTGCCGTATTAAATGATAAACCTGGCGGAGGCGGAGTTGTAGCAAATGAACCATCATGAAGTTTCCATGAAGTTACGGATGAAGTAGATGCGGCGAATGTTACGTTAACTGCCATTTCACAATTAACCGCAACTGAATTTGTAGTTATTTTTCCAGGCTCATCTTCAGGGGCGCCGCGATAATCTCCAGATGGGTTTCCTGCTCGATTCACATAACAATCTGCAGATTCACCAGGCAGCATGAATGTTGGCTGTCTAAAGTCAGGAATTGGCGTCCACGCCGTTGCTGCTGAAGCAGTACCTTTATCGCAGCAACTCACTTAGCATTTCCCTCAAGTTGTTCGATCGTGACATCATTAAATTCCTTAATAGCCTCAAGCTTTCTTTCTAATTCATACATTCTTCTTTCGGATTCAGCGATAAACTTTGATACATCGGCTTGAGTCGCTGATTCAACATCAATCCCTTTTGGATAAGGAGGAATTTCCATTAAAGATTGTGGAATTTTCAATTTAATAACTTCAGTTTTAATAACTATTTCTGGCTTTTGTCCAAGTGAAGCACAGCCAGTTAATAGTGCTGCCAAAATAAGGATACCTATGAGTTTCATTTTGCCCGAAATAAGGTTACCTATGAGTTTCATTTTGCGGCCTCCTTGGTACGTACATCACGTTCTTTTTGAATAGTGTCGACAGTATCTTTTAAAACGTTTGCAACTGGGCCGTCATCTTCTGGTTTAACCTTTGAAATTTTATCCATTAAAGAATCAATCTTTTGCTGATCCTTTTTCATTTTATCTTTAAGATTACGTTCTGATTGTTCTTTCAGCTTATTTGCATTTTCTAAACGTTTAATAGTCTGTTGATTTTCTACATTAACGTCAATAGCTCGTTGAAGATCGATGGCCAGCGCAGTATTCTTTTCAATTAATTCTGCTTTTTCTTTTTGGAGGGAGTGAATTTTATGTTTTACGAATAATACGCCGCCAAGTACAACGAATACAGTTACTGCGAGCACTATTAATTTAATTCGTAGTGAAGAAAACGTTGAAAGTGATATCATATTATCATATTCCATATAAAAATAAGGCCAGTATATACTGGCCTTATTTATAATAAATTAAAGTTAATTTACGCAACTAAACGAGCAGTACCTGAAGTCGCAACTGAAAATGTGATAACAACAGATGATGTTGTTGGATGAGTCACATTTTTAGGTAATACTTTACGCCCGTCATGAAGAAAAACATCACAAATTGGATATGAACGTAGGGAATGATTAATTGTCCATGTAGTTGATGCAGTACTTGTTGAAAAAATATATGTAGTGTCAGCCATATTTATTTCCCCTAAATCACACGAGCTACGCCGGTGCGTGGACTCGTAAATGTAATAGTTACAGTGCCAGTTGATGTTCTAACAACTGATGCTGGCATAATTTTAGTTTTAACACCATCAACATCAATAAGCACGTCGACAACAGGATAACCATCAAATCCATAATTAATAACCCAGGCGTTTGACGCTGTTGTTTGGGTGTGTAATACTGAGTGACCAGGTTTATAGGACATTTTTATCTCCTTAGATAAACTTAGCAACACCAGTTTGCTGTGATGAGAAAGTTATTGTTGTTCTGTTCACAGTATTATGCGTAATTGAAGCTGGCTGAACTTCCTGATCATTAATAAACACGCGAACATCTGGTTCATATCCTAATCCGTGATCAATAACCCAGGTTGTTAATGCGTATGACTGTGTGTGCTCATATGAATAAACTGGTTTTTGATTACCTTCTGTACTACCAGAAACCACAAATACTGTGCCTGTTGCAGCAGAAGCTAAAGTTACTTGCACCGTATTCTGATCGATAATCTCAATTTCATCAGGAATGATAGCTTTCTTAAGACTGTCAAAGACTTGCACTGAAACAGTACCGGCACGTAAATTATGAGTTACGGTCCACGTGCTCGATGATTGTGTCTGTGTATGTGCATAAGATGTTATTTCGCGCGTTAATGGCACCCAAACAGGTAAATTATTTGAGAATCCAACCACAATGTAAACTATGCTATCCTTGAAAACAACTTGTCCCAGTACTGGGTTAGCTGGAAATGTATCTATGACTTCCAATGCTGGATTCTGTAACTGATTTTTCTGTAGGTCGGCGTGGCCATAAAATTTCATGATTCAATTCCTTAGTTAAAAAGTTAATGACTTTTTATCATATGTTATTCTGTTGGTGCTCTCATGCCATCAGTATCGCCAGCTGAAATAATTGCTCTACCTGTCATAGCAGCTGATAACGTAACGGTTGCAGTTGTTTTGCTTGTAAGTTGAATCTCGCTAGGGATTATCATTTTGCTATTTTCATCATAAACGGTGACACTCACAATATCACAATTCAAATCATGAGTAATTGTCCAAGTAGCGGTTGATTCAGCTTGATTGTGTATATATGATTCAATATCGCGTGTCAATGGAACCCAAACTGGGTAGTCTTGAACATTAACACAGATATAAACAGTATTACCTTTGAAAATAAGTGATCCAACCACAGGATTCGCTGGAAAAGATGAAACAACTTCCAGAGATGGATTTTGTAATTGGTTCTTTTGCAAATTTGCGTTTCCATAAAATTTCATAGCAAAGATCCTATTTTAGGCGTAAGATGTTTCTTCAAAGCTATTTATTATATTTTTACTAATTTTATGTTTTATGGAACAGTTTTCAATTTATTAGAAATTTTAAGACCGAAACTTAAAAAGGAGAAGGACTAAGTCCTTCTCCTTTCCTTACTACATTAAAACAGCTTAGGCTGTAGCGATACCCATTACAACAATCTTACATGCAATAGCGGAGTTGAACACAACTGTGAGCTGTGTTGAGCTATTAAATGTGATTGATTGTGGGATCACAACTTCGTCGCCAGCATCAACAACTGTTACGTTGCAATACTTCTGGCCAAGGCCGTGTGTAACAACGTGTGTTGTAGCTGAAGCGCCATCATAGAGATGGAACATCTTGGTTGTACCGAAGGTGTTGTCACCCTTAACTGCGAGGACTTCACCAACTGTAGCTGTTGAGGCTGTACCAACATCACCAAGGTCGCCAAGCTTAACTTGACCCATGAGTGTTGAAGGAGCAACAACTGTCCATGTGCTGCCATCTTTCTGGAGGAGTGACTTATCAGCACCGGCATCAGCACCGTCGACATTGGTAAGATCGTCGAGGGAAGCTGCGAGGCTGACTGCACCGCTTGACACTGAGAAGAAGTCGCTGCTGAAGCTTGCAACACCTTTGACTGAATCGGTAGCAACTGCAACTGAAACAGTAGCGGTTGAACCAACAACAGCTGTGGAGATAGCGCCTGAACCCTTAACATCAAATGAACCACCAAGTGATGTAGCGGCTGAGCCAGTGTCACCACCGAAGGTCATTGAAGAGTTAGCAAGTTGAGCATTATCGATACCAGAAGCTTTCACAGTGACTGTACCGTCAACTGCAACGGCGAAGTCATCGCTTGAGAACTTAGCAACACCGAGTGCGGATGTTGTAGCTGTTGCGACTGTGATTACAGCTGTTGAACCTGTTACGGCAACGTCAACACCTTGAGCAGCTACGCCGTCAAATGTGATTGTGCCACCGAGAGCTACTGAACCAACTGTACCCTGGTCACCAGCGAGGCTCATTGAGCTGTTAACAAGCTTGCCATTCTCGATTGAGCCGGCCAACATAGCGTTGGTGACACCGAGAGGAGCGATTGCGAGTTGTGCAGCTGATGATGTTGAAGCAGCTGAACCGTCTGTTGTAAGTAAGAGACCGCCAGCAGAGTAGAGATCAAGACCGACTTCATCAGTTGGGAGCTCTTTGACACCAGCACCGAGGTTAATGTCAAGAACGTTACCAGTTTTGGACATACCGACACCGGCAGTGATCTGACCAGCACCAGTAAACTGAACCCAGGCGCTGCCTGAATATACATAACCAGTTTCAGTTGCACGATCAAATAATGCCCAGCCGTCAGCTGGAGAAACACCTGCATCCCATGTGTTTGTGGCTGTTGCTGTATAAACTTTGCCGTCGGCAGTGTTTAAGAAGCGATCACCAGTTGTAGCTGTACCTGGTAATGATGTACCAACGCTCTGCACTGGCTCTTTCCATGACAGACCTGAGGCTACTGAATCAACATATGACTTGTTGGTAGCATCGCCAGGGTTTGATGGAGCGCCAAGGCCAGTGATTAAGTTGCTGCCCATTGCGAGGTTGCCAGACATTGAATCACCAGATGCGTTGACGTATGTTGCATCAACGAGAGCTGTGATATCGCTTGTTACTACTGCGGTTGAAGTTGTTACGCGGCCATAGGAGTCAACGGCAAATTTGCTGAATGCAGCTGTACCAGAGAATGGAACAACAGCGAGGTCAACAAGAATGTCGCCAGCGTCTGTGCCTGAACCGTTTGTAACAACAACACGGTTAGCTGTACCAGCAACATCTTTACCAACCATGGTGCCATCAGCCTTACGGATCATGATGCCATCGTCAGTTGTGTTGGCTAAGCTAACAAGTGTTGCGTCAAGTGAGAGAGTGATGTTTGCAGAAACACCTGTGCCGGAGCTGACAGCAATACCGTCAGAACCAACAACTTCACGGGTTACAGCTGAACCGTCACCTGTACGGACGATAATACCTGTTGTTGAAAGACCTTCAAGAGCTGCGAGGTCATTTGCGAGAGCGATTGTTGGGTTACCAGCGACGCCATCAGCATTTGTGATTGACATACCAGTTGGCACAACGATTTCACGTGAAGCAAATGTATCAGCGCCTGTTTGAACAAGAATACCTGTTGATGTCTTGTCAGCAAGGGCGTCAAGACCGGCGTCATACTTCTGAACACCTGAATCTGAACCGATTGTGACGTCTGTCCAGGTTGAACCAACTAACTTGATTAATGAGCCAGCAGCTGCACCTGTAAGATCTACGTCGCCGAGTTGGTCGAGTGATACTTGACCAGCGAGGCCAGCAACAGTAACATCTTCCCACTTGCCTGAACCGCTGTTGTACTGGAGTAAACCTTTATCAGCAAGACCAGCAACATCAACGTCGTCAAGCTCAGAGAGTTGGTTGTTTGAGTTTGAATAGATAGCAAGCTTGTTGATAGCATCGGTAAAGCTTGTTGGAGCGCCGCCGAGATCAGCAAATGTGCTTGTGAAACCGCCTGATACGAATGTACCAGTTGATGAAATGCCAGCACCAAGACTTGTTTCGACAGCGTCGATTTCAGTCTGAACGCCAGTTAAAATTGAAGCATTGGCAACTTTAATCCAAGCTGAATCTGTTGAGTAATAGAAGCCAGCACCTTCGCCACCAGCACCTGTCTGGTAAATGAAGCGACCGGCTGCGCCTACGGCGAGACCATCAACTGTTGATGTTGTCTCAAGGAACGCGTTTTGTACGCGGCCTGTACCGTCGGCATTAAAAAGTAGATGACCATTAATTTTCATACTTTTCTCCAATGGTTTAATAAATGAATTAATACAGTAAAATGCATTTTATGTATTATAGTATTATAGTGACACTATTGACCCGTGTCTATATAGCTTAATCGACATTTAATACGCCTGTCAATTAAAAAGAAGATGAAAAAGATTTTTAGTCATAAAACCAGATTAAAAGTCATTTTCTCTTGCGTGTATATTTATAAGGTTACGTAAGTTTTTAGTTAGATTTGACGGCGCGTGGCGGTCGTGAGTGCTTTGATTGCAGAATTGAATGCAACTGGTTCGACCAGTAAATTTCCTAGATCGTAATCTTCGATAACTTTTTCATCAACGGAATCAAAAACAAACGTACCCTTGTTTCCATTCTTTTCAATTCTATTAAGATTGAAGCCGAGAACCTTTAGGGTTGCGGCTAATACGATGTCTTGCGTATTCACTGTTCTGTTTTTTGACATTTAGAAACCTCTATTCCTTTAATAGGTTTAATTGTATTTGACATCTTGCAATATTTATTAAAATTAATTATTTTTATTTAACTTTACGCATTTTTGTGTAATTTATGGGAACATTATTAACACTGCACGTCCAGCCTGTGCACCTGCAAATGAAACTTGCACATTATCAGAATCAATAATAGAAACTTTATCTGGGAAAATAATAGAACCCTCTTCATCGTAAACTGTTATTTGCACATTTATTGTGTTTTTCATATGCGCAATTGTCCACACTGAAGCAGCAACTGGTTTTTCATAAGCTAAACCTTTACAATTCCCTACCTCAAGTATTGAGATGCCAGTAATGACACCGCCAGATTTTCCTAAAACCTCGCCTTCTTGAATATCAACGAATTCAAGCTGCCTAGGTCCTGGGCCTCGTCTAACTGGTACTGTTTCTTGAGCAGGATTTGTGGTTACGTATGGGCGGCGAGGAAGTTCTTGCTGGACAAAATTTTCAAATTCGGCAGCCATTATGCAACCTCCTCTATATCAACAACCAAGGATCCCGTGGTATTTGCTCCAGCAAAATCTGCATCAGACAGATACAGATAATTTCCATTTGCTGAGAAAACTCCAGCAGAATTAACTACTGAGAAGCCGCGGACCGCATTTGCGGTGCTTGCTTGGTAAGTTAATAATTGGGTAGTACCCGCATATTTGACTTGAACTTTCGTTGGATCAGAAATATTTGTTCCTATTGCTTCGTAACGCGAGAAAGCCGGGTATGTAATTTGACGCAGCGTGAATCCACCGATCGTGAAAGTTCCGCCGGCGGTGATTACTGTGCCGCTTATTAGTGCTTGATTTAACATGCTGTCAATTGTGAATGTTTGTGAACCACGTGGATCTGAATCCCTGATTGTCAAAGTAGCTGTCCAAACTTTCCCGCTTCCAGTGAAAGAAGATAGTAGGCCAGCAGAAACAGAAACAAGTGGTGCGGATGATAAATTCTGTGAAGCTGTCAGAGTGATCGTGTATGCTACGCCGGCGGCGGAACTTCGTAATCTGGCAGGCGAACCGGTAATTGAAAATGCTGCGGTTGGCGCCACATTGGCGATTCTAACCAGAGTATTTGCGATAGTTTGGGTTCCATTACTTGACTTAATTGCTGTTATTGTGTAATTATTTCCTGAATCAACATATGTTCCACCTACGCCTGTTACAGATTTTGAGATAGCATATGTTCCTGATGAGGCAACACTTAAACCTGTTCCTGCGGTATATGACACAGACGTAAAATCAAAAACTTGAGCAGTTACAGTAGCTGTGGTTCCATTCTTTAACGCATTAGTGCCAGTGGCATACGTAACAGTAATTGCTCCGAATGTTGGCACAGCTTGATCGAGGAGCGCTGTTCCAGCTGATTCAAAATAAGAGCTTGTTGAACCGAATGCCGATGTAGCAAAAGCACGAACTGGGAAGCTACCAGTGGCAGAGCCAACAACAAAGGTTCCAGTGAATGATCTTAAACCAGAGCCGCCAGAACCCGTAGCACCAAGGTATACTGTAGAACTTGCACCGGCTGCTCCAAAATTTGTTAATAGCGTGACATTAGTTGCAGCATTTTGTACTGTACCGGAAACAGTTAGAATGTCTCCGGCTTTGACTGCAGTTTGTACACCAGGATAGGGGCCAATTGAAAGTGATGTAACAGTTGGCACGGCTGGAGCAGCCAAAACATCTACATACGCAATCGCGCCGGTTGAAGCGGTTAATCTGACTAGCGCCGGTGTAACCACCGTTATATCAGCCGTGCCAAGGAAAAACCGTTTATCTGTTGGATGTTCAGTTAAAGTGGCCATAACAGGGATAGCACCAACTTGACCTACTTCTACTGTCGGCGAATAGAAAGCTGAACCGCCTTCAGCAACAAAACTTATCTTCACGGTTGACACGTCCGATGTTGCGGTAGTGATGACCGCATTTGGAGGAATAGTGCCCTGCGCATATAGTTTATCTGAAACTAGACCGGCTGTGGTAGGTGAAACGTTAGTAACGAACAATCCTGCGCCAGATTGGCTTATAGTTGCGAGCTTTATGTCTAGCGCGTCAATAACGGACTGAACATCTGATGCGGCTGGCGCGAATGAAGGGCTTGGAAGCACACCAACTTGGTAAGCAGCGTGCTTGGTACTCGTAGTTGCTAGAAGGTGTGAAGTGAGGGTTGCAGCAAGTGAAGTGACTTGAGCTTGAAGATTTGAAACATCTACGCCATCTACCGTGCCAGTTATTGTGATATCGCCATTTACATAAACGCTGCCTGCGGCAAGATCAGTAATAAGTGTGGTGCCACCACTTGTTATTTTAAAGGCTTCTGGGCTATTATACCCAGGCCTAATAGAAACTAAATCTACAGTGCCAGTTGTGAAATCTGGTCTGATAATTAATGCGCTTTGAGAAGGCAGCGCTGGACTAATTAACCAATGATCAGCATCTTGAACAGTTGAAGTAATAATGGTCGACGTACCAAAAACCTCAAGATCACCGGTAATTGTGACTTTACCTGTTTCTGAATCTATCTTAAAATAGAGATTAGACTGATTATCATCATAGATAACAAAGTCTTTTCCGGTCGATAGGTTGATTGAAGCGTTATTATTTGAATCAACGCTGAGGTCATAGGCTGACTGTAGGGTTATAGATGTACCGGTTCCTGAGGTGGAAGAACCGTCATCTAACAAAATTCCTTTACCATTGATGGTGAAACCTAGACCTACTGGTGAAACAATCGAACCGATATTTAATTGAGCATCTGCAGGTGATGATTGTAATCGACCTTCAGAGTTTACGAAAATAGGCTTGACAATAGTGGGCATTTTCTAAAATATCTCTTATAAAGTATTATATTAAAATATATTATATGATAATTGTCCAAGCACATTGCGCCTGGGCAAAAATCTTAAAACTTAAAGTATCACTGGAACCATTATATTTATATAAATTGAGTCAGAATCCCGCACGAGTCCTACTTGTTGATTTATACCAACTGGAGGTGGTGTTAAGGTTAATTGTCCAGATGGGCCGCAAAATAGAGGTTTACCAATTACTGATGTGGGCCATGACCAAAATTCATTTTTCAGATTACCATTTGTGATTACTAAACCTACTTCGCTTTCATACAAATCTTCAACTATTATGCCGCCAACTTCACGATTAATATTGAGATGTGATGCCAACGAAATTTTATCTGGGGCAGTAAATGAAATTAAAGAATAGCGCGGCATATTTTCAGTTGCCATAGCATATATGAGAACTGAATCAAATTTAACATTAGTTGATGAGCCACGACCTACGATTAATTCACTTTCAGTAGTAACAAAAGTACCATCAGCTTGACGAAGTGGTTTATTATTGTTACCAAAAATTATGTGTCCTGCATTACACGGGGTATTATCAAGACCAACCTGAGAACCAAGCGTGTAATGCACCAAAATTGCGCTTGAGTTATATTGTGCGGCAAATACGCGCAGCTTCATTAGCCATTTAGCGCCGTTCCAAACTTTCATTACACGATCTGTCAAATCAAACCAGTGTTGATCGATCGCGGGACTTGCTGGAGGCTCAGCACCTTGTACTGGGGAGAATGTGGTAAATCCTCGTGTTAGCGCGCCAGTTGCCCAATCAATGTCCCAGTAAAGCCACTGTGTATCAGACGGAACTAGAGGGCCCCAAGCTTTCGATACAGATTTTGATTCTTCTACTAGATAATTTGCATTGCCATGCGCAATTGTGAAAATTGTTGGATCCGGAGATACGTTAATATCAATGTAATCTCCGGTGGTAGAATGTTTTTGTAAAAATGTTGGGGTAGACGATATGTCTGTTTGACGTCTAACTAAACCTTGTCTAAAATTAAGTTGCATTTATCAAATTCCTAAACTTGATTAACTTACGCTAATCGTCAACGTGTAAGTAATAACTAATGTTCTGTTTGCGGTTTTTTCAATAGGTGAAAAAATCAAATGAGAAAGTAATAAATTGTCTTGTGTCATTAAACCCAATTCATCAAAAACGAATTGATCGTTAATGTTATCAGAACCATCTCCTCCATCTGATGGATCTTGACCGGCTGGCTCATTTGAACTTAAAAGTACGACGATGGTTATTTTAGAAATAATGGACGGCAGTGGATTTGTTGTTGCTACAGCAGAATTATCTACGGCTGTAATTAATTCGGAATATGTTTCATTATAGATCGTGTTGTCTGTTGGGGCCGTTCTTGGTGACAAATAAATGATGTCACCGCCTGAAGTAATTGTAGTGCCTCCATTGCCAAGGACTAATTTATAAACTTTAGAATTCGCGGCGCCAACTAAGCCTCGGGCGATCGTAATGCCCATGTTTCTTGGGTGAATGGCATTATTTTTGTCAAGTAGAACTTCACCAGTGTTTTTATCAACAACTCTAACATGTCCTACTACTTTAGATTTGAGGGCATCTAACATTTATATCTCCAGTGAATCGCTATACATATATTTATTATTTTTTATAAAAATCAAAAATGCGAAATTATACTACTAGAACTAAAATACACTCAGAAAGTACTGCCGGGAATATAGTAGAAAAAGATTTCCAGGTAGAAGACGCAAATCTATTAACTAGACTTAGCTCATATGGAGCTGTATCTGAAAAATTTCTAAGCAGGTACAATTTTGGAACAGTTGTCAATGTCTCGCCACGATAATCGATTTTTGCTGCAGCTAGAAGAACATTATTTAATCCCACTTCAGCAGGATTTATGACAGCATAACAACCTGTTTTGTATGTAAACAATGGATTGAGCGCCAGTTCTTCATCAGCGGAATCTGCAAAATTAAAACTCTGCGGCAAACTAACTATGACATCACCAAATATATATTCGCCGGAATCAAATGGCGTTGAATCGAATAATGAGGAATCAAAGCCAGTGCTAGTACTAGAATAATTTAAATCATATATAACAGTAGCTTCTGCCATTTGGGCACTGCTGATGTCATCGGTATTGTCTAATGGTAGATCAGGATCTGGTAAAATTATTTCTAAGTGGCGATCATATCTAGAAACTGCGAGCGAGCGATCGACATAAATTCTTTTGCCGATGACATCTGTGACACCATTTGCGTCAGTGAGTGGTCTGTTAACAACGACCGCGGTGGAAGTTCCGTTAAAAACAGCGTTTGTTACACCGTAAAGACCGGATCTAGGAATATCAGCGATAATGGCGACTGAATTTGTTAAAGATGAAAACGCAGCAACCTGATTTCCAGCAACATAGAGAGCATGCGCCGGTTCAAATGTTGTTGTTGTAATTCCAATAATCTGGAAACCTTCATTTTGCGAAACGTCAGGCGGATAAATTACAGAAAATGGCGGTGTTGATTCACCATATGCAACTGAATCATAACCTAAATTGCGTGTTGCGAGTAGGAAATCGTCAAATGTTAACCTATTGGCTTTTGGTAAGTCCAACCTAAATATAAGCTGATCAACGATTTTTACAGATACACGATCAACATAATTCCCCTGCTGTTCAAATTCTATGGTGCACGGTTTATTGAGTGGCAAAAACGTATTGACAAAGTTATTTGTTAACGATAAAACATTTGTCGCCAGCGTCAATGTTCCGGCAGTATATTCACCATTTACTGGATTCAATAATTTAATTGTGGATTTTGTTTCATCTCCCGGAGCCGGTGAACCTTCAAATCTTATAGGTATTATTGAAGAAGCGGTAAATGTTGTGGCGCTTGAAGAGACTGCAGTTTTAAAATATAATATATCATTAAGATATTGTTTTATCTGAATCTCAGAAGCAGTACTGTGAAGCACTGAAGAAATTCCAATGACGCGGGCTGAAGAAAATTGACATTC
>Ga0255144_1000176_pt1 | contig 24416 bp, 27 predicted proteins | sample Atl_Cont_RepA_8h_FD_183633 | JGI IMG/M metagenome (GOLD analysis project Ga0255144, IMG submission 183633) | Freshwater microbial communities from Altamaha River, Georgia, United States - Atl_Cont_RepA_8h | ecosystem: Environmental > Aquatic > Freshwater > River | place: USA: Georgia | collected...
CAAGCCCTGCTGTCAGACTCTGCTTGTTGTTTGAATGCTTCACCGATAGCATCTAATTCATGCTCTTGTAGACGCTGATGTCCCTGCTGTAGAGCAAACTCTGCTTGCATCTTAGCGATAGAGACTTCAACATCTAACTTCTTCAGTTCATGCTCTCTTTCAAACTTCCTATCTAAGATCTTTAGGACTTCTGGAGCAAGACGAAAGACACCACCGATAAGAGCACCAATGAGTTCAAACATTGATGAAGTCTCCCATGATCTGGCGAACAACACTTGATGAAGGTGCGCTTGTCTGAATACCCCTACGCCTTAGTTCTTGCTGAATCTCTTCTAATGATGGTCCTGGCTCTACAGGAGATGTTGTTGGTAATTGCTGCATAGATTGATCTTCTGGTGTCTCTGGTGATATTTGAGGACCAGCACGAAGAGCCATAGCACCTGTATACTTACCAACAGCTTCAATACCACGCTGAATAACCTCTGCTTTTGGTTTCTGTCTTTGAGCTTCTTTTAACGCATTGTTTATGTTAGGATCAAAGAATACCTCAGACAAAGCCTTTGGAGAAGCAACATAGTCAGCTAATCCTTTAATACTGTCTGTTAAGATCTTAACTAAGTTACCAGACTGTGCTGTACCGCCTAATGCCCTAGTAGTGGCATAAGCCTCACCACCAGACATCATAGAAGGACCACCTGCTCTTCCTTCAGACTGTAAAGCCTTTTGCATAAAAGACATTGCTTTGATAGCATCTGCTTTATCTGCTGCTGTTGGGAACAAGAAGTTAAACTCACCAGACTGAATACCCTTTAGGGCTGCTTGGATATTAAAGGTAGGTGTGTTCGCAGCAGCACCTTTGATGTCTGCTTTGTTAAGTACATCTTGAAATAAGATACCACGTACTTGATTAGCTACATCAGGTGCTTGTTGACCTAGTGTACTGAACACAATAGCTTGCTGTGATTTAGGAAGTGTTGCTAGCTTCATAGCAACATCTTCAGGAACTAAGTCAGTAACTCTTTCTACATCAAAAGTCTTAGTAATAGGATAGTTAGCAAATTCTTCAATCTTGTCTATGTTTTTAGCAAAGTTGTCTCTTGCTGTTTTTAAACGATCTGCTCCAGGGACACCTTGATCAATAGCTAAATCTAAAGCATCTTTGTAGGCTCTTAGAACCTGTCTAGCAAAGTTCTTTACTTGTCCTTGAGCAACACCAGCGAACATATCACTACCACCAACATCAGCTAAGGAACCAGCACCTTTAAAGGCTGCTTCACCCCATGCTGATATGTTCTTCTGTAAACGTTCAATATCAATATTTCTTGCTCTATCAGGGACAGCAGGAACTACTGTAGTTGTTGCGGGTTGTCCACTAGGACCAAGAACTGTTGACTGAACAGTCTGTGCTGGTTGTCCAGGTTCAACAAATTCTTCTCTTATTTTCCTAAGAGCAGATATAAAAGAAGAATTCTGTGGTGTCTCTGGACCTAATTGAGCTAACTGTTGATCTACCATTTGCAATACAGGTGTAGTATCAACTAAACCACCAGCATTCTTTGCAGCAGCAAAGTCTCTTTTAGCTTGTGACTTAAGTTGTCCTGATAGGGCAGATCCAAAGTTGTTGAACGATGACCATACTTGATTAGTTAATGCAACAGGATCAACATTCATATCTCCTGCTCTGTTAAACAAACCAGTTAGGTAGTTACGAACATCAGAGGCTTGCTGTATGTCAAACTGTCTTGGGAGTTCTCCGCTTTCTGGAGCAGCACGAACACGCTCTTCCCTAGCTAGTTGTTGACGGTTTCCTGTGAACTGTCCTGGTGTAAGCCTACCTACATCAAGGACACCAGTATCAGCCGGTGTTCGCATACCTTCAGGCTTTAACAACTGACTTCTACCAGCTCTTAAACCACTAGCAATAGCGTATGGAGAAGCCTGTAGAGCAAACTGTGCAGCAGGAGAATCAGGTGCTATTGTACTTGCAGCTACGCCTGTAGCACCGGCTACAGGAGCCTCTATAGCAGCAGCGCCCATACCAGCCCTGCCTGTAATACCAGGAAGACCAGCAGCAGTCAATGCAGCAGCAGGGGCAGCAGCAGCACCAAATTCGTAAGCACCTCGAAAACCTGGGATAGTGTTTAAGTCTACTCCTGATAGTTCTTTTACACCTCTAACCATACCTTGTGTTGAAAAGGCAGACGGATCTTGTTTTTTCTTAAGGTAATCGTATAGGTTACCCCAACCACCAACAATGTCTAAAACACCTTTAGCGCCTCCTTTAACTAGAGACTCACCAAAGTCTCTTACATTCTGTGTGAATGTCTTTTCTTGAGCTGGCTCAAACACAGATCTTTGGTTTTTTGCATCACCACCATAAGCGTTAGGATCAATACCACGCCTACGCATTTCAGCTTCAATGGCTTGCATTTCCTCAAGGTTCATAGCCATTATTAACGCCTTCCGCTTTTGTAAGCATCAATGAGTTCTTGATCAGTCATATCAGACGCTTTCTTTGCCGTCTGTGGAGATATAGTCAGTGGTATTGTTGGTACATAACCAGATAGTCCTTTATTTTGTCTTGCGTAACTTTCTAAAGAACTAGATTCTTTAATAACATCGTTAGCACGTTTCTGTAAGTAAGAAATAAGCTCTGCTCTTGCCTGGGGACTGTTCTCAAGCTGTGGGACAATACGAACAATAAACTCTCTATCAGCATTAGATGGGTTAGATCCAAGAGCTTTAATCTTCGCTAACACAAGATCACCAGCACTCTTTGTATAAACTTCAGAGTTAGCTAGTTTTTGAACATCATTAGCACCAAGTAAACCAATCGTATTAAAGAAGTTTGCTACACCAACCCTACCAGAAGCAAATGTACCACTAGTGATGTTTTGCTGATTACGCCTAGCCATTTCATTTAAGCTATTCAGTTCACCAATAGCAGTTGTACGTAATTCCCTGGCTTTAACAACTGCTTTAGCGTCTTCTTGGCCTATCTGTTTTTGAAACTCAACTTCTTGTGGAGGCATGTTAGCTGATGCGTTGACATTAACTCGTGAGGCTTTATCAACAGGCTCAATCTGATTAGTTTTTAAGTTACGTTGAACTGCCATTGGTCTGCCATCAGCCCCAGGTATTTGATATACGTCAGAATACTTAGTAGAGTCTACTGGGACAAGGTCTTTGTAATTTCTTGATTGTTTAAAAGCTTCTAAACTCTCTGGTGTAAACTTAGCAGGATCTACATTACCAAATAGTTTTACTTCTTGTTCTTTCCTGGCTTTTTCAGCCAAGGCTTCCGCTTGTGTTTTTTGTGCGCCTGTTTTACCAATCTGAGCCTCTAACAAACCACGCTTAAGCTCACCCATCGTCCTAGACTCTTCAGCAGCCTTAACCTGTGCAGCAGCAGCGATAGCTTCCTGTGTTAGACCAAGCCTAGTAGCCTCTCTAGCCATAATCTTGTAAGCTTCAGCAGGATCTTCACCATCCCATTGTGCTGAGATAGCATTCTTTAATTCCTGTCTAGCTGCAGCTTCTTTCAGTTTAGGATCTTCTACACCGAACAAACCACCAATAGCTCTACCAGCCTGTGTACCTGCCATACCCATACCAGCCCTGATACTCTGGTATGGTGTTAATCTAGCTTGTGCTATTGCATTAGCTTGATCCTGTTGCATCTGCTGTTGTTGTACATCATAGATGCTTGGACCAAATAGACTTTGTTGCTGTGCCATTATTGTTCCTTAGATCGAAAAACCGTTGTAGCCAACACCAGCACCTGATTGAGCTAACGCATTTAAGGTAGCTTGATCATAACCTGATGTTGGTGTATTCAGTAAACCACCAAGTAGATTACCGAACATACCACCAACAGCACCTGTATTACCTAACACCTGATTAGCTACATTCTGTCTAGCTCCTAACAAGCCTGCTAAAGCCTCTTGTTGAGCTTGTAAGTTACCAGCTAATCCAAGGCTTTGAAGGTTACCTTGTGCTTGTAGACCAGCCAAAGAAGGTTGTAGGAAAGCTTGTGTTTGAGCAACGTTACCTTGTAGTGCTTGCTGACCTAACTGACCGGACAACTGAGCCTGTTGTAGCTGTTGTTGAGTTAGATTCTGGATAGGTGCCAATGCTGCTGCACCTTGACCAATCAACGTACCACGTTCACCCAATGCAGCCTGTCTAGACTGTAGTTCACGCTGTAGTTGCTGTTGTGCTATGGCTTGTTCTTGAGCTAACAACTCTGGTGAAGAACCACCAAAAGCTGAACCACTTACACCCAATCTTCCTTGAGCACGTAACCTAGCCTCTGTAGCTAATCGTTGACGTTCAATCTCTGGTGCAGACAATGCAGATAGTTTATTGTAGTAATCCCTTGTTAACTGATCTACGTTAGTCATGTTAGCAGCCTGTGCAGACTGCATAGCTACCTGAGCAAATGGATTATACATTGCTCTAGCATCTTCAGTCAAGACTGTGTTAACAGTACCTGTAGCAGGATTGTACGTAGTACCGAACAATGAGCCAGTAACACCAAAGGGTGTAAACTCTCCTACCATGTTCGATGCTTGTGTAGCTAATGTATTGTATTGACCACCAAGACGGTTAGCTAAGTTAGTGTACTCAGTTTGTGTTAGCTGACCTTGCTGACGTAATTTATCGGCAGCATCCTGAACCATAGCTAAATTAGCACCAGAACTAACCAAACCACCTAAAACATTCTGAGCACTTGTATTTGTTAGATCACCGAACAACGATGAAGCAATATTCCCTAATGTACTTGTTAAAGCAGCTGGCAATCCAGTTAGTGTTGTTAGTAGATTAGTAGGGATTGGTGTTGTTACTGGAGGCACTGCAGGAGGTGTTGTTACTGGAGGCACTGCAGGAGGTGTTGTTACTGGAGGCACTGCAGGAGGTGTTGTTACTGGAGGCACTGCAGGAGGTGTTGTTACTGGAGGTACTATTGGTGGTAGTAGTGTTGAAGATAATAATGATCCAGTATTACTGATAATTTCAGGCAACGCTGTTGTTCCAATTGCTTCTAATGTAGCTAATGTCGATGCAGGTAATCCAGATGCTGTTGCAGCTAACGATTCCGCCCCACCACTAAGCAAACCACCAGTAGTAGTAGCACCTCCAGTGGCTGCTGCCTCTCCACCTAATAAACTACTACCTAATAAAGCACCACCAACAATACCTAGAGCTTGTAACCATCCTTTACCTTCTGATGTATTCGGACTAGCAAGACGAGTACCCGTAGGTTGACCATAGGCATCGTACTGCTGAACAACAATCTTATCGCCTTGAACACCAATAGCTTTTTCAATAACCCTATCTTCACCAGTACCTAACTGAACAATGTTTTGATTAGTACCTGTTGTAGGGCTTAGTGATCCAGTAAGTAGCGTGCCTTGTGGTAGACCAGCATTTAAGAAGAATTGATTAACCTGTGAGACAGGTAAACCAGTAAGGCCTGACAAATCCTCAGCAGTTAAACCATAAGTCTTAGCTGTTTGAGCAATGGTTTGTCCGCTAGTATTTAAGTTATTAACAAGGTTGTTGACAACAGAATCTAACGTATTCTGAGGAACCATGTAGCTATTCATGATAGCTTGGTCTGTCATCAACGGAGATACACCTAGTAGACTAAACTCTTGATTAGACACTGAAGGCTGAATAGCCTTGATAGCGTTACGGATCTCTGTTGGTGTACGTCCTTGACTAAGCAATGTATCGATGTATCCTTGCTTAGTTGATAACGATGCTGCAGGGTCCCATGTTAGTCCGAACAAACTGTATGTTGTTGGTGCTGGTGTGGAAGCAGGAGGTGTATATACAGGCTCTTGATACACAGGCTCAGCAGTCTGTGTATAAACATTCTCTTGCTGAATAGGCGCAGGAGCTGGTGTTGGAGCTGGAGCAGGGGCAGGAGCTGGAGGAGCATAACCATTACCCAACATCCAGGTAATATCAGACTGAGGTACTCCGGCACCTAGTAGTTCATCAACTGTTGTTCCATTGGCGTTAAACCAAGAAATCTTTTGTTGAGGTGTATAGCTAGACCAACCAGAAGGAAGTGCGGGTAGCGCCATGATTAGTAAGTCCCGTCATCGTACACAACACCACCAGTAGGTAGTGTCACTGTACCTGTAAAAGTAGGGGAAGCAACATCAGCTTTAGACGTGATAGCACTGGCTATGTTGTTGTATTCAGTATCAATCTCAGTACCTTTGATAATCTTACTAGCATTACCAGTTGGTAGTGTGTCCTTAGCTGCAAAGTTTGTGGTTTTGGTATAGTTACTCATTAGATTGTCCTGCCTGCTTTAACAAAAATATCCATTTGTTGAACAGAGAAAGCATCGTTACTGATATCTGCTTCAATACCTAATTGAAACACCCTACCAGCACCACCAATAGTTTGTCCATAGCCTTGGAACTGCTTAGGTACTGGGTTAATGGTAATACCTGCGTTGTACTCAGCGATGTTGTATTCAGATACATTGTATTCTGAGCGAACAACATTAGGGTATGTCCATAGAGCACTACGATAGTCTGTACCGTAGTCTACAGTCCACTTAAGGAATACATTAGTACCTGCTCCACCAACTGTTAAGGTATTAACCTTCTTCAGTATCTTAATGATGGAAGAATCACCAGCATCTAGATGAGAGGTGTAGTACAGGAATCTAAAGCTACTACCGTTGTCTGTGTTGCCATAGTAGCGACCAATGTATCCTGGCCTACCTAAGTACATCTCTCTACTGCGTGTAGACAGTAAAGACTTAGGTGCGTACATCCACTGAGTTACCTTACAAGACCCATCCTGTAGACGTTGTTTGAGGTCAAAACAGTAGGTAATACCTCTAGTGGGTAATGATAGTAGATAAAAAGCTTCTCGTTCGTGATACACTGAACGGATATTATCATAGTCGTTATTAGTCAATACGTCAAGTATTAATTGATCTCTGACATTCCTAGAGATATCGAACAAAGGTGGTGACTTCTCTTGAATAACCCTACCTAAGCTACGAACACCAGTATCAGATAAGAAGAAGATATCAGTGCCTACATCCTGTACTGAATCTCTAGCAATACAACCAACACCATCAATAACTTCAACTAGCTTAAGATCTGCTGTAGGATCACCATCAGCACCAGAGTAAACAATAATAGTCTTCTTACAGAATATGACTAGGAAGCCATTAAAGCCTGCTAGAGCTACGATACTGTCAGTACCATTAGTAAGCACTGATTCAATGCTGACAGAGCCTGAAGCACCTCCAGACCATTTCATACCAGATAGCGTATCTGACCACCATACCGTAGTTTTATCAGTAGTTGTGTCCGCTACCCATAGACGACCATAAGCTGACAATACTTCATTACCTAGCTGTACTGTACCTGAATAGCCTGCATGAGCTGATACAAGCATCCATGTATTAGCTACATGGTCATAGATCAGTGGGTTATGTCCTCGTTGAAAGAAGTAAGTATTATCATTAAAGTTTACTGCTTTCCAGTACTGAGCAGTCCATGTAGCTGAACCATTGTAGACTTCAGTCAGTGTTGTTGTACCAGTGTAGATCCTGTTGTTACCGATACTGACAATCTCTGTAGTACCAGCTTTCTTAACAACTTCATGTAATAGTGTTGGCTCTGTGCTGTTGTAGCCAGCAGTGGTATTAACAGTTACCCAACCCTTACGAGCAGCTATGCGACCATACTGGTCAATCACTGCATTCTCTGCCCTAAGAGCAAACTCTTTAGGTAACGTGATAGGAGAGTCTTGAGTGTTTAATCCATAGAAGCCTGGAGCAACAAGACTAACAGGTCTAATAGGAGCAGCCATTATACCCAGTTCCAAGTTATTTCATCTTCGTACCTAGCTGATTCAATAGCAATGTACGTAGCTACAGCTTTCCTATAAAGATCATTCTGTTGATCAGACAATCTACCTTGATCTTCTCCACGTTCATTGATAGCACGTAGATAAGCACCTTGTATTACTAACTCTGAAGGTACATAGATAACATCAAGATCATTAACTAAATTAGCTTGTGGTACAACACAGTCAACCTTAACTGCATACGCTTGATCAGGTATAGGCCATAGATCTAACGTAATCTCATCGCTGGTGTTGCTATTACCTATGGAGAAATACTGAGGACCACCAGTGACTGTACCTTGCATGTTCACCCAAGCATGCATTTGATCCTGTGAGGCTTGCTCAAGATCACGCTTAAGTGTAGGTATGTAGACCTTTAATAGTCTTGTCCGTGATGATGTACCTGTGATAGCGTAATTCTGAGTACCGTTAACTGTATTGATTGTCTTGGTTGTACGTAAGATAGACCAATTCCAAGCATCTTCGATCTCACGTTTAGTTTCATTGACCATTGCACCGATAAGGTACGAATAGTCAGACTGTATCACTGTCGATACAGTACTCTCTCGCATACGCAAGAGAACGCCATTAACACAGTCTAAGTAAGTAGCCATTACCATTTCACCTTATCAGCCCAGTATGCAGCGGACATCTTACCTTTAGCGATGTTCTTTGCATGACGAGCCTTAAATGATTTATTCCTAGCAGAACCTTCTGGAGAGCCTGAAACACCTTGTTGACCAAACCTGATAGTCTTTATCTGATCACCTTCTTTAGCAACAACGACATGACTTTTAGTAGGATGCGAAGGTGTACGTTTAGGTTTGTTGTAACCAGATACACCAGCTTTTTCTAGCCTAGAATCTTTCATTTCTTCTTCTTAGGTTTAGTCATACCAGCTTCGGACAAAGCAATGGCAACTGCTTGCTTACGAGATTTAACAACAGGACCACCTTTACCACTGTGTAGTGTTCCTTCTTTATACTCTCGCATTACTTTTCCAACTTTAGCAGGTTTCTGCTTCATGATGGATAACCCATCTTACGCTCTTTAGCCTTCATTGTTTTTGATTCTTTCTTCTCATGCATCTTCTTTGCTGACTTTGATGCATACTCTTCTGCTGCTTTCTTACCCTTAGCAGTGTAAGGAAACTTTTTATTCCCGACCATTGGCATTTCTATTCTCCTTTTTTTTGAACATACACTGTACTGTATCTGTTTCCCATATACGGATAGCAGTCCATAGAATTGTTAGCACAGCAGCTATAGCAGGTAATAACTCAGCTAGCGTACCTACAACTGTGATGATAGAGATGGCATCACCTAACTGTTTAACTTGCTCATCAGCTTGCAAAGCCATTTCATATACCTTTCTTTAATTGCCTAACAAGGAGCCTCATACGGCTACTTTACGAATGGCTCTTACAACTAAGGATTGATTCTTAGCGTTGTTGAACTGACCACCGTCTATAAAGTCAATCCTCGTCGCTGTTGTCAAACCTACACCAGGATTGGTAGAACTCCATGTCCTTGCTGACGTAGCAAAGGCTTCAGAGCCACCAGATTGAAAGGCAGCTACAGAGGTCTGTGCAGGCGTTCCTGTTGTGTAGTTAGAGCCTCTGGAAGGCACTGCATAAGAGTTAGTGCCGTAAGACGTAGAGTTGGATGCCGTTGTAGGCTTGAGGTTGTAGTAACAGATCTCTAGCTCATACAAAGCAGGTAGATACCAGTCTGAGTAGCCGTTGATTGTTAGTGCGGCACACCACTGAGCGGCAGGATAAGTAGCTGAGTCTAGCTCTGCTGTATTAGTCGCACCATCGTAAGTAGATAAACCTAAAGAGTCTGAGGTTGCAGCGGTCTTGTAGTTGAGAGCTGTGTTCTCACCCGATGCTTTGGGCGAGACAAGTAGATAGTAAGTATTGCCACCAAAGGAGATCTGTCCTGCGTAGTAGCCACCTTCCCAGAACTCACCGATAGCAGACGGTCCAAAGCGGTTACGAGCACCTGGGCCAAAGCCTCTGACAGAACCGCCTCCTAATGCTTCTAGGACAGGCATTATGCGTACCTGGACTGGCTAGCCAAGACAGTAAATGTTGCCGATCCTGTCTTGATGATGGAGTAAGAGTAAACGTCTATCGAGCTAGCATTACCTGCCGAAGGAGCAGTACCACCTAGCCATTTAGGTATGATGTTTGCACCATCGACCTGAACAGGAGATGTGGCAGAACCGGTTGCTGCGTTGTAGTAAGCAGTGCTTCCATTAGTCACTAAGAAGGCACAGGTTAAGACTTCTCCGGTCGCCATTGCGGTATTCAGTGACGTACCAGAAGAGGCTCTGAAGTTGACCGTAAAGTTCCCAGAGGCATTGGTTGTGTAGTACAGGACACCTTGGGTTGTCGTGTCGAAGTTAATCGTGCCTGTTGCTGCTGTTGCTGATACCGTGATTGTCTCAACAACACCTTGCAGCTTTGCGCCGATCTGCGAGGATGTAGACGCTAGAGAGAGTTGTTTAGCAAAGGTCGCAGCCTGTGCAGAGGAAATCGTAAGTGCTAGCGTACCTCCGGTCTTGACCTCAAGAATGTTTGTGTTGTCAGACGTGATCGAGGTTCCAGCGGTAGCTGCGTTTAATACATTAGCCATTAGATCACCTGTGATGTTGTTAGGTTGGCTACCTGTGAAGAACTGAAGAAGGTTACATCAACAGTGGTTAAAGGCTGGATAACCTCTACAGTCCCCCACGATCCTTCTACCCAGCTTCTTGTGTCATGCTGCCAATTCCACTGGTAACCTGCTCTGTCTTGTGGCTTAGGGTCTCTTACGATCCATTCCCAGTTTAGCCATACCAGTTCCTTGCCTTCAGGAATGTCTGTCGGTGGTGCTGGAGCTTGTTGCCAGCCCTCTGTGCCGTCAGTTTCTTGTGATGGGATAGACCCGTTCTTAGTCCAGTACATATCTATTCCTAAAGGGTCGGAAACGCTGCTGTTGGTGGCGTAAAGTTGGCTGTATAGCGAGCGTAGCCTTTGGTGATGCGGAAGTCTTGTAGATAGCCGTTCAATGGGGCTGCATTATCAAAGCCGGATGCAATAGAAATCCTTCCAGGGCAAGTCATTGTTGTTGAATAGGTAGCCGTCGCAGACTGCACACCATTCATATAAACAGCAAGGGTACTACCCGATCTGGCTAAAACAATATGCGTCCAAGTGCTTGCGGTTAATGCAGATGCTGCCGTTATTCGGTCAGCATTGCTTGAAAAAAGAGCCAGCCTGCTAGAAGAGTTAATATAAAAGGCCCATCCAGAATCTGATGCTGATGCCCTAGTGTCAAGCAAAACAATAGCTCCAGCTACCGAATTAGGATAAATCCACATCTCAACCGTGAAGTCGCCTGTGTTGAACGACAATAAGTCCGTTGTTTTTCCTACTAAATAATCCCCCGTCCCATCAAAGTACATACTCCCCGTACTTGCACCAAACGGATTATTGATCGCCGTACTTATCTTCGCATCTGCCACCGTCTCCAGATCATTCTTGCTTGTGGCATCGTAAATACCAGCGTTGGTGAAGTTGAGGAGGAGGGATGTGTTAGTGATGTTGGTGAGAGGTGCTGTGGGGACGGTTATGGTTGATGATGTTGGGTCGTAAGGAGTTGAACCTTTAACAAAACGAAGATTGGACATGTACCCCAGTGTGGGAAGCCCTATAGCGTGATATTCGCCGACATACGGAGTTGAAAAATTTATGCTTGATGAATATGATGCGTTGGTGTATACACGCGCCCCATTACAAAACATAGAAAGCGTAGTGCCAGACCTACACAAAACAATATGATTCCACTGATTTGCGGCAAATGTTCCAATTTGTCCAGAAAAAACAATGGAAGAACTATAAAAATATAAATATCTAGGCCCGTTTCCAGGATCATACCCGATTTGAGTTGACGCATTGTTTGGTGCTGATAAATAAATACGAAATGCTAAATCCGACGGGAACACCCAAAACTCAACTGAAAACGTTCCGGTACTGAAGTCAAACGCTGCATTACTCGGCCCCGTCAAATAATCCCCAGTCCCATCGAAATACCCTGACCCACCATAAGTAGCAGCAGACCAGCTAGCACTGGGGTTGAAGGGTGAGAAGGCTTGTACGGAGGGAGAGCCGGAAGTGGTTATGGTGAAGTTGTTGGTGCTGTTGTCTACGAAGCGATTGGATTGGCAGGTTAATAAAGAGGTTTCTGTGCCTTGTGGTGGGTTTTGACCACCAGAGGTTGCGCCTAATGGGGATGTTGGAGGCGTAAACGCTGATGTGTAGACAGCACGACCTTTGACAACCCGTAGGTTGCTTATATAGCCAGTTAAAAAGTTTACTGAGCTATAATCTCTAGCTATTCTATAACCACCTGCAGCACCATTGGTCATCGTTCCTGTATAAGTAGCCGTACCTCTACTAACACCATCGATGTATAAAACAATATTGTTAGAACCTGACCCAGATCTAACTAACGCAAAATGAAACCAAGAGTTGGCGGAAACCGTAGTGCTAGATGTTATCTGAAAATTTAAACTTCCCCCGCTTGTATAAGCAGCAACAACTAAATTATTTCCACTGTTTAACGCAATATTCAGCTCATAATTACCGTTATTGTGACCATAAATGGGTCTGGTTGTACTTGTTGTTGTAGCGTATACCCATCCCTCAACAGTAAAGTCGCCAGTGCCTAAATGAAGAGCAGCAGCATCTGGCGTTTCTAAATTACTACTACCATTAAAGTAGTTTGACCACCCCGTCTGCGAGAACGGGCTAAACGTACCTTGTGTGGTGTTGCCGTTACGAGTGATGGTGAAGTTATTGGTAGAGCTATCTAAGAACGTGTTGTTTTGTGCGCCGTTGGTTCCGTTTCCGGGTAACAATAGCGTGGTGTATTCATAATAAGGATCAGACGTTACTGGAGGTGCAGCGCTCCCAGAGAACGCCGCAGCAATCATCGCCGTTAAGTTACCAGCCATTAGGTCACTCCTGCACCAGAGACATACCATGTATCCGTAGCAACCTTAAGTAAGGTAGCCATTCCCTTTGTCGCTACTGTCCTGTTACCCGTTGCACCATTGGCAAGCTGAAAGGTAACACCAGCACCAGAGATCGTTAGGTTTCCAGAGTTGTTATTAACGACAAGGATCGTTGTACCCACATCAATCGCCGTAGTTGCGTTTGTGTTTACCGTAAGGGTTGCTGTAGAGCCACCAGTGAAGTAAATATGCTTACCTGCATCGCTTGCAGCCACAGTCGTATTCGTGCTCTGTGGAGCGCCGATATAACCAACCTTGTTAGTACCGTCTACCGTACAGTTAGATAAGTTACCCGATGTAGGTGTTCCTAAGATCGGAGTTACTAAGGTAGGTGTATTAGCAAAAACATTAGCACCTGTACCTGTCTCATCCGTTAGTGCTGCTGCTAAGTTTGCAGACGATGGTGTGGCTAGGAAGGTAGCTACGTTAGAGCCTAGACCCGATACACCTGAAACTGGTAAGCCTGTACAGTTTGTAAGCGTACCTGACGATGGTGTGCCTAACGCACCGCCAGAGGTTAGCCCTGTAGCAAAGGTTAGGTTGCCTGAACCATCAGTCTGTAGAAACTGATTAGCACTACCGTCTGTGCCAGGAAGCGTAAAGGTTGTGTTGCTGCTGGTATTGGCAGATTGGACGGTTGTTGTCCCTGTCCCAGAAGCGTTACCCTGAATTTTAAGTTTAGACATATTGTATCACCCTAATACCATCCAAGATTGTCCGTCTGGGACTGTAACTGCAAAACCAGCCGCTACTGTTACAGGGCTGACAGATAGTCCGTTAGTATTACTTGTTAGTGTTACGTTTGAAGAAATAAGTATTTGAGACTCTAGAATAGGGCCACCAGCACCGCCTCCAGTAGCGGACAATGTACCAGCAGAATAGCTCAGGCCAGAGCCAACAGTAACGTTAGCAAAGCCACCAGAGCCATCATTAGCTAGTAATTGTGCTGCTGTGCCTGTCGTTGAAGAACCACCTGCTGGTGTATCCCAAGCAAAGGCAGTACCATTCCATTTAAGGTAAGTATTCGATGTTGTAGGTGCTGTAGCAAATGTTGTTGTACCAGAACCACTCTGATACACAATACGATTAGCACCACCACCAGTGATTGCTGCTGTGGTTCCTGAAGAACCAGTGATATCGATACCCCAAGTACCAGTAGCATTAGTACCTGTAATGGAGGGAGCACCTACTGTATTATAACTGATTGTACGTGCTACAGAACCATCAAAGGTTACTGTTGGTGTATCACCACCACTGCTTGAGAATGTTGCTGCATTGGTTGTTGTACCGCCACCACCTGATACAGCAGCCCAACTTAGTACAGAGCCATCCCACTTAAGATAAGTATTAGATACTGTAGGAGCTGCTACGAATGTTGTTGTTCCTGATCCACTTTGATAAGGAATACGATTTGCTGCACCACCAGCTAAGTTAGTTGCTGTGGTAGCTGTCGTTGCTGATGTAGCAGAGGTTGCTGTAGCAGCGTTACCTGTGATATCAATAGACCATGTACCTGAAGCATCTCCACCTGTTCTTGTAGGTACATTAAGGTTTGCTCTAGCATTTGCTTCAGTGGTTGCGTTAGTACCACCTTTGTTGATAGGTACAGCAGAATCTAATGTAATGTTTGGTGTTGCACCACCAGAGGATGCTAAAGGAGCTGAAGCTGTAACAGAACTAACACCACCACCAGTACCGCTAGTGGCTGCTGTGATACGACCTTGAGCATCAACTGTGATGTTAGCGTTGGTGTAAGAACCAGCAGTAACAGCAGTATTTGTAAGACTGATTGAACGATCTGTACTTAGATCACCACCACCTGATAAACCTGTACCAGCGCTAAGACTACGTGTTGTCGGTACAGCACCAATACTTGCTGGTGTGATGGATGCGTTTGAAGCTGCTGTAATCCTTCCCTGTGCGTCAACTGTGAATGTAGCTACTTGCGAAGTACTACCATAACTGGTAGCAGTAACACCTGTGTTGGTCAGGCTAATCGAACGATCAGAACTAAGATCACCTCCTCCCGTCAGACCACTTCCAACTGAGATGGTCCTTGTTGATGGAACAGCGCCAATACCTGAAGCAGTAATGCTTGTATTTGATGCTGATGTCAACCTACCTTGTGCATCTACAGTAAAGGTTGCTACTTGAGAACCTGAACCATAAGAACCAGCTGTGACTGCTGTGTTAGCTAATGCTACAGTACCTGATGTTGTTATCGTACCACCGCTAAGACCTGTACCAGCAGTTATCGATGTAACTGTCCCTGTACCTGTAATGGTAGCATATTCAAGACCTGTACCGCCTGTGTTAACACGAACAACTTGACCTGCTGTGCCTAAAGCAGTTAATCCAGTACCACCGTTAGCGACAGGCAATGCAGAGCCTGAATAGCTAACAGCTAATGTACCAGAGGAAGTAATAGGAGTACCACTAACACTTAAGAAACCAGGGACAGTCATCGCTACAGAGGATACAGTACCCCCTACAGCTTGCCATTTAAGACCTGATGTTTCAGTAGAGTCAGCAGCTAGTACGTAACCATCCGTACCTTTTGGTAAGCGAACATTGTCACTACCATTGTGAACAATGATATCGCCTTTAGTTGTTGTCGGAGATAAAGCATCAAATGCTTCAGTCTTTGTTGTTTGACCAGTACCACCATTAGCGATAGCTACTGTACCGCTTACGTTAGTTGCTGTTGTTGCTGATGTCGCAGTAGCAGCATTACCTGTAATAGCAATGTTCCATGTACCGCTAGCGCCTGTGCCAGTAGTAGATGGAACACCTAAATTAGTTCTTGCTGTTGCTGCATCAGAAGCACCAGTACCACCGTCTGCTACAGCAAGATCGGTAATACCAGCAATAGAGCCGCCAGTAATCGCTACAGCATTAGCTTCTTGATTCCCTAGAGAACCAACAACCTTTTGTACCGTTGATCCATCACCAACATAGAGTTTCTTGTCCGTTGTGTTAACGGCTAATTGTCTATTCTCTAGTGAGGTAGGTACTGACCCTGCTGTAGAAGATCCTTTGATCTTAACCGCCATGTCTAGTCCTCTTTAGCGTTTTTAGCGACCTTCTTAGATTCTACTTTTTTCTCTTCTTCTTTTACTTCTTCGTAGTCAGGATGGATACGCATTTGTTCAATGTCGTATTCATACTCAACATTCATTAAGTTATTAGACCACTTACAACGAAAAGTAACCATGATGTGACCTTATGAAAAGAGGACCACCGAAGTAGTCCCCTTTATTGTAGCTTTTAGCCTGGAATGATCAAGGCAACAGCAGCATCGTTACGAAGCTCTGCAACACCGTAGAGGGTGTCAGCAGTGTACAACGTAGCAAGGTACTCTTGCTTGTACTGAGCTTGCGAACGAACAGCCATTTGCTCTGCAAGAACCATGGAGTCCTTGTGGAACATCAAGCAAGCACGAGGAGCCGTACCAGACGAGCTATAAGCAGTGTCAGCGTTGCTAGAAACAAACACTTTAACACCGTACACATCACCAATCTGACCATTACGGATGGTGTTGTTGTTGCCCTGCTCACCAACGAAAGCCTGCTCAGTAAAGCGAGCAAGACCCATGAGGGTGTTACGTGCAACAGGAGGAATCACCAAGTAACGGCTATCTTGAGGAACGTTAGCATCATCAAGACGCTGGATCGAACGACGAATTGCTGCGTCAGTCAATGCAGTTGCGTTACCAGCACCAGCACCGCCTACGAAGGCTGTAGTGCCATCACCGCCGATGAAGGCAGTAGACGGACCGGACACACTGTAGTCGCCAGTAGCGCCAGCAGCGTGAGTACCTTGGAAGAGACGACCGATCTGGATAAGATCGCTGTCAACCTGGGTAGCAAGAGCGTAACCAGCATCTTCCGTGTAGAAACGACGAAGAGAAGCAAGCGCCTGAACTTCAACGATGTCCTCGATGAGGCGTGAGTATTCGTAGTGCTTGTTGATGCTGACCTGTACTTCTGACTCAACGTTAGCCTGAATCGTAACAGCAGTGTTAGCTGCCTTAGCAAAGGCTGCGCCACGGGTGGGGCTAGGAATATGAAGCGTATCACCTTTCTTACCACGCATCGTCATCTTGTTGACGAGGTTCGCCATAACAAGATTCTTTTTGTAGGAAGCGATGATTTCGTCTGACCAAATTTCTGGGATAAATTTATCCGCATTGGTCTTGTTAACAATGGAGGAACTACCTCCAGGATAAGCTGCTGATGCCATTTTAAGTCCTTTAAGTTAAGTTATCGGACCCTACCTTCGTTATATGCTGAGATGATGTCATCTTGTAAGGACATATAACGCTCAGGGTCAGTCATTTGGAGCCGAATAAGATCTGCTCGACGATATATTTTCTTGCTCGTTTCACCAGTAGCGCCATCAACGGCTACGGTAGCTGCTTTTAGTGTTTGATTACGTTGATCCTGTAGTTGCTGTGCTGCTTGCTGAACAGTGTCCTGTTTAGCTTTCTTCAGTGCTTTGAAGTTAGACAACAACTCATTTGCTGAATCAAAATCAAACTGCTTATCTGCTGCTGCGTAGAGTCTCTGACGAACAGGTGACTCATTAACCCAACCAGCAAACTCTGGATCAGCGATCACTTGAGTATAATCTGGATGTGTTTGAGCTAGCCTGTTTGCTGTTTGCATCCTAGCCATTTGTGCTGCTGCTTGCTGGGCTTGCATCACTGCTGGATGGGAGGAAACCGCTTTATTTACTGCCTTAACAGGATCGGCAAAGAAGTCAGTATCATCTTCGACGGCTTTAACAGGTTGTTCCTGTGGTGTGATTTGTCTCTTGATGAGTTCATCAGCGAGTTTACGTACTTCACCAACTTCCTGTGCTTGACGACCAATAAGCTTTTCAGCTTCTTGATGCATCTTAATAATGTCATCCAGTGATTTACCCTTATACTTCTCAGGGATCGCTGGTTCTTCAGGTGTTGGTGGAGCTTCAGCCTTTACTTCTTCAGCTTGAAACTCGTCTTGTACATCATCAATAGAATCTACAAATTCAGCCATCTGCTTCTCCTAGTCGGGATAACCCAATTGTTAGGAATTAAAAGGAATCTAAGCTACCCTTCATAAAAGGACTTAGATCTTGCTACTTTAGTTGCCTGTTCGTGAACCGTAGCCCATCGACTATAAGCAGTTGGAAAAGCTCCAGTGATACCTTCTAGTTTGCTTCTCGGTGCTGCTAGTTGTCTATAAGCTAGTTTGTCACAATGTGGGCATTGCACATATTCAACAGAATGATCAACAAAGTGTTCGCTTAGATGTCCATCTTCGCATTGAAAATCATTCATTAATCTCATTCGTTATATCCTCGTAGGCTTTTTCCCAGACTTGTTCCATCGTCAGGAGCCAATCTAAAGCTTTAATTTGACCTTTACGCTCTTGCAATTCATTACCATCAGAGATGGTTGTAATGTCAGCAACAGCGTTTCTGTATTCTTTAGCGTCTTCCAGAAGTGTTTTCCATCCTGGATGACTCATTAAATCAAATCGTTCTTCGTAGTACTTTGTAAGTTTTACTTGATCCATTGTTGTTATTATACCACACTTTTTTTAATTTGTCAAGTCAATTCATCATATCTTGTTTACTTTGTTCTTTGACAATGTTTAGCTTATTGTCAATGTCCTTTTCTTTAAGTAGTAGTTCAGCAATCTTTACACGTCTTTCAAACTCTCTGTTAGGGTCATCAATGTTAGTAGAGGCTGCCTGTACTACATCAACTTTAAGCTTCTCAGGCATCAATTGAGCCTCCATAGCGGCTTTCTGAGCCTCTGCTGTAGCTTTCTGTGCTCTAGCTTGTTTTTCCTGTACAGAAGCCTGTGCATCCGCTAATTGAAGCTGTGTAGCCTGCATTTGAACCTGTTGTTGCTCAGGATTAGGCTGTGTTAGCTGCTGAAGTTGCTGTAATAGGCTTTCACGGTTAGGTAATGACGAGTATTCAACGATACCTTGCAGCAATAACGGTACAATAGGGCTGTTTGGTCCTAGTGTAGACATCATTGCCATCATTTGAGCCTGTTCAAACTCTCTAGCAACCATACCCAGAGTACCTGTTGGGATAAATTCAAAGTCTTTTACAGGATAACGCTCTGGTGCAAACTGCATATAGCGCCATGCAGCCTTTTGAACGAACGGAATAAGGAAATCTTCTTGGAAATTGACCAATGAACGTTTGTTTTTCTTGATGATACCGCTAACAGCCATGGCTAAACCAGCTGCTGCTGCGTCTCCACCACTAACTTGAGCTGGTAAATTAGCTGTGTCAAGGGTTCCTGTAGCCTGTAGCATCATTCTTTCGAAGATTTGAGCTGTTTCGATGTTAGCTTTGTCTGTAACACCGAACTTAAAGGGCTGTAGGATCTCTTGAGGGTTACCATTGACAAGAATATTCTTACCAGGACGTATCTCAAACTTCTGTCCACGAGGCATTCTAGAGGCATCTATAGCCATCATAGGGGCTGCTGTAAGCCCTAAAGAGTCAACATGGCTACGAATCTGTGCATCCACAGCCTTTTGCATGTTGTAGGCCTTCTCAGCCGTTCCACGACCCCAGAAACGACCAGGAACACTGTCAGCTTGGTAAGCAACAACAGGTCTGTCTTGCATCATGAAAGGGTTTTCTTCACCTTTCAGGAGTACTTCACCGTTAGCAATAACGATAAGAGCCTCTACCATCTCTGAATAGAGTTCATCGTCTGTTGTTGTACTATCTTCAGGGTTTTCTAGTAGCTTCTTAGGTACTAAGCCATAGTAACGAAGTAAGAGTACTTTGTCTTGTTGATAGTATGTTAGATCCTGATTAGGCTCTAGATCTGTATCTAAGTAAGCATCACCAATCGCTACTTTCTTATAAACACCATCTTCCATGCCTTTGATAACAGCATGTCTTCCGACATACTCTTCAATAGCACAACCCATCGCATCATCAATACTTGTTGCGTTAGGATCAATTAAAAAGTTACGTGGATTGATTGGTTTTAAGTCTACGGACACTCTGTACGATGTATTAACACCGATCATCCTCAGTCCAGGCTGTGCTGTGGGCTGTGTTGCTGGTGCTAGGTTCTTCTTTTGTTTTACAATCAATTCACCGATACCAGTGCCATAGACCTCAGCTAAGGTCATAACTTGACCAATGTTCTTACGTACTTTATCTTTCTTAAAGTCTTCAGACAATAAAGACTTCATGGCTTCAACGTCTGTCTTGTCTTGATCACTGACATCATCACTGATATCAAAGAACACACCTTTAGCGAACACAGCTTCTTCTAGATCAGCTTGTTTGTTATCTACTGCTTGCTGCAGTGCTGGTGAAATCAGTTTAGAACGTTCAGTGCCTCTGGTCTTATCTTCATCAGCCCAAAGACCACGCCATAGACGTTCATACTCGTCCCAACGCTCTAGGAAGTTTTCATCTCTGTAGTTACGCCAATCGTTACATCGATCCATAACAAATGCTACAAGAGCATTCTGAGGAGAGATTTCAGATTCAAATTTCATTGTCACCAACCTATCGTAGTGTCTAGGACTTCATACTCTTCTTGGTCCAGATTCTGATTCCAATCCGCTACTTGAATCTGGTCAATGTAACTTAACGCATCAATTAAGTCATCATGTGTCTTAGGATCAGGGAACTGCATAAGTTGATCTACAAACTTATTATTCCAATCACCTTCATTCAACACAATCCTACCGTGTTCAAAGCGTCCCTGTAATGACCAAACAATCCTATCTGCTTTCTTCTTATTACCGTGTGTTAGCTCTTCAATGCGAGGATAATAATTTAATCTTCTCATCAAATCATTCATATAAGGCATCACTGCATTCTTCAGTGAACCTTTCTCAATCCCTACTGCATTAACTCTGTAGTCCTTTGCAGCCTTTAGAATCCTCACTGCTGTTTCTCGGACATCCCATCTACCGTGTTGAATGTCAGCAACCCACCAGCCTTTAGTATTGATCTTAACAATAGCTATCGCTGTGTCATCAAGCTTTTTATTCTTCGTTTGATTCGTCTGAGATGAATCGCTGAAACCACATAGATCCACCGCAATAAAGTAGTTACCTTCTTCCGGCTCTTCTTCACTGATCTTAATCCATTCATCTTTGAAGATCTCCGACTGTGCTGCCTCAAACGAAGCCATAAACTCTTGTCTAAAAGCAAAGCTAGACATCGAACCTCTAGCTGCTTCAATCTCTAAAGGATCTAACAATGGATTATCAAAGCTAGTGAAGTGCCAAGACTTGTAATCTTTATCTTTACCTGAATCACCTACTTTGTACAATTCATAAAAGTGATTCCTACCCATTGGTGTTCCAATGAACATTGCTCTACCCTTCTGATCCGCTAAAGCAGGTCTAAGGATTTGTTCGAACACCTGTGGCTTCATGTCTGCGTACTCATCCATCACTAAGTACTTCAAACTAACACCACGCATAGTCTCTGGTCTGTCAGCACCCTTTAGCGATATCATTGCACCGTTGATCAACGTAATCTGCATGTTATTGACATGACTATTCTTGATCACTGTATGGCCTAGCTCTAACAGCGTAGACCACATAATATCCCTAGCTTGTCCCTGTGTTGGGGCTACATACCAGACATGGCCTTTCTCAGTCTGTAGTGCCTCAATAATCAATGTCCAAGCAGCTAACCTTGATTTACCTGTACGTCTACCAGCAGCGATGATCTTAAACCTTGCTGGATCTTTGAAGACCTCTTGCTGCCAAGGAAGAAGAGATACCGTCAAATTACTCATTCTTCTTCTTTATCGTAATCAATTAGTGTAGTCTCAACGTCTACAGGCTCATGTTCAATCATCTCAACTGGTTTGTCGTTAATACCAGTGATGTTTATAGTGATTGCTTTAGCCCCTGATGCTGTTCCTTTATCCTCAAAGTAAGATACTGGAAGCATCCGATCCATACACATCTTAAGCGCTGCAATCTGATCCTTATCATTATCATCTAATGCTTTATGTACTATCTTTCTGATAATCGCATTAGAGTGTGTCAGCAACAGCGAAGCAGTGAACTCTTTAATCCTTGCTGCTTCTCCTGGTGGTCTACCTCTTTTCTCTCTCTTAATGTACTTCTGTACTTCTTCCTTCTTAGGACGACCTCTAGATCTCTTCTTTTTCGCAGGCACTTTCTTCTCTTCATTGACTGCCAAGACATCCTGGCTGACCGATGAAGGTAGCGAACAATCCTCAGTAGGAGAAGTAATTTTAATTTCTGACATCAGATCCCTCTATATAGTTTCTCTGCTGAAAGCAGGACTTTAGGGTGTATATAATTTTATGTATCTCTACAATGTAGTCAGTATGAAGTTAGTATGTAGTAAGTATAAAGTAAGTTTTATTTATTGTTTGTACATCGTCTGTTCATCGTTTCTACATAGAAGGGTATATTATAGCATATTTTTTAAGTTTTGTCAAGTTGTTTCTTTTTAACCAGCACAGAGTGTACTGACACCAGCACAGATTGCACAGTCTTTAGAGGCTATGGCGGGACTCCATTTACATGGTGTCAGAGGCTCCGCAGAGGCTTTATTACTAAGCTATTGATTTTATTAGATATTATTAGATAGACTGTTTAGTCTTTAGAGACTTCCATTTTAGCTTTTTTTGAGGCTAGGTAGCACCACAACATTTACACTACAACCACACCCCTCCCCCTATACTGCACTGCAACATATCCACAGGTTATACAGAGTTATCCACAGGATACAGCATAGTTATCCACAGCTTATCCACAGATATCGTAGAGTTATCCACAGGCTAGGTAGTTTACTGTATATCTGTACAGTCTGCACTGGATTGGTGCATAGGCTACGAAGGTTGCGGAGGTGTATCTATGAAGCACCCCACAGAAGTACTTCGAAGATACTTCAAAGCCTGCACAATCTGCACTGGTTCCACGTGAAACAATGTTGTATTCGAACAACACTACCGTTCATCCTTGGATATTGTCCGTTCGTCGGATAGGCCTGAAATGCCGTTGACAACGCAAAATCAGTTAGTTAGTATGCATACATCAACAACAAACCAGGAGTAAATCAAATGCTTTTAATCAGTAAGACATATGACGTAGTAACCGAAGAATCAGCAGAAGACGGTGAAACAGCGGAGGATGGCTTTGTGTTCGAATTCGAAGAATTCTCATTCAGAGACTTAGTTCGTCACTTACGTTACTTTCCGCACTTATCCAGTTCTGTCATTACACCGGACACTTGGGTATCATCGGAGAGTGAGCAGGATTACATGACAGGGGAATACAGAACAGAGCATCTACATTATGTTGGACCAGCTAATAAACAAAAGTACTGGGTAAAAGCTTTAAAGCTTGCTTTCAAGTAAACTTCAATCAATCACCACAAAGGATTAACTATCATGGCAATGCAGGCAGCAGAGTATAGTAAACCTCAAGTCAAAATCAGCGTTACGTCCAAGCTTGACGGCATTCGATCATGGTCACTTCAGGCACTAGATACATGTCCAGGTTCGAGGGCTAGCGATGGATCCTTAGTCGATGCTTGCAAAGGGTGTTATGCAACCACGGGCAACTATAATTATCCTAATGTCAAAGCACCAAGGATTCACAATCGTGAAGATTGGCAGCGTGATAGTTGGGTCGATGACATGGTCAAAGCTTTAGACGCTGATAGATACTTTCGCTGGTTTGACTCTGGTGACATGTACGCTTTAGGGTTAGCAGAGAAAATGCTTCAGGTTATGCAGCGTACACCATGGGTCAAGCACTGGTTACCGACTAGAATGCATAAGTTTACTAAATTTCAAACTATCATCGACAAGATGGATGCATTGGACAATGTTGTTGTCCGTAGATCATCGGATTCTATTGTCGGTGAGGTACTCGATGCACCATGGTCGAGCACTATAGCAACAAACTTTGATGCTGATAACATCAAAGTCTGTGAAGCATACCAGCACGAAGGTAAGTGCAATGGATGTCGTGCTTGTTGGGATAAATCAGTAAGCACTATTGGCTATATCGCTCATGGTGTTAAGATGTCAAAAGTAATCAAACTCAAAATCGCATAGGGATATCATCATGCTTAATAAATTATGGCAAGCTTACAAATTGGTGTACGTAGTGAAGAAAACTTCATCAACGAGGTTTATCACAGCGTACACTGCTAAGGGTAGAATCAACGGAATTATGATCAAACGAGGTTTTTTAAGATCAACAATACGTGTACCATTGTCCGGTGATGTTACAGTGTGGAATCATCATATTAAGACTGTGCGTCATCAACGTGTTAGCAGTAACCAATACATGAAAGGGTAATGTAATGGAAAACTTTAAGATTGTAGGCTATCTAGTCACGTACAAACTATTCTATGATGGTTTAACCCATATGGATAGATTCAATACACTATTTGATGCTGAAGAATGGGCAGACCGTAGTG
>Ga0255144_1000179_pt1 | contig 24197 bp, 31 predicted proteins | sample Atl_Cont_RepA_8h_FD_183633 | JGI IMG/M metagenome (GOLD analysis project Ga0255144, IMG submission 183633) | Freshwater microbial communities from Altamaha River, Georgia, United States - Atl_Cont_RepA_8h | ecosystem: Environmental > Aquatic > Freshwater > River | place: USA: Georgia | collected...
CTGGCAAATTCTAGATCAGGTTTGCCAGTTTCACACCAAATCAAATCAGCGTATGGCGCGTATGCCAGACCTCGTGAAATTGACTGCTCAAGCCCTGGGCGCGTTTTAAAGAAGCCTTCAACTGTTCGTTCACCGGTGATGAATGGCTTATCATTTTCATCAACGTCTGAAGTTACCAGGTCAGCAGCTTCAGCATCAGTGCGAGCAATTAATACGGTCGGAACACCCATCACATCAGCCGCTAGACGTGCTGAAACGAGTTTAGAAATTGCATCTCGGGTTGGTACCAAAACTTTACCGCCCATATGACCACACTTCTTAACAGCCGCCAGCTGATCTTCAAAATGTACGCCGGAAGCACCTGCTTCAATCATAGCTTTCATCAGCTCAAATGCATTAAGCACGCCGCCAAAGCCAGCTTCAGCATCGGCCACGATTGGCGCAAAATAATCAATGAAATCGGCATCAGAAGGATTCTTACCTTCCATCCATTGAATCTGATCACAACGGGTTAGAGTATTATTGATGCGTTTAACGACCGCTGGAACTGAATTGATAGGATAGAGTGATTGATCAGGATACATTTCACCGGCCAAGTTCGCATCACCCGCAACCTGCCAACCGGACAAGTAAATTGCTTTCAGCCCAGCTTTGACTTGCTGCATTGCTTGATTGCCAGTTAGGGCGCCTAAGGCGTTAACAAAAGGCTGTTCATTCATCAGCTGCCAGAGTTTCATTGAACCGCGTTTTGCAAGTGTGTGTTCAATCTGAACTGAGCCCCGTAAACGAACAACATCATCTGCGGTATAACCACGTTTAATTCCAGCCCACCGCATATTTTCAGCCCAATCTCGCTGAATATCTTGCGCTTGAATCTCGCGCGCGAGCCTTGAAAAATATTCCATCGAAAAATCTCCTAGAGTATTAAAAATTAAGAATAAAAAGGTATAAAAAGAAACAGCCTAGAATTTATTTCTAGGCTGCGTTAAATGATAATGCAGCTTATTTGAATTCTTTAGTAGCTCTATCCAAATTGGCTTCGGCTGGATTGGTGAAATCTGAGCCAATCACTTTGTCTTCAACAATGTGTGAAGCAAAAATGGAATCGCTTGAAGCGCGAGCGCCGGCTGGGCGTTTCACTTTGATGAAGTTTGAGTGGAAATAATCCAGCGCATTGAGGCCGTTGCTCAGTGTGGCTTGTGAAAGCAGTTCCCATAGTGGGTACTTGTCAACGTGTGGTGACATTAGAACTTTCTTAAGACGACCTTTATCGATATTTGCTAGACTGTCAATGTCAACATAATGAAGCGTACCGTCTTCATCGCGCTTAACAACTGCGATTTCTTTTAGAGTACCGGTATCATCAACGTCCAACAGTTCTACGTGGTGCATTGAGGTTTTACGCCCCACTAATTGATTTTGTGCCATGTTTATCTCCTATGATATATTTGAATTCGCACCACGCCATTATGGAATGTTGGGCGATATTGTGGCAAAGTTATTTATAAAATTCGCAAGGCGTATTTTTAATGTACTAAAATTGCAATATAGATTTCTTAGTCGGTGTGTCTGATTGAGAAGACATCTGTTCATTCAACAAATTTGCTGCTGAAGAAGATTTCTGATTTTGCATACTTAGGATTTCAACATAGCTGCTAACATTCTCAGAAATTTTCTTCAATTCATATTTTCCGAGAAATTTCTGAAAATGAAATAACGAAAATTTTGACCTAGCTTCAATAGCATTATCTACCATCTCTGGCATAATATTTCTAATTTCTTCGGGCTGACAAGTTAAATCCATTAACAGCTTATTTTCTTGCCACAGCTCGCCGACATTAAACACGGTTTTTACACCAGGTTCTAGTTCTGCTTCCCACTCATGACTAAATAACGCTTGCCGTGCATATTCGTCTTTGTATGCCTCTTCTATTTTTGTTTTGCGCAATCTTGGGTAGGCGCTCATGACATTATCACCAGAATCGCCGCGAAAACATTTTTCAAAAATAAAATAATCTGGATCCAACGGCTTTTTGGATTTCTTATCAACACCTACATTTTTATCCAGCTTTCCAACGAATTTAACATTTGGCTGACGGTATAATTGTAAGAAGTCATCATCACCAGATACCACGTATAACTCATCTTCTGGCGTATTAAATCGTTGACAATATGCGGCAATGCTATCATCTCCCTCGAGCGATGCATGACTTAAACAAACCAAACTGGTATGTTCACGAGCCATCTCTTCAAAATTTTTAATTAGATCAAAGAAAAGCTGCATTGACGGATCTTTTACACGATTCGCCTTATATACTTGTTTTGAAATACACGCTTCTGATTTTGTGTAATCCTTTCTCCAATTTGCTCGTCCTTCAAAAGCTAGAGCGATCTGTTGTGGTTTTAATTCTCTAGCATATTTCGCCAAAACATTCAACGTCATGTGCATCGCCAAGCCTGCAGTATCTTTGGGATCTGCAGCGCGATTATATGAATTGACTGCAGCTACGCTAAAAAGTAAATTTGATGTATCTACGACAAGACGTCTCATTATTTTTCCTTAGGTGCGAAGTTGATTTTCTGATGAAAGCAGCGGGTGAGATTCAGAATTTACGCTATCCTCTGGATCCGGAAATTCATTCGGGCGCAGCTGTGACCCTACTAAAAACAGCATAGCGGTTTCATTATCATTTGCTCCCCTAATTCCATTCTTATGGAGATTTTCAATCAGGCCTTTATTCCAATACATCTCAAATTTAATTTGCCCATCATCGCTGATGCCAGAAGTGATATATGCAACATAAGGATGTTTGGTCCGTTCAACTAAAAAGTTAATTAACCATGTAAGTATTTTTCTCATTATGAACTCCTTGAAACTGAAGCATTTTGAATAATAGATTTCGAAAAATCTTTAAGTGTTTCTTTTAGCAGTGGTTTAAAAATTGAGTCTGCGAAATGACGTGAAATCATTTCAAGAAATGTATCTTGATCAACACAAAAATCAATTGCCTGAAGATCACTCACTGCGTATGAACACGTTTTTGTATTTCCTAAAGAATCTTCCATCCAAATTGAAAGCGTTTGGGCCGCCATATCTGGATTTTTGTCTAATATAATTCTTTTTGGCGTCCAGTTGTTCGCAACATCAGCAAAATCAGACATGTGTTTCAACAGGAAAACAACATTGTTCAATTCTGCTTCTGTCAAAACAACTGAGCCATCTGACGTTCGACCTGCGTACCACCGCATCTCGAGCTTTTCTGCTAGGGCTTTAGCTACATCTATTTGTTTTTTGGTAATTGTTTGCTTTTTGCTATCGGCCATTGTGAACCTCCGGTGTTATATTTTAATCTATTTTTGAAATAATTGTTAAGAAGTGGCCACCAATCTGAGTTGTAAGTGTTCCATTTTCGCCAATAACTAATTCACATGATTGCTTTTGTTTAAAGACTGCTAGAAGCATGTTTGCTGGATAGTAATGCGCAAAAGCAACTTCTGGTGTAGATGTTTCTTCGCTGACCCATTCGGGATTTTTTTCTAAAGAAATTGAAAAAACATCATTATTAGAATCTGAACATTCAATTACTACATCATTGCCTTTCTTCGCAATGACAACAGTTTTTGCTCCCATGACGCGAACTGCCGAACTTACCATCTCAGCCTGCTCTTTACTAATTTCAAGTCGCCAATTTGGTGGATCATTTATTGCTTTTGGCGCTCGGATCAAACCTGGTGCAGCACACCTGAAATCAACCTTAGCTCCACCACCAGAAAGACGAATATGTGTAACTTCATCTTTATTATTAACAGCAAGTTCAATATTAAAATTTTTGGAATTTTTTAATACGCTCAAGCGGGCAGCAAGTACTGATAATCTAGCTAATCCTAGTTTTGTGGAACCTAAACCTGATAAGCTGATGTTGGATGATAAAATGACACAACTTTTTTCATCATTAATTCCGCGAATCATTCCGTCTTCGATGATAATATTATCAATACTAACCGATGAACAAACTGAGATAATATTTTCATAAAATTCAACAATCTGCTGTGTATTATTTTTCATCATTTATCCTCAGTAAACTAAAACTTTTTTAAGATGTGTGCGATAAGGAGTTGGCACTTCCTGTCCTAACGCAGAAAAGATTCCTTCCAATTTTGAATCAATCATTTTTTCTTCGGTCTTACGTACATCAATTTTTACTTCTGAAAACCAAGCCGGGAATTTTGTCATTTCTGCTGGGATTGCGATACTTTCTAGATTTCTATCATTTTTCTGCAAATAATAGATTAAAACCTTATCACCTGAATTTATCAATGAAGCACTGTTGCCTTCATATTCAATCGCCAGTTCATTATAGTTTATTGAAGCTCTTACGTGACCAGGAAGTTTAGCTCTACCTAATCCAGCTTTTTCTTTCATTTTCCATTCATCGTAAAATTTATCAAGGTTATTTACGGCCTTAGAAACGCCAATGCAGATTAGGTCACTATCACTCGTGTAATTTCTCAGCAACCCATACCGAGATTCATTAATAAACTTTTCAAGTTCAGGATATGATTTGCCATCAAGAATTTGCTGCAGCACCTGCTTCAAGAAATTTTGAATGACCTTTGGTGTATCAGATTTTTTAACTTCTGAGCCCATCGATTTTAGCTTGTTAACTGCTGCACCTTCAAGATCAACAACCTTAATAACATATTTCTTTTTGGCTTGAAACAGCGCTCGCTCACCAACGAGTTCCCGAGCTGCCTTAATTAAATCATCATAACCTGGTGTACACAAAAAGGCTTCACTCATGAAATCTTTAAATGAATTATTAATTCCGACGGCGACGGCATCGGCTATTTCAACTGCGTTTTCTTTATCAGTCGCAAATGTTTGATAATAACACGAATTATGTACCAACACATCATTTGCGAAGAAATAAGGCGCTGAGTCATCTTCCATGACAACATCATACACATACTCTTCATCAAAATCCGGAAGTTGTTCAACACACATAACTTTTTGCCGTTCAATTTTCATTTAACCACCTGACTATGTTTAGTAGCGTTTCTTGTCTTTTGGTTTTCCAATCATTTTCCCATATTATCATTATATCATAACCGCGCGAAATAGCTTCATTATGTTTTTTAGCATCATATTCCCATATTTCTGCTGCAAATCTTTTTTTCATCGTATGATAAAAGTTCGGATGGTATTTTATTGGATTGCAGTGCCAGTAGTCGCCATTAAATTCTATGATCTTCTTGCCAATCCCAAAATCAAAACATCCTGGGATCCCCGGAATATGTACTTGGTATGATAGTTTTTTGCCAGATGCGTTGTTAATTGATCGTAAAACCTCTTTTTCTAAAAAATTTTTAAAATCTATACAATTTCTTCCTCTGCTAAAATCAGCAAATCTACGCGCTCCATCTTCTTCGCCATATTTTTCTTTGAAATATTGCTCTGATGTTGTAAATCTTTGTCGTTCACAATATTGATTCCATTTTTCTAATCCAGCTTTTTCACCATGCCTTTTGACAAAATTAGGAAGAGTGCATGATCTTGATTTATTGAATTGCATAAAATGATCTTCGCTCCAACCGTACGTTGCGGCCTTAAATTGGAACGTATTTGTTAAGGCTTGGAGTTCACGATATTTTTTCCATCTTAATTCGCCATCAGCGCGACCATATTTTTGAATCATTTTTTCTAAAGTTATAGCCTGGTTTTTTGCTAAATTTGGCGCGACCAAAGCGGCGTCAGGGTGTTTCTGTTTATACTCCTTCAGCGTTTTAATTTTGCATCTATGCGTAAAGTGTGTATGTTGCAATCTAGTTGTAATATAACCACACTCAAGACATCTTATAGCATTTCCGTTATCAATCTCGGCATCTAAATTATTTGTGTCTAATATTATTTTAGTTCTATTTGCATTTTTATTCCACTTATTGATTCCTTCAATTTCTCCGTACTTTTTAATGTAATCATCCTTTGATAGAACATGACCCTTAACTGGCATATGCGTCTCCATTTCTAAATTGTTGACACGAAATTTGCCAGCACATGATACTTAATCTTTTACAGAGATGAAAATATCGGTTTTTTGAATATCAGCAGGTTTGACTTCTATTAATTCCCCATTACGTTCTACCATTATTGAATGGTCATTTGTAATCTCTACTGATTTTCCATTTTCTAATGTTACTTTCCAGCGAGCTTTTGAAACTTTGTGTCTATAAATGCTTCTTGCATTAAGATAGCGCGCTTCGCCTGATTTATAAGAAAGAACTTTAAGATTAAACAAACCTTCACCGAATTGTTTTGACCCTTGCGGTTGAGTTTTTATAGGACACGCTTGGAATAACTCTTCCAAGGAAAATGATCCATAATTTGTTTTAACCAAGCTATCGCCAGTAAGAGAATCCGTATCAGAGTAGATGATAGCTTCTGAATCTACGTGGTAATCATGTTGAACTTTACCTTGATTATCAACGCTTGTTGTTTTAATAAGAGATAGTCGCTCTCCTGTTAGAATTTCACCGGCCGTTTCGATCATGTGCGTAGTAATCTGCCTGCCAGAAGCAGTAACGCTGGCGCCCATTCTTTCATCAAAGAAGGCAAAGAACGCATTCAATAATGCGCCATAAGCTGAGTTCAGCGAAATTTTCTTAGTATGCTGAAGTAGATCGTAGTGTGCAACATTCTTTTCAGCTTCAGCTATCTCGGCTTCTGGGGCATTTGATTTAATCAACTCCTTAAGCTTCATACCCCATTCTTTCTTTTTCTTTTGCAAATCTTTCCGGGCGGCGAACCATGAAGTTAATACCGCAGCAACCGCGCCTTGCCCAGAACTCTGATCAAAAACCGTGCCATAAGCGGATATTGCCCATTTCTTCTGTTTTAGAAGTTCATACCATTCAGCACCAGTAGCTTCATACGTATCGTAATTTTCCATTTCCAATACGTGTTTCTTATCATCTTTATGCCAGATTCCTCGCCAATCTTCTTCTTTATTCGTGAATTGACCTATAATCTTTTCGGAAGATATATTCAATGACCTAATCACTGAAGGATAAAGTGAATTGATGTCGACTGAACCGACCCACTCGTGTAAACCAATCTTCGGCGTCATAACGATGGCGCCTTCAACTTTACCATTATTCGGACGAGTGATTTTATCTGGCATAACTTTATGCATCACATTGTGTACATAATTAATAATACCAGTTTCAACATACTTCACTGTTCCTAGCACTGCCTCAACCGGAACAGTATTCTCATGCGACATCTGATTTGCTAACGCAATAAATTTAAATTTCTGATCTAGCTTTTTCAAGATCTCAGTATCGCGTACGTTATATTTTATGAAATGAATAAAATCGTTTTTGTATAAATCTTCGAGTGTTCCTTCATATTCTAGCTTCGGAATATCAAGCTCTTCTCCAGCAATTGCGCCGAGCGCAAAAGAAACTCTGCCTTCAAATGTGAATTTTTTGAAGAGCGCCAAATAGTCAAGGTGAATTCTGCCACTTAGGCTAGCATTGATTTGTTCTTTACCAAATCTTTCTACGGTATCAAATCTTGGTGGCAGTGCGCCAAGAAAACACCACCGGTTCATTGCCTTTTTTCCAAGAACCATCTCAGTTCTTTTGAGCAGATATGGCAAATCAAAAAACTCAGAGTTCCAACCTGATAACAGATCGCTATCTTCAATTAAATCCAAAGTTGAATAAATTAATTCTGCTTCATCTTTTGCGATGATCAGATTTGTTTTAATTTCTGGCATTATCTCATCGAATTGCTTTAGGATGTCACCCTTCCAACCTTTTGGAGGAACTACAATCGTGACAAATTCATCGAGCCATTGGTGATATAACGTAATTGCGTTGATAGGTGCATACGGATTTTCTGGACTTGAAAAGCCGATGTTCTTGTCGTAATCAACTTCAATATCAAGAAATGTATAATTGAGAGATGGCGTTGGTGCCTGATAGTATTCATTCATCAGGACCTTTGCGGTTGGATTAATATCAGATTCAAATCTTTTATCATGCCTAAATTTTGCGGCTTCAAATTCTGCTTTGCAGTCAAAATCAAGACGTGTTAATTTATGTCCAAATAAAGACTCATGCTCACCGTCATTATCTTCGACATAAAAATAATATGGCGCGTTATAACGAACCATATTACGACCAGTTGGCCCTCGCTCCCAAACCAGCACCTGTTCTGTTTCATAGTCAGCACAGGCGCTGATATAGCCGAGTTTTTCCTTATTAGTCATTAGTGCCAGTACGACGGCTTGAGTTTGAGAGGAGCAGGCTTAACACTGCTTCCCACTTTTCAATTTCGGTTTGTGCTTCAGCAAAATCATTTTTGAAGTACATTTTCACGAGCTTATTGAAATCTTTTCCGGAGATGCCAATTTTTTCTTGTGCATCTTCACGTAAAGCTTTAACGCTTTCAGCTTCATCAGCCATGCGTGTCTTTGCGGCAACGGCTTCATCGATGAAGACTTGCAGCTTTTCTTTTTCACTAGGATTGTTGAGGATAGAAACAAGATCTTGAGCTTGCTTTTTTGCTGCTTTCTTTTGGCGTGCCATAACGCTCTCCTTTATGAAAATGAATATACGAATTGGTCAATACCAACACTTAGATTATAACATAGAATTTGATAATGATTTTAATTTGTGCGATTTTTTTCACTGAAATTGTTTTCAGCTAATTTAAAAACAGATTCGTTATTAACTTTAATGACATTGGCGCTAAAATTGGTTGGCAGCTCACCTAGTGATTTGCCTATGTAGTCTGCATTGACCAAATAAAATTTTGCAACAGTTAATTCAGCCGCAGCCGGATCAATTAAATCTTTTTTATCAGCCACATCCCATAACAATTTATAACTGTTATCGCTGATTTGATTAACTTCCGACATTACCTTTTTTACAAAGTTTGCGCATGCAAGTACGCATTCTTCTGAAGTGCTAAATGTCTTTGAGGAAATGCTAATATCATGACAATCTACTAAACCTGAAAATAACGAAACATTCTTAAAATCTTTTGAAGCATTAATAAGACAATAATATTTGTAATACGATTTGTCCTTAGTGGATGACATGTTTCGTGGTCCTTTTTAGATCATCTTTAATATTTAAATATTCCTCAATCTCCATAATCGAAAAAACTTTTCCAATAAGATTTGATGTGGAGATTTCATTATTATCAGTTGCTGTTACCAACAATTTCAAAAAATTATTCCCAAGCTCGATAATACTTTTGTCCTCAAATTCATCTTCTTCAGAGACTGGATACTCAGTTGAATTGAATTTATATTTGACATCTTGTGAATTTAAATTATTTAAGGTAGTACTTAATGCTTCAATTGCTTCAATATCAGAGTGATAACCATCCGATGAAACAACCATCTGTTCAATTCCAAATTCATCAAAATCTAAGGGAAGTTGATCCTCAGAAATTGATAATAGATAAAAATATTTTTCTTTTTCTGTCATGTTGGTCCAAGTAGATAAGGGTTGTTTGCCTTTTCTACGGTTTCAGTTGATCCAGCCAATTGATTCTGTTCTGCACTGGCATTCACCAATAATGAAGCAGAAATTGTTGGCCACGCGGATTTTTCTAACCTATTCACCGTAGAAAGATTCAATTTTTCAGAAACCGGAGCAATTAACCATTCTGAAACAATTTCAGAAAATTTTATAACAGAATTCAGTTCTCTGTCAACTGGAGAGTAAGGAGAATATGCTAACATCAAATATGCTGAAGAAGTTAGCGAAGTTGCGCCTGCCGCAACTGACACGAGTTGCAATTCTTCACCAATTTTAAGTATTGAAGAAAGCGCGCTATAGGTGTATAGCTTATACGTGGCGCCGAATAATTTGATCTGTCTAACATTTGACCAGCTGCTATTTTCTACTACTGCGGAGTTGTATGTAAAGGTTAAATTGTAACTTGGCGTGACCACAGCTTTTGCAACATTTATTTTAATTTGTAAATTTTCGCCAACTAACGCTGGTGAAAATGAAATGGCTTGAGTTGTTACGTTTTTAGACCATGCCGAACTACTAAGCTTGACACTGTTTACGTAAACTTCTATCGTATCCGTATTTTCAAAAGCGAGTGTTTTATTATCGGCACTATTATCCATGCCTGAAATAAATGAAACAGTGCCGGCTCTCAGGAAGGTGAACACTGAAAATACCGAAGCATCAACGCGCCGCTTATTTGCGACAACCGTTAATGATGAAGACGGCATTGAACTAGGAACAGCTATCGTTAATTCTGAATTAATTCCGGTAATTAATGAAATAGGAACGACCTGTATTGGAGCTATCGCCGCTGCTTTTGCGGCAACCTGTTCACGTGGCATCCAATCCTCAGTGCTCACTTCTGTCGCGGCAGATGTTGCAACAATGTTTCTTGTATTTTTACTGCCAATTGGATAAAGTTTACCTTCGCAACCAAGGGTGATATTACACTTGGTAAACTTAACGGTTGTTATTTTATTTTCTTCATCAATCGTGCGCTTGCACAGATTGCATTTGTAGGTTATAAATCTTGTAGTTGACATTTAATTTAAATTTTCTATGACGTCTCAATAAATTGATGACGTCTCCGTTGATATGATTTGTCAATTCATGTTATGTGTTTCGCGGGCCCACAACACCATTGATGTATTTCTATTTACTTCAATTTGATTGGAGTCTGGAAGCTCAGAGATAATTCAAAAACGTCAAATGTGATCTTTGCCCGATTCATCAAAGATCTCATATAAATCTTCACGCCTAACCCATTTTTTCCAGTTAACATCTTTGTCAACTGGAGTGATTTCCAAAAGCGTAAACTCCCGAGAATTTACGCGTTTAACGGCTTTTCTCCCTGTCAAAACAATTTCTTGATTTTCATAGACGAAAGTCTTTTCAGACATTGCCTAATGCCTCATTAATCAGAAGTCTGACAGTTCTGACAACTTCGAGAGTGTACAGCGCGTCTTCTAGGGGATCATGATCACCGCGTTTTTCCATACCAATAAACTCAAAAAGCTGATCTGATTTATATTTGCCGAAGGCAATAAGACCCATTCCTGAAGTGTCAAGCAGAACATGATGTACATCAAACATCAAACCATGTGGTTGAAGAAGTTGTCTTGTGAAGCTAATGTCAAAGCCTACATTGTGGCCAAGCACCATGATCTTTGGACTCGGGCCAAAGTATTTCAGAATCATTTCAGCTAGATCTGCAGCAGCTTCTTCTTGAGTTATACCATTTTCTTCAAGAAATTCACGCGTCATGCCGTGAATTCGCTGAGCATCGGCGCTCCACTTATATTTTGATGGTTCATATTTCACATATCTTTTTAAAGTATCGACTACTTCAAAATCAGATAGACGAAATACCACCGCACCAAACGCGATGCCTTGATACTCGAGCGAGCTATCACCACCAAAATTTGAACCAGTGGTCTCCCAATCGATACACAGAGCTAAGTTTGGAACATTACCGCCTCTTACAATCGTTTGTCTATTTTGCATACCTTAGGTCCTTTGCAAAATTCTTAATTTGAGTAACCCTGTAAGAGCGGTCGGCGTGAGAAATCATTTTTACTGGTGGCCCAATTAGAGTAGTGCTAAGCATTAGAATTTCATCTTGAATCCATTGCCTAGAATAATAATCTGCCCTATTTGGGTCTTCAACAAATGCTACATCATCATTGATCAAAAATAAAGCAACTCCTCCATATAACCACGATTGCATAGTCAGACATTTTCGAGAAAATGCTTCTGACCATTTTCGTAATTCTTCTCTATATTCAGTTGGCAAAAATGCATTATACTCACTAGCCAATACTCGTTTCAACCATAAGTTAGTATATGCTGCAATGTCGAATAAAGATCTTTCAACAATGATTGTTTTATGTTTGAGTTTTGGATTGTCAAGAAGTTCGCCGTCATGATCTGCCTTTTGGCCAAGAATCTCCATTTGAAATTCAATCAGTTTTTCTGGTGTCTTGTAAGCTTCTTCCAATTTTGCGTATCCGAGCTTTTGCTGGACAAACCGTGAGACTTTGAAATCATCAATGTAAAAGTCTGGTTGGTTTTTAAGATCATTGACGGTGGTGCTTTTGCCCGTGCTGTGAGTACCACTGAATGCAATGATGTTTGACATTGGTTTGTCCCTTACAAGTATGGATTATTATGGGTTTGATTATACAACAGAATTTTCAAAAGGAGAACAATTTTTCTCCAAATTAGCATAAAATAGCTGAGGCCTGACTGGCCTCAGCTTGTTTCATGTGCTACAATAATAAGAAGTTATCAGTTGATATCAGTTGACGAAAACGCAGGGAATGAGATTGTGGGTGAATTCAGGTATGTAGAACTTGGCTTGATCAACGTAACCTGCGTCGTCAGATTCCCAGTTATTGACGTATTTATGGATGCATCTCTCTCATGAGAATACCTAACTTTAACAGTTATAACAAGTGTGTTATCTAGTTGTTTAACAGCCTTAGCAATAATACGATATCTGACTGGCAAACGAAGTGGATTTCCTGAAATGCCTCCTCCTTCTTGATAAGACTTGACTTCTAAAATATCCTCAAAACTCGATGATAGCCCATAATAACCATCCCGCTTTGGCATAATTCTAGACTTAGTCAAAATAAACTGAGGTTCCATACTATTTGGAGGAGGTGGGATCAAGCTCTGCGAAATTGCGCCACCATAGTCTATTAAATTGTATCCAGAATATTGGTAATATTTTCCAACATCACCAGCTGAAGGCACAGTGTATAATACATTAAATGATCCTCTTTCGAAGAATGTATCAGTGTTAAATGCGCCAGCTATGTACGTGTCTCCAGCCAAAGATAAAGCATCAGCGAATGTAGAATTGGCGCCAGTGCTACCTGATTGAGCGAAGCTCTTGGAAATTTTAATTTTTCCGCCGGCATTAAAAAACGCATTTGATGCTGCAACAGACGCGAATGTTAATGTCACTGTCAATTCTTTTGCATTTTCGCCGGGTGCCAATGCTGTCCATGAGATGGTCGAAGTTTGGCCGGGCCGTGGAAATTCACCAGCGACGGCTGTTGTGTACGCGTTTGGTGCTGTTGAAAGATTTGAACTATTTTTAATAAGTGAATTTACCGCGTGTTCTGTTTTTTCATATTCTCTCATAAGAGTTAAAACACCACAATTAATAGGCTGCGCAGCATTTGGCTCAACTATAAATCCCCTATTTGAAATATTTTCAAGTGCTTCAGCATTCCCTTGATGCCGAGCTATATTTTTAAATTTATCCAATAAATTGAGCCAACTGCCATTATTCACTGCCTGTTGTGTGTCTAATTCTATTTGACCATATCCATATGCTTGCGGCGTAATTACCACATCTGTAGATGTTACTGTTTTACCAGTGTCTTCGGCCAGAGAATCCATTCTCATTAAAAACTTAACGCTAGTGTCGCCTGGCGCAAGATAATAGCTCTCATTTGTCAGAGTAGATGTATCAAAATCCTGCGTGTATCTTATGACATTTTTTGTTATTCTGATGCAATCCATCAATCCATAAAATGGGAATAAATCTCTTAACAGTGTATCGTTTTGTGTAAGATAACGCCCAATATAAAGATTGGCTGTTGAGTTTGGTGGAGTCCAGCCTGTTTTTTCAGCAACAAGTTTTCCATTTAAGAAAATTGCTACGCCATCAGCTGCGGTCGAGAAAGTTACAGCTATGTGGTTCCATTCATCCAATTTAACAGTATCAAATTCACGGGATTCTAAATAAGTTTGATAAGTGCCTTCAGAGAACACAACTGATCCATTTTTAGTTATGGCTACTACCCAATCTTTAGAAGCGCCCTGTTCAATTAGGTTCATAGATGTTATAGTTTTTGGACAAACCCATAGCTCGATTGTTCCGGACGTATATGTGCTTAAGTTTAAATCTGAGTTTCCAGTAACTGTTATTAATGATGTTCTGCCATTAAAACTTGCTGCCCTATCAGTTACATCAGTTGGCGAACCAGCAATTAGGTTGTAATTCGCGACCATCATATTATATTCTTCTGGGCCAGCGACGACGACAGGAGTTGCAAAGGATTTCCAGCTTCCGCCTTGATACATGGTCATTGCTGAATTTGCGGTATTATACCACAACATACCTTCAAATGATCTATTCACTGGTGGTGCGCTTGAGTCTACATACACGGAATTAACTGGTTTCCATGTTGAATCGGAATCATAAATTTTGATTGCATTTAGCGTCGTATCAAACCAAAGCTGCCCTGAAGTTGGCGCAATTGGCGCAATGTTGCTTGCAAAATTTTCGAGCATCCTAACAAAATTTTCTTGCTGGCCTTCGCCATACCTCGGCGCACCTTTACCAAACAATACCAATGAACACCTTGATGTTCCGGAAGTAGTTCCTGGTTCTAAAGTAACTTTTGGGGTAAGCGTGATAGTTTGCTTCGTACTGGATGACCAGTTCAGAATATATTCTTGCATTATATCTCCTAATGTCTGCTGGCTCAGACAGATGTTATAACTTTATGTGATACCAGTATTTTCACGTAAAGTTTATCATATTTATAAAAAAGGCCCTAGTATTACTAGGGCCTTAAGCGTGATAAACACTAAGCAGTTAATAAATTACAACTCTACCCCTCCATATAAGGTTTTACGATCTGCTTGTGGTCGCGCTGGACCTGGACCATCGAGGTGCGTCAGGATTGTTGTGATTATTGGATTTCTAACAATATCGGCTCGGTCAAACGTGCAGACCATGATGCTTGGGTCAATGCCAGTTAACCGCTCTGAAAGCCATGACAACGAATTCTCATTTTTATGAGAAGGTAAATCGGATTGGGAAGGATCGCCATTAATTGCAAATGTAGAATCATAACCAATACGAGTGATGAACATGCGGAGCTGTTCACGTGTTGCATTCTGAGCTTCATCTAAAATAACGAAACAATTATTGAAACCGCGGCCTCGCATATATGCTAATGGCGCAATTTCTATTTTACCGGCATCCATTAATTTTTTGGTCATGGTTGGGCCGATGTGATCTTGAATGCTATCGATTAAGGGTAAAAGATAAGGATGGAGTTTTTCTTCCATGGTACCAGGAAGGAAACCTAGATGTTCGCCGGCTTCGACGACAGGGCGTGATAAAACAATTTTGGAGACTTGATTTGAGAGGAGTTTTTCCAGGGCGAGAGCGGTAACTAGAAAAGTCTTACCAGAGCCTGCTGGACCTAAACATATGGTGATTGTCGACTCGCGGAGTGCATCAATATAAAACTCCTGAGCGGCATTTTTTGGCTGTATTTTATGTTTTATGAATATTTCTTTTTCTGCTATTGGCTGCGGATATTTTTGTTTTGGTGTCCGCAGTGGTGTCGCTTTTGCCTTTGTTGCAGATCTTGCCATTTTAATGTCCTTCTCGTATAAAGGTTCAGAGTTGAAAATGATCTAAGAACTTAGACTAATATAAAACTTTTATTACCTCCTTTCAAAAATGGTTTATCTAATTTGAAGCTCAGTCTTGTTTTCTTAGAACATACTTAATCCAATCAAGAACTTCCATCTGTTCTTCATCTTTAGACAAAGATGCAAATGGTTCACCGGCATACAAGCTGGCATAAAGCCATTGTACTAATTCGAGTAGTTCTGATTGATTGAGATTTTTGACGGCATTAAGAGTTTCTTCCGTTGGTGGATGTTCTCTTAATTCATGAATGGCAACGGCTGGACGATATTTGAAGAAATGAACAAGATTTGCGATAAGCTGTGTTTGAGCCGTATTTGTTAATTTGCCAGCATTGATGACTTCTTTTAGAATCATGTAAATCTCAATTGGGATGAGACTTTCGAATACTGGAGTGATTTGTGATAGTTTCATATTATTATATATGGTTAAATTGTTTATATACGATTTTATTTATAAGATTTTTTTCAAAGACAGTTTATGATTTACAACTTTTTACTTAACTTTTGATGCTATAAATAATCAATTTAGGAGGTATACTCATATGGATAATTCAGAATTTGATAAAATAGATTCCTCTCGTTGGGAAAGTATGTCTGTTAATGAATTGATTGAACAGAAATCAATAATATTGAACAGATACTTTTATCTCTCTTCAAGAGGAGTTCCTTATGCTCAAACTTTAAGTTCTGGTATTACTAAACTAGATAACTTAATTAATTCAAAAATCAACGCGTAGCTTTTACCTTTTTTGGAATTTTCACAACTGTGCTTTCTGGCGGAGCAAAGTGGTCAGCAACAACATCGCATAGACCAAACTTTTTACATTCCTGCGGTGTTAACCAACGATCAGATGGCGCGAGCAAAATATCTTTAATTTGTTTCTCAGTCATAGATGAGTGAGTCATGAAATATTTGACAAACTGGTGCTCCAGCTGCACGTGTCTTTTTTGTCCTGCGACTAATTCGTGATGTTTTCCTTCAAGGTATGAATAAAACTGGTGCGCCATAATTGCTGAGTTCTTTGTTAATACTCGACGGCCTTTTGTTCCTGCGGCCAGAATCAACAGAGCCATTGATGCAATTAGACCAACACCAACAGTTTGAATTGGCAATCTTGACGTTTCCATTACATCAATTATTGCAAAACCATCAGTAACATGTCCACCTGGACTATTGATAAAAAGATTTAACACATATGAATCCGGAAGAAGCATATTTGCCTTAAGCAAGAATTCTATTGCAAACAACGATGTGGATTCTGAAATTTCACCAAACAACATATGTGAACCGAGGGCCTGAATAGAAAAATTATCCATTGGCAATAAACTTAAACCTCCGGCACCAGCTTGGTCATCTGAATTATCCGAAGAGTTGTCCAGCTGTTTGATTGATTTCAATGATTTCATATTTTTTATGTCCTAATATTATGATGGATTTTATTAATACTGTCAAAACATAATTAATTTTGATTATAAGTATTTACAATTCGCAACTACGCCAATTTTGAATCTACTCTATAACCAAATAATAATTTCACTCAATTTCCCCAATGCTTTGTAAAAGATTCAACTGCTTTAAACTAAATTTTTCTTTTAACAGATACTTGATAAAAAATTGTTTAAAATTAGCTTCTTTGCCAGAAAACATGGTCATCATTAAACCAAACTCGGCGCAATTTTTATGCTTAATCGCAAAATCTTTACGTTCAAGATGTTTATCTTTTTCAACAAGCTCAGAAACTCTTGATACAAGATGTCTCAAATCCGATAAGACACGAGATTCAATTTCTAAAATTTGCGCAATATCAACACCTTCACCAACTAGCGTGGATTTTACATCGTCGAGTTCTTCATTAAGGGCCATCTCAGCAACATCGCGCTCGCGCATGAATGTCATAACATGGTGACGTTTTAAATACCAATCGGTTTTTAATTTTACCATATCACCATTTTCAAATTGAACAATCCACCCTTCTATTTCCTCGACAGTTTTCGCAAGCTCAACAAGATGCTCTCCAAGCTTTTCAGTCGGAACATTAAATTTTGGTTCAGTCACAGCAGAAATATTAAACTCCTTAACTAAGGATGTAATTATTTCTTTATCGAGATATTCGCCAGTCATATTATTTCGAATATGTAAAAGACGTAATTCTTCTTGCGGATAATAAACAACAATCCGCGCAGTCGGAGAGGTCCACTCGAAAATAGCCGTGCAATTCCGTTCTACTACATGTGAACAAAATTTCCGCGTATTTTCACCAACAGCTGAATTGAGCCAATCTGTTGCAGCTAACGCCACATCCGAATTAAATGATTTTTTGGATTTTAATCTTACGCCATTTTCGTTAGCAACAGTGTGAATCATAGAACCATCAAGCTTATCCATGACTCTAACAACTTTTGTCCAATCGAGGGCGTGTAGCTGTGTTTGTTCACGTTCATTAACATTGAAAAACTTATGCAATGGCCGAGCGACCACAGCGCCAGATTTATTATTGAACACAATCCCACGGCATTCCCTGGCCCAAGCCGTATTAAATGTATCTGGCGCAGAAATCATATAACAGAATGAAGTTAAATCATCGCCAATGACCATCTCACGAATTTCTTCTTGATGACAAATATGCGACTTAAACTCATCAATATGAGTAATATTTGGGAATTGCATTGTTGATCCAGTATTAATTTAAAATATGATAAATTCAGCGGGGCAAAAAACCCCGCTGAATCTGATGATTACAGATAGCCTAAAACCAAGCCCACGGTTGCTGCGACATTTACGAACAAAACTGCCACGGTAGCAAATAACACTCGCTTAACTGAAGTGAGTACTTTATCTTGATCAAGATTTTTTTGATCATAGGCTGAAACGAACGCTTTGAATTCATCTGCAGTAAAAATGTTAGAATTCATAATCTTCATTATGTATTATCTCCTATAGTGTTAATAAAATCCAATTAATATTATAACATATTGCGCAAATAATATTGGATTTTACGTTAATCAATTGTCAAGCTGTTGATCTTTTAATATCTGTGCATTGTACTGAGCTGCGTAGAATTTATCTTTTGCGATTGCTTCTTCTCCGGCCGGAAATCTGCCTTTAAGAACATCTGTCGCATATTGAAATGCCCATTCCGCGTCTTTAGCAATCGCAGCTTCACCTTCTGGAAATCGGCCCCTAATAACAAATTTTGCATATCTGAATGCCCATCTTGGGTCTTTAGCAATTGCAGCTTCGCCTTGTGGGAACCTTTTTCTTAAAAGAACATCTTTTGCGTAGTGATATGAATAATATGCATCTTTAGCAATTGCTGCTTCACCTTCCGGAAATTTATCGTGAAGCACTTCCTCCGCGTAATAATACGAGAGTTTTGTATCTTTTGCAATTGCTGCTTCACCGGCTTGGAACGGTTTCTTTAGAACACGTCTGGCGTACTTATATGCATACTCGCCATCTTTAGCAATTGCTGCTTCACGCTTCTTCAATTCTTCAGGATCATTTTCATATTTGTCCCAAAATAATTTTGGGACCACATCATGCGCCTCATGATAATGCGATAGTTCTTCTGGATTAGCATGCAATTTATACAGGTTCATGATTCAATCATTTTACTTTTTCTGATCATCCTCTGAATCATCATCATAATCATCGAAGTCGTCATAGTCGTCTTCTAATTCATCGCTTTTAAGCTGATTTAAATATCTCTTAAAATTGATTTTCTGATGACGTTTTGCTTGATGATCATCAAATTCGCCGTGACTGCGTTTTTTACCCTTCTTTTTAGAGTGTTTTTCTACACGTGAATTTTTAATGTAAAGATCCTCTTTTGACATAATCCTATTTCTCAATTAAGTTAATGAAAGTTTTGAAGCTAAGTTTTTCTTCTTCTGTTATATTTAACATTTTCTTTAACGTACCGGTGGCGTACGCCCATTTGCGTGAAGAATCTTTCTTTCTTGGAAATTTTTCTTCAGCTCCTTTTTTAGCTTTAAGCCATAAGTCTTCAACTTCTTTTTCTGACTTATCGGCTCGTTCTGCAAAAGATTTTATGATGGCTGCTGGCATGATATTAATATTATACATTAGTTTTGGCTATTTTAACCTTCATTTCTGTAGGTTTAATTTCACCTTTGGTGTTTCTGATTTCGATAACATATGTAGTAAATTCATTCCATAGCTTTATCTTTAATTGTTTTGAAGAAGTATGTGGATAAGAAATTTCTGATACGCATAAATCTTTTAATAAAATATCATGCACAAAATCTTTATCCATCTTCAAAACTTTAAAATTCGTACCATTATGTCTAACGTAAAGATAATTAAATCCCCATGAATTAGTCATAAAATCATAAAAGGCACTATCTACTGGAATTTTCCTAACAGTGTTATCTACTACAGGCTTCATTTCTTTTTCATCTCTGTAAGCTTTAAGCCCCTTAGAGAAGTTTGAAAAATTGACGCCTATTTCACGGAGCATTTCATAAAGTGAATTTGATTTATTTACTTCTAAATGCTCCGTGAATAAACGATTCATGCCAATGTTTGCAAATGTATCACCGGTTTGATTCTTAATGGAGAGGTAGAGTCGGTTTCCATTTTGCAATTCTATTATAATATCAGCTACAACTTCACCAATTTTTTCAGCCGGAATGTTGGCTCTTGAGGTTGAACCGGATCTTTTTCTTATTTCTTTAATCTGAGAAATATCAAAATCCTGGACAACTTTTCCTAGAGCTTCAAATAAGTTCTTAGCTTCTTCAACTTTCTTACTTTTAACTGGTTCCTTTATATACTTCTTAAGTTTTGAAAATAATTCATTTTCAAAAACTTCACCTTCATTTGCACCTTTTATGACAACTATATCATACTTTTTATCAGCTTTATCAAAAGAAACACTTAAACCTTTTTCTGAATTTTTACCAGATTTAATGTTTTCAATTTCAAGCTCATTTGCTACTTGTTTCAATTGCTCTTCAATTTTTTCTACTGAAGGCAATTTAACTCGATTCTTAATTTTATTGGGCTTTAACTTAATCTCAACAGTTTTGCCTTCTTCCAGATTACGCTTTTTAGAAATAACAAGACCCAACTTATTTTCCATTAGTTGGGCGAAGTTATTAATAAAAGCTGCATCTGAATTCAGATGCTTATCTAATACTGGTTCTTCTAGACTCATCTTATTTTAAAGTTAAAAGAGGCAATTTATTTATACAATTTTTATAAAATATAACTAATTTTAATGCTTTTTTAGATAATTGAGCCAATTTTTTATTCTTTCCAATTTATCGGTTTTTGCTGATTCTAGTAATTCGTCAGTTAATCCAAGATCAGATTGCTTTGTTAATTCAATTAATGCCAATACGTCGCCCAATTCAATTGCGAGCATTTCTAAATTGGTTTTACCTTTGTAGTCAGTATCAAGCCCAAAACGTTTAATTTTAGAAATCGCCTGAATGACTTCAGCGCATTCTTCGGCTAAGATTAACAGGATTTCAGTTTGTGTTGGTGATAGAGTGTGCATCAATAACCTCAGTTAAGATATTTGGTTTATAACCCATGATTTCCACGGATACATTAATATGTTTTTTGCCTTCAATTAATTTATCATGTATATGACCATGAATATTGATCACATTTTCAGGAATCATTTCTGTTCTGATTGGATAATGTGTAACCCAATATTCGCGATCTTCATGAAAGAAAACCTGTATTGCATCAGCCCATGGAAATTTCAAATCTGCTTTCCACACGTCCTGATCGTGATTTCCGACAATCAATCTACATGGCTGAATCACATCCCATAATGTCTGAACGGCAGCGACCCTGCCCATTGCGAAATCCCCAACAATTAAAGCTAAATCATCTTTAGGCACGGACTGCGCAGCTGATAATAAAGCATTATTCATTTCAGTCACGTCTGAGAACGGCCTTGAGCAATATTTTATTATGTTGGCGTGATTGAAATGTAAGTCGGACCAAATCCAGATTTTCCGTTTAGCTTCGATAGCTGTTTGCAGCCAAGCAGTTTCTTCTGGTGTTTGAGTCAATGCTTGCGCATTGATGATTTTAAGAAGATTGATAAAGTTACTTTTGCCTGGATTAGATGCCTTGTCCAAATGTGGCATGAGGATGGGAGTTGACAGATGTTTAACATAAACATCAAACGCAAACTTTCGCCGTTCAGCTGCCCGCTCAATTATAGACATTTTTACCCTTGCTGCAATTTACTGAAACATTCTTTTTCAACATCAACTAATCTATCTAGCCCATCACGTTCACGCACTGAAAAATTCTCCCATGAAATATAAATTTCAGATGGATTTTCAGAATCTGCGTAAATGTCAATCATATCATCAAGCCTAATGCATGGCTCGCTTTTCCAATTTTCAGTAGGCATCTTCCAATGAAAGTTGCCTACGTCTTTATTTTCCGGGATATAACTTAGGTTGTCAGAAAGTTGACACATGATTGCTGTTTTGAAAATTAATTTTTTGAATAAATCTTTTGTTAATTCATCAGCCGGTTCAAATAGGTCCATTGTGTCTTTTTCCATTTTATTTTGATGATAACAAATTATTTAAGTTAAATTAGAACGTTAGACTGCCATCGCTAATTTGATTGGAGAATGATGAACATAGTCAACCAATTCGATGTCTGACATTTTAAAATCATCAATGCAAGAAACATTCTTATTTAAACGCAGTTTTGGTAAATCATACGGCGTTCGTTGAAGTTGTTGCTTTACACCTTCAATATGATTTTTGTAAATGTGTGCATCTCCTAAACTCATGACCAATTCGCCAACTTCCAAATTACAAACCTGTGCAACCAAGTGAGTTAGAAGAGCATAACTCGCAATATTAAATGGTAGCCCAATCGCAACATCGCAAGAACGTTGTGTCATTAAACAAGATAATTCACCGCGTTTGTTGACACTGAATTGCATAGCAAAATGGCATGGTGGCAAAGCCATTTGGTCCAATTCACCAGGATTCCAAGCACTTAACACGTGCCGCCGGCCGAATGGATCTTTTTTGATGCCATCAATTAGATTGGCAAGTTGGTCAACTTTTTGAATTTGAACTTTAGCTTTGAAATACGTAATGCTGCCATCTTCATGTTCTACGAAATCATTGCTAAATTCTTCAAACACTTTTGCATGTTTCCAATCTCGCCATTGTGCTCCGTAGACTCGTCCAAGATCACCATCAAATTTAGCTTTTGGCTTCCAATAACCGGCTAAAGCGTTCGGTGTCCAGATTGTAACTGGCCCTTGGCGATCGCCGTGCGTGATCTCGGCGAGCCTACGTTCATCGGTTGAACCCTCAATAAACCATAAAAGTTCACCGACTACTGCTTTCCAAGCTAGCTTTTTTGTTGTTAGTGCCGGAAAGCCTTTTCTTAGGTCAAATCGCAGCTGTCTGCCAAAAACGGCGACAGTTCCAACTTGTGTCCTATCATCCCGCTCTTCACCATTTTCGAGAATGTCAGAAAGAAGATCTAAATATTGCTGTTCCACTTATTTTGCTCCACGGTCAGCTAAAACTTTAAGTTGTTCTTCAGTTGGACTTTTCCAACCTTTTGGCTTGATCACATCGAGACTAGTGCCACGCTTTGAATCAGCGGCACTCTTGGCTCGCTCTTTTGACATATTAGCTTTTTGAACAGGGTCCCAAAGATCAGACCAAAGATCATGATCTGCGCCCATCATATGCGAAGTGCCATATGCAACATACACCAAATCTAACAGAGCATCAAATGCTTCTTGGAGATTACCTTCTTCAGAAGCTTTTTTAAATTCATCAAGTTCTTCTTGTAAAAACTTAACACGGAAATTTAAGGCTTCACCAGATAAAACGGTTGGAGTAGCTGAAACAGGAACTTCAAATTTGTCATGAAAATCCATTACGTCATAATATCCTGAATGCATGATTTCTCCTTATAGGTCAAGTTCTTTTAATTCTGTCAAATATAATTTTTTGGCTGTAGTGCTATTGAGCTCTACGATTTTTTCTTCAGTGTCACCAATTTCTTTCTTCAGCTTCTCAATTTCATCATGCGTTAGAGTATAAATTGGCAGTCGTAATAGGCGATCAGATTCTTTAAATTTATTTTTCTCTAACATTGATAATAATTCAGGTTTTGGTTGACCAGCAAAATCTTTAGCATGTTTTAAGTAGAACATCACGAAACGAAGTTTTTCATTTAACCACTCGAGCTGTTCAATTTCCATGTCAAGCAATTTTAGTCGTCGGTCTTCATATCGCAATAAGCGCCAATTAACGAACTCTTCTAAAATTGCTTCAGGTGTTTCATATTCCCTAATCTTGTTATTGGTATCCCAAAGAGTAAAGTTTTCTGTTTCACGAGAAATCAGTTTCAGCTTCTTCATCAACAGCTCATGTGACAAAGAAGTTGTTGTTCTTGGAACATTTAGAATAAATTCAAAAGACGATTCAGTTGACATGTCTTCGAAGTTTTTAATTAAGCCTTCATCTTCAAGATCATATAGAACTTTCTTGAAGTCATCGAGATACATGCCAATTGGCAATTCAGATACTTTGATTGTTGTTGTGTTTACAATCTCTAATTTACCCTCGACAACAACTTGCTTCTCAATTTTGCTAACTTTGCCAGTGAAACCTCTAAACCATGGCAACAATTGAGTTGTTGGCTTTTTGCCATTTAGGAT
>Ga0255144_1000182_pt1 | contig 23790 bp, 47 predicted proteins | sample Atl_Cont_RepA_8h_FD_183633 | JGI IMG/M metagenome (GOLD analysis project Ga0255144, IMG submission 183633) | Freshwater microbial communities from Altamaha River, Georgia, United States - Atl_Cont_RepA_8h | ecosystem: Environmental > Aquatic > Freshwater > River | place: USA: Georgia | collected...
ATCACCTCTAACGTCGGTCTGCGGAACATCAGTTTTGTGGAGATGAACCGCTTTCAGAATTTTGTACCCGCCATTAGCGGTATCCCCGAGTATTACAGCTTTGATGGTGTGGACGGCAACGGCGATACCAAAGTCGTGCTCTACGCACGGCCCGATAACGTGTACTCGCTCGCTTTTTCTCTGACCGTGCCCCAAGCCACGCTAACTTCTGATAGCACGTCGGTGCTTGTGCCTGATGTGTTGGTGGCGCAAAATGCCTATGCGCGGGCGTTGGTTGAGCGCGGCGAGGACGGCGGGTTGGCCTCATCTGAGGCATATCAGTTGTATCGGTCGATGCTGTCCGACTATATTGCGCTTGAAGGCACTCGGTATCCAGAGAACCAGGAGTTCGTTGCGATATGAGCCAAGTTCTTCAGACTGCCAGCATTTCAGCGCCAGATGAAGGAGCGGTCAAGCTATTGCATACGGCTTTGCTGTCTTGTTCGCAATGCAAGTTGTCTAAGCCATGCACAGATTTTCCAAAGGCAACTGGCAAATTTCGCGGATATGCATGGATCTGCAAGAAGTGCAAAAAACAAAAACTTTTGGCAAAAAAAACCAGTATGTCCAATGCTGACTGGCTGCTTCAAAACAGGAAATACTGGCTTAAATCACAATATAATTTATCATTAGATGCATACAACGCCCTACTGATAAATCAAAATCATAAGTGCGCCATTTGCTCCTGTGACGAGGCGGCTGCATTTAAGGGATTACTTTTTGTAGATCATTGTCATTCAACAAAAAAAGTTCGCGGTTTACTGTGTCATCATTGCAATACAGCTTTAGGGAAATTCAAAGATTCTTCTGAAATTTTATCTAAGGCTATAAAGTACTTGGAATCGCAATGAGCCAAATACTACAAACTTACGCAATATCAGCTCCTGGCTTTACTGGGTTGAATACGCAAGACTCGCCGCTTGATCTAGCGGCTGGCTTTGCTCTGGTGGCGACGAACAGCGTAATTGATCAATATGGCCGCATCGGGGCGCGTAAGGGCTGGTCGCGGGTCAACGCTTCGTCTGGCAATCTTGGGGCCAACAACGTCGGCGTCATCCATGAACTGGTGCAGTCTGACGGCACGCTGACAATTCTGTTCGCTGGCAACAATAAGCTCTTTAAGCTCGACGGCTCAAACGCCGTGGTGGAATTGACCTACGGGGGTGGGGGTAGCGCCCCAACGATTTCGGCCAACAACTGGTCGTGCGCCTCGCTCAACGGCATCACCTACTTTTTTCAAACCGGGCACGATCCGCTGATCTATGACCCGGCTGTCAGCACCACGACGTATCGCCGCGTCAGTGAGAAGACCGGCTATGTAGCTACGGTGCCAAGCGCCAACATTGCGCTGTCGGCCTTTGGTCGGCTATGGACGGCCAGCACTTCAACAGTCAAGAATACGGTTTACTTCTCTGATCTACTGGCCGGTCATGTCTGGTCTACAGGCACTGCCGGATCGCTCAATGTAGACCGCGTTTGGCCCAACGGCCCAGACGAAATTCAAGGTCTGGCCGCTCACAATGGTTTCTTGATCATCTTTGGCAAACGCCAGATTCTTGTTTATCAGGACGCCACTACGCCATCGACAATGCAGTTGAGTGACACGGTGGGTGGCATTGGCTGTCTGGCGCGTGATTCAATTCAGACCACGGGCAAGGATGTGCTGTTCCTGTCGAACTCTGGCGTCAGGTCGTTTGCTCGGACGATTGTTGAAAAGTCAGCCCCGCTTGGTGACTTATCTAAAAACGTGCGGAACGATTTGATGGATGTTGTTAACAGCGAGACGCCAGCCAACATTAAGTCTGTGTACTCTGAGAAAGAAGCCTTTTACCTTCTGACGCTTCCAACCACTAAAGAAGTTTACTGTTTTGACACACGCGGCCAGTTGCAAGACGGCGCGTTTCGCGTCACCAAGTGGGACTCCATCGAACCGACAGCGTTGTTGTCTCGGCGTAACGGCGACGTACTCATTGGCAAGAATGGCTACATCGGCAAGTACGGCACCTATCAAGACCACACGACGGCGTATCGGTTCATGTACTACACGAACCATGCCGACCTGGGCAATGCCAATGTCATTTCCATCCTCAAGCGCTTGAAGGTGGTCGTCATCGGCGGCACGAACCAGTACGTCACGATGAAGTGGGGCTTTGACTTCAGCACCAACTATCAGTCGGACAACGCGCTAATCCCTACTCAGGGCGTATATGAGTATGGCATAGCTGAGTACAACATTGCCGAATATTCTGACGGCGTTGCATTGCAAACGCTTTCTGTTTCGGCCAGCGGCAGCGGTAAAATCGTCCAGACTGGATATGAGTCCAACATCAACGGCGCGGCGCTGTCGATTCAACGTATTGAGATCCAATCGAAAGATGGGAAGATGACATGAGCAACTACGTTCAGAGCACTAATTTCGCCACCAAAGACGCGCTGCCATCTGGCGATCCGCTCAAGATCGTCAAGGGCACGGAGATCAACACCGAGTTCGCCAACATTGCTATTGCGGTGGCGACCAAGGCCGACCTTGCGTCGCCTACGTTTACGGGTACTGTAACGGGGACTTTTGTTGGAAATTTAACTGGTGTGGCCACAAGTGCAACAAACGCAACAAACGCCACAAACGCCACAAACGCCACAAACGCCACAAACGCCACAAACGCAACCAAGTTGGCAACAACTAATTTTACCGTTGAGGAAATTGGCGGTAAATTGATTTTTAAATATGGCGGGACAACCATTGCATCAATGACTTCCGCTGGCGTATTTACTGCACTCAGCGATGTGGTCGCTGGCGGCACACCTTAAAAGGAGCAATCATGCCAACAACAGTAGCAGGGACAAATATTACCTACAACGACAGTACTGCTCAAAGTACTGCGTATATTGGTGCGAGATCGACAATTTACACATCAGGAACAAACACATTTACCGTTCCAACAGGTGTTACTGCGGTTAATGTTATTGTCATTGGCGGCGGTGGAGGTGGTGGTGGCGCGGGGACTGTTAGTTGTACCACTGGTAATGGTGGTGGCGGAGGTGGTGGTGGTTTTTCACAAAGATGGGTTACTGGTTTAACTCCCGGTTCTACAGTAACGGCTACTGTTGGCGCAGGGGGCACTGCTGGTACTGGCCCAAGTGGTAACGGTGGGACTGGCGGGACATCCTCATTTGGTGTTCATGCTAGTGCTACTGGCGGCGCTGGTGGCACGGGCGGTGCCGGCGCGAGTGGGACGGGTGGCGCAAACGGAACAGGATCAAGTGGAAATATAAATTTACCCGGGTATAGAACATCTCCGCGAGATTTTGTTGGTAACACCACAAATGCGGGTCAAGCAATTATGTATAGCGTTGCCGGTGTAAGTACAAACACTAATGCTGCCGGTGCTGCTGGGTCGGGTTATGGTGCTGGAGGTAGTGGTGCTTTTTCTAATGGGGGCACATTTAACGGCGGGGCGGGAACAAGTGGAATAATTATTATTCAATATTAAAAGGAATGGCAATGAAACAAGCATTGATTTCCCCAAACGAAATTGTTAGTTATATCTCTGGTTGGACTGACGTAAAACCGTATCAGCCAATCTATTCTGTTATTTCAGACGCTGCTCGGGTTGCTGAAGTTTGTGATGTAGATTTTCCAATTGCGCCACCTTTGTTTTGGGTGGACTGTGCCGATGATGTTGTAGCCGATCAATGGTATTACAACAAACAAACACAACAAATCATATTGGTTCCACCCCCAGCACCAAGACCTGATGCAACCGTAAACGGAGCGCAAACGCTGTGATCCAATTAATCCCCAAGTTTTCTGTGACGCAAGACGGCACTGTGCTGAACGTGTATCACGCAAATTCAGGGGAAGGTTTACCTAAACACGAACATAATTATTCTCATTTGACTATGTGCGCTGCGGGATCGTGTATTGTTCGCAAAGAAAACCGTGAATTGGTCATGACCAAAGACACGCAGCCAGTTAATCTGGTGGCAAACGAATGGCATGAAATTGAAGCGCTGGAGGATGGCACTGTGTTTGTAAATGTTTTTGCAGAAGGTAAAACATGATCACCCATCACTTTAGCGATGGTCTGTATGCCAAGGAGATGAAAGTCCCTGCTGGCGTAGCCATCCTGAAGCATACGCACGACTTCAGCCACCTGTCGATTTTGGCCAAGGGTAAGGTGGCGGTGCTGATGGGAGAAGATATCGAGATCATCAGCGCCCCGGCGTGCATAGAGATTAAGGCTGGCCTGACGCACGGCGTCAAGGCCATAGACGATTGTGTTTGGTTTTGTATCCACGCTACCGACGAGAAAGACCCGTCGAAAGTGGATAATGTTTTGATGGGGGTTTGATATGCCTATAACCGCAGCACTTATTGGGGGCGGCGCGTCGTTGCTTGGTGGTCTGATGGGTGGCAGTTCTGCTCGCCGCGCTGCTGAAGCACAATCCCGCGCTACGATTGATGCGGCGCGTATTGCTGCTGAAGAGGCGCGGTTTCGGCCAGTAGGCGTTACAACGCGCTTTGGGTCGTCGCAGTTCACTACCAGTCCTGAAGGCCGCGTTACAGGCGCAGGATATGAATTGTCCCCGGAGTTAAAGGCTTATCAGGATCGTCTGATGGCCTTAACAGGCATGGGGCTGACGCAAGCTGAAGCTGGTCAAGAGATGTTCCAGCCCTTGTTCGGCGCGGGGCAAAATTTGTTTGGTTTGGGCCAGCAGTATCTTGCTCAATCGCCCGAGCAGGCCGCGCAGCAGTACATGGCTCGGCAGCAGGACTTGCTGGCCCCCAGCCGTGAGCGCCAGTTTGCCGGACTGCAAAATCGTCTTTTTCAAACAGGCCGTGGTGGTCTTGCTGTTGGTGCCACTGGTGAGCGTCCTAGCGGCGCGGCTGGCCTTGGGGCGGCGTCGCCTGAGATGGAGGCGTACTACAACGCTATTGCTCAACAAGACGCTGAGTTGGCTGCCCGTGCTCAACAAGCGGGCATGGAGCAGACTAAATTTGGCGCTGGTCTGTTTGACGTTGGGGCGGGTCTAATTGGCCGTGGCTATTCAGGCCAGGTAGGCGCTTTGGCGCCTTACGAGGCTTATCTTGGCGGCGCGAAGGGGCTTGAGGCGCTCGGTCAGCAACCATTGGAACTTGGAATCAATGTTGGCGCTAAGGGCATGAGTCCAAGTGCGTCAAACGCGCTACTTACTGGTGGACTTGAGTCGGCTCGCGCTATGGCTTTGGCCAATTCGTACAACCCGTTCGCCTCTTTTCTAGTGGGCGCATCGGAGAACCCCGATGTGCGTAGAGTAATTGGGGCATACCGACAGCCTTATATAAATGCAACAGAAGCCATCCGTCAATACGGCTCTGAAAATGTGTACGGATATGGCGGTGGTGGGCGCGTGCCAACAATAAGTAACAGCATCTTTGAGCTTTGATATTGTGAAAAATAGTATTGAGGGCTAATCATGGCTACAGACATCGTTGCATCTCTATTCGGCGTCACGCCGGAAATGTACCAGCAGCGTCAAATGGCGCAGGCTGATGAGCGGGCGCTGCAATACGCGCAGCTTACGCCTTTTCAACAAGCCAACTACGCCATCAGTCGTGGTGCTTATGGCCTTGCTGGCGCTCTGGGCGGCGCCTTGGGTGCTCAAGACCCTCAGTTGCAGTTGATCAGCCAGAGGAATGCTATCGCACGGCAGATTGATTACAACAACCCCGCGTCGATCATGGAAGGCCAACGCCTGTTAGCGCGTGTGGGGGACACGGTCGGCGCGCTACAGTTGGCTAACGTCGCCCGCGATCTGGAGTACAAGCAGGCGCAGACGACTCAAAGTCTGGCGGCGGCAGGCGCGTCTCGGGCGCAAGCTGCAAAAAGTCAAGCGGAAATCGATAAGATCGATCGTCAACAAAGGGCTTTTGCTTTATTGACTGGCGCAAGGCCAGCAGAAGCTGCTGCACCGGCTGTTGTACCGGATGCTGTACCGGCGGCTGCTGCTGCGCCAGAAGCACAGCCTTTATATTCAATCAATAAGCAAAGTTTGGCAGGTTTGCCCGACGATATTCAAAACTTAATTCAAATAAAACTTGAGGACGCGGCGCGTTTGCGTGCTGACACAACGGACCCACAAAGCGCAAGAGCAGATCTCCGTCTTAGACAAGCGGAAATGCTTGAGGAGCAGGCCGCGAGGACGTTTCTTGCAAAGAGACCCGACTTACGAAGACTTACTGGTGAAGAAAGCAAAGATGCTATCTCGCAACGAAAATTTAATAACCCGATTTATTACACTCTTTCGGATAGTCAGAGGGCGGCAGTTGATAAAGAATTTGACGCTGCGAGTGAAAAAGCACAGCTTGCACAAGCCAAGCAAAGTTTGGGCTTTCAATTTGCCCCTGCCGCTGCCCCTGCCGCTGCCCCTGCCGCTGCCCCTGCCGCTGCTGCTTCAACGCGGGCTTCGATCAACCAACAGATCGCCGCGCTAGAAAACAGGCGCAAACAGTTTTTGGCGCTTACGGAAATTCCCGACGCTAAAGCTGAAGCTGAAATACTCGGTGATCGAATCAAAGACTTGCGCGAGCAACTTAAACCAACTGAGATTGCTAAACTTGAGCGCGAGATTGATCAATTCCGCGCTGATGGCGTTTCTGATAGCGATCCTCGCATCAAGACTCGTCTGGACAAGATTGTTAAACTCTCTACCCCAACTTCAGAGCGTTTTGGCACCGACAGAGAAGCTGTTTCGCTGGAGGTCTACGATAAGCCTTTCTCGCAACTCACTCAAGCGCAGCGCGCCGCCGTCAATAAACGGGTTGAAGAAGAGCAAGGAAGAAAAGCCGAAAAAGGCGCAGCTAAGTTTACGCTGCCTGGTGCTGATAAGCTGGCCGACATCCCTGCATTCCGCGCGTCTGTACAGCGCACGATTGAGCCGCAACTCAAGACCATTACCGCTGCTGATCAAGCGCTGACCGCAATCAACGATTCCTTGGCGACAGGCAACTTCGCTTCATATCGTGCCGCCCAGGTGCAGTTTGCCCGAGCAATTGCGGGCGCTGGCGATCTGAGCCAGAAAGAACTGAAGGCGGCGGGTGCTGATCCATCGTTGCTTGGTGGAGCGGCAGATGTCATCTCTACTGCATTTACATCAACTCCCAGTGAAGATACGCAAAAGAAGATTCGCAGTACGCTAAGAGCTATCATTACTGTGTCTAGAAAGCAAGCAAAAGATGAGGTCGATCAACAGCGTAAGATTGCGCTGCGCTCGCCGGGGTACAACGCAGACGCCGTCAATGAGGCGCTGAGGTTTCCGCAGTTGGAAGGCGGTACTGTTCCTACACCGGCAGTCACGGGCGGCGATCTAGCAGCAGCAGCGGCAGCCGAATTGGCGCGTCGCAGAGGAGGTAAGTAATGGCCGTTGACCTGAGCAAACTCTCCGACGCTGAACTCCAGGCGATTGCGTCTGGCAACATGGCGTCGCTGTCCGACGAGACGCTACAGATGCTCGCGGGCGTTGAAGAGACACGGCCGCCGTCCACAGCCGCTGTCGCTGCCGAGGCGGCGCGCAAGGGTGTGGCCGGCCTGCCCAGCTTCTTGGCCGGCGCGGGCGCGCTGATCGGCGAGAGCGCCTTGGGGCGCGGTCTGCCTGAGTTGTTCATGCCCAGCGCCCAACCGACTGGCCGAGCACCTACGCAGGCGTTTATGCAGGCACAGCAGCCTGTTCAACAAGCACTTATGGAGAGGCTTGGAACAACTGGTGTAAAGCCTGTTACTACTGGTCAAAAGCTGTTTTCGGCCGGTGTTGAGGCTGTTACGTCACCCGAGTCGTATGTATTCCCGCCGCTGGCCGCCATTCGCCGCCTGGGCCTGCTTGGCCAAGCCGTGGCGCGCCCTGCTGAACAAGCCGTTGTCGGCACTGGCGCAGAAGCCGGTGGTATGGGTGGCGAATACGCTGGCGAGAAAATGGGTGCTCCTACGACCGGTCGTATTGTCGGCGGTCTGCTTGGCGGTGGCGGCACCGCGTTCGTTGCGGGGCAGGTCGGCCGGCAAGGCGCGCTCGTTGGAAAAGGCTTTGACTTGCTCAAAGACCAATGGCAGAAGGTAAGCCGGACAGTGCCGGAAGATGAGCTGATGAAAGATGTGGACCGCCGCATCACCAATATCTTCAACGCGGCTATGGATGCTGACCCAAACATAGCCAAGCTGATTAGAGAAGCCGTTGCCGCGCAAGAAGGCATATCGCTTAAGGCGCCCGGCGCGCCAGAAGTCAAGCTGCCGCTGTCAGCCATCTTAGCCAACAATCCTGTGATTGACGCGCAGGTTCGCAAGCTGGCAGGCGAAAACGAGGTGTTCAGGACGCAATACGGCGCGCAGTACGACGCGGCCAAGCAGGCGTTGGCGCAGAACCAGATCCGGCTGTTTGGTGATCCGTCCAAAGCAGTGGTCAAAGCCACCGCCCCCGATTTTAGCAAAACGCAAGCAATGCTGGTTAAATCGCTTGACGAGCAGATCGCCAACGCCTATCAAGGGCAGTCGATAGACCCCAACGCGTTCGGTCAGCGCGTATCCGATTTGGTCGCTCGCAAAGAGAAGGCGGCCTACGCTGAAGTTAAACCGTTGTATACCGAGGCGTTCGACATCGCCAAGGCCAAGAACTTAGAGTTGCCAGCGGCGTCGGTCGATGACATTTACAACTTTGTAGTAAATGAACGCACGGCAGATATTTTTAAAAACTTTCCAGAAATATACAAAAAAGTTACTCAACGGTTTAAACCCGTTACTACTGAACCCAGCCCTATTCTGACTTCAGAAGGCGTGTCAATTCGTCCAGGCGGCAAATCTTTTTACGCGGCCACCGTTGAAGATTTGGACTCCCTTAAACGCGAAATCAATGCAAGTCTTCGCGCCAGCCGCGACGAAAACAACATCCGTCTGTTGTCTGAGTTAAAGTCCCGCGTGGGCGGCCACATTGACAGCCTTGACCCTGATTTTGTCACGGCGTATCGCAACGCTGACAAAGCGTACCTCCAGAAAGTCGGTCTGCCGTTCGACACTGCTACGCTGGCAGCCATTGACCGTAAGAAGTTCGTCGAGCAGATCGCGCCTGTAATCATTGGCAACAAGTCTCAAGTGCTGGACTTCATTAACGCGACGGGTGATCAGGGAACAAAATTGGTACGTGATGCGTTCACAGATGCTTTCACCACAGCCGCGCTTAAGGATGGCATGCTCGATCCAAAGGCTGCGGCCAAGTGGATCAAGAAGAACGAAGGCGGCGTTTCCTTGGTGCCCGGCTTGCGCGAGGAGTTGGACAGCGCTACACGAAACGTGCAGCAACTGATCGACAAGCGGGCGCAACTTAACGCTGACTTTCAGCGCGTGGCCGGAGAACAGATCCTGAGCAAAGAAGGCGTGCGAGGCCCGCAAGAGTTGGTCAACAGGATGTACGGAGACATAAATTTCACCAACCGATTTATGACGCAGTACCGTACAGATAAGGACTCGGTCGGCGCCGCCCGCGCTTTCATGCTGGATGACATCATCAAGTCTAATGACCCTGTTGGGATGCTCTCTGACCGCAATCGTGCTGCTGTGTTCAACCGCGTGTTTGGCCCCAAATACTCGCAAATAGTGCGGGATTTCGCGGTTGCCTCCGGCCGAATGAAGGTGGACCCTACTCAAGTCGCGTTTAGGGTTGAGACGGTGCCGAAAACAGTGATTGAGGATATTACGGGGACGCCGCCGCAGCAAATCATCTCAAGATTTTTGAACCCTGTGTCCGGCCCGCTGTACGCTATCACGACGTCGATAAGTAAGTTCTGGGCTAAACAAGCCTCTGAAGCTACAGAGCGAAAGTTGATCAATTTGTTGAGTGACCCAGCAGAAGCTGTTAAGTTCATGTCCACGCTTGAGAAGGCCAAAAAATCCATGTCGCCTGGAGACATCGAGAATCTTGCCCGTATCGGCGCGAAATACGGCATCGACTGGGTCAAAGACGCGGCCAACGACATCATGTCTGGCGCAGCGCGCGGCGCGGTTCAGCAACCACAGGAGTAACCAATGCTATCTCTAATTTCTACTCTCGGCGGGCTGCTGATCAGCGGCTTGCCCAAGCTGCTAGAGTACTTCCAGAACAAAGCCGATCAGAAGCATGAACTTGCTCTGGCCAAGATACAGACGGAGAAAGAACTGCAACTGGCCGCACAAGGCTTTGCTGCACAGCAAAAGATTGAGGAAATCCGCACCGATCAGGTGATGATGCAGACCGAGGCGCAGATGACCGAAGCGGCGCTCAAGCACGACGAGAAGGTGCTGGAAAAAGCGTCTCAGTGGGTTGCCAGTTACGTTGGCACTGTGCGCCCGACCGTGACGTACATCTTCGTGCTGGAGTTGGTCGTAATCAACTTTTTCATGGCGCTGTATGTCTGGAATCACCCTGAGTTGATTAAAAGCGTGGACGATATCATCAAGTACTCCGACCTGATCTTCTCCAACGACGAGATGGCTATGCTAGGGGGAATCCTAGGATTTTGGTTTGGGTCTAGGACTTGGAGTAAGAAGTGAAACTGAGCAAAGCTGGCGCTGACCTGATGCACCAGTTTGAGGGGTACAGAACGCGCCCCTATCTGTGCCCCGCGCACATCTGGACAATTGGCTATGGCCATGTGCTGTACCAAGACCAGATCAGGCTCCCGATGGCGCGTGTGCCGGATAAAGACATACCCATGATCCGCAAAGAGATGCCGCTCAAACCGGAGGACAATCGTGTCTGGAGTAAGCAAGAGATCGAGGAACTATTCGCGCAAGATGTCGCATCTTTTGAACGTGGTGTTCTACGACTTATTCCCGGCGTGGTTGGCCGTCAAGGCAGCTTTGATGCTCTGGTCAGCATTTCCTACAATTTCGGGCTAGGCAACCTCCAGAGATCGACTATCCGTATGAAGGCCAATCGAGGCGAGTGGGAGGCTGCCGCCGAGGCGTTCATGCAGTGGACCAAAGGCGGCGGCAAGGAGTTGCCTGGACTCGTCAGACGACGCAAGGCAGAGAGAGCGCTATTCCTCTCTTAAAACCGCTCTAAAGCCTTCTAAAGCGGCTTTAATGTCCAGTCGGAGTGTCTGTATCTCTTCTTCCTGAGAGCGCATCTTCTCGTGTGCGTCTTTGGCAAAGTTAACTAAGTTTTCTTGGCTCCACGTTGCGAAATCTGGCCCCTCCGTGAGAATTGGATGGGACTTGTCTCTCTTCAGTGGTAAAACGATGCTCATTACCGCACTCTCTGAATCTTAGGACTGTTGTGCTTCGCTTCCTGGTGGACTTTACTACCGTCCAGACTCCGCAAATTGGGCACTTCATTTAGCGGCCTCCATCCAAATTTGCGCCATGTGTCTTGAATGTTGGTTGATGCAGCATTAGTGTATTTAAAATTTGGGTCTAAGATACGCGACTTCATAAAACCTCCTTGAGGATGATGGCTATCAAGACTCCTGCCATGCCGATTAGCAATAACTTGCCTTTCAAGATTCTTTGGTCAATGTTGGGCATAGTCTTCCTTGTTCACATTTATGGTTGCATGGTGGGCACTTAGATGGGTCATAAGGTATGCTCCCCCAGTCGTTAAAAAGAGGCATCTCATCTGGCATAGATCGTATGGCCTCTGCTGCTGGACTGATCCATTGCCAGGAGCCATCTTTCCTGACTAACTTGTGCTTGCGCTCCTCGTCGTCTGCGATGTTTGCACACCTCATGCGCTGGATGTTGAGTAACTCTCTGGAAAATCCAATCACTTCTTGGTGTTTGCGCCACAGAGCAATGATTTGATCGTTTGTCATACGTCACCATTTTTCTTGATAAATTCAGCGCAATCTAACAGTGCTTCTATGCACATATCTAGATGTCTGTCAATGGCATCAGCTTCTGTCTTACAGATGTTAGAGCAAGACTCACATGCTGATTTCCACACAAATCGCGCATTATTTAAACCGATTGATTTTCTCTCTTTGTCGGTCAGCCGAACCCACCATAGATCAAATGTCATTTTCACTGCTCCCAATGTGTTTAAGCGCTTTATCCACCGCCTCAAGCGCTCGTTGCGTCTTGATCTCGTCAATCGGGAATGGCAGTGTTGCCATGTGCAGCGCGTCCTGCGCCAGCTTGAGTGCTTCGATGATCTTTTCTTTGGTCATGTATTGCCCCTTGCGCGGATCGCGGCTCCAATTGAATACACATCGTCCCGGCCATTGGGCCAGTCATCACACACCTTCGCGCACGCCTCGCGCTCGGTCGAGACCATCTCTTCTGCCAGCTTAAGCACTTCACCGCACATCACCTTGATGGAGTTGTACGCCTCAGCCTCGTTGCGATCAGCGCAGTCATAAGCCTCCTGCATGATGCGGATTCGTATAGGCTCAAAGGCCGCCCATCTGCGGCGTGTTGTTTCTTCTACGCTCATTCCTTCTCTCCTCGCTTGCGGATAGCTTTCAAAACTCGCTCTGTCAAAACCCAATCGGCCCCAAGCATTGCTGTTCTCGCTGCCTGCGCACACGCCTCGCGCTCGGCTGCGGCGACAAGGGCTGCAAATCTTCGCAGTGACCCGTTGTCTCCATCAAAGCCTACGAACCCAGCCTCCCTAGCCATGCGGGTAATTTCTTCTCGGGTCATGTCATCCCACTCCTTTTGCCATGCATCAGCCAAACATTTTTTCCAAGTAGTGTCCAAGTACGTCAGCCATTCTTCTCGTGTAAGTGGCTTGTTCATTTCTCATCCCTCCACGTACCATCCTTAAAGATGAACCGTGTAAACAGCAGGTTGCCGCCCAAGTCGTAGTGTGCTGCCATGCAAGGCAGGTCGTTGAGCGCAGGTGATCGGGACGGAAGGCCCACGCTACTTTTCTGCTGGTGCGGGAAGTAATACAGGGTTGTGTGTGCTTCCTTGGGTGTGTCTGGTGGTGTGGTGAAGTCGTACAGATCGCGTTTCATTCTTGCCCCCTTGCTCGGATGGCCTCAGCAATCTGTTCGTCCGTCCATGTTTCGCGCCAATGCCCGTCAAAATACTTCGCACACGCCTCGCGCTCGGCTGCGACTTTGTCCCGGACAATCCGGTGGTGGTCAGAGGCTTTGATGTAAAGCTCGCCCTCAAAGTGCTGGGCGGCGATGATGTCATTTGTATGTTTCATAGTAGCCCTCCTTGAGCATCACGGCATCTGGGTACTCGTCCTGAAACCATTTCCACATCTTTGCTCGCTCGTCCTTGGCCTTGGCCCAGCGGAACAGATATTCCCAGCTCGTTCTGTCGTCGTCGTTGTCGTAAAACCATTCTGCCCGTAGGCGGTGGGCGGTGATCTCAATGTTGAGTTCAAAGTAGTGCAGCAACGCTTGTAGCTTGTCTTTGTGTGTTCTCATTTTGCATACCCGTCCGTGATGATTTTGTTCTTGGCTTCCTCCAGCGCGCCGATCAGCATGAGCCGGTCTGGTACTGTCGATGTCTTGATCTTGAACTGACCTCTGTCTTTCCAGAAGCACATCACGATCACGCTGTCAGGCTGCTCGTCAGCAGCTTCCATCAGCACTGCCTTGGCCTGCACCTTGTGGTGGTCAGGGATGGTCAGGGTTTTGAGTTTGCTCATGGCGCGTTCTTCTCCTTTAGTTTGGCTTCGATATCGCGGGCAAAGTCTTTGTAGTCTTTCAAATCAAATTCATTACCGCAGTACGGTACAAGCCAATCAAATTCTTCATCCGTCAGCCCAACCCACTGGCGCTGTGCTGCGGGTGGGGTGGCTTTGATCTTTTGCAGCAGCGTCACACGCTCCATGTCCCAGTTCTTTTGCTTCTCGGCCATCGTTCGGTTTGCAATGTTGTCGCAGCGTCGGGCGTGGTCAAGCTGCACCTCAATCATGCCGTCGATCAGTTCCTTCTCACGTTCAGTCCACGCCACCGGCTCCTGCTTCTCAGCCGCTGCGATAACGGTTCGGAGGGCGGTGCGGAGGGCGGTGATGGCTCTGTGTTGCCTGTTTAACTGTTCCTTGTCGCCGTAATCTTCAATTACAGGCAGGTTCCATTCCAGCGCCTCCAACGCCTGCTGCATCAATTCACGTTCAGCCATACATTACGCCCTTCCTTCAACATGATCGCTCGTGGGTAGTCGTGCTTAAACCGCTCCCATAGTTCTTCGCGCTCATCTTTAGCTACGCACCAATCAATTAGCCAATTCCATGAATGCTGCTGGCGGCCACGCGCAAAATCTTCTACCGCCCAAAGCATAAGAGTTGACATAGCAAGATTGGCTTTTTGGTAGTCGATCAGCAAAGCAAGCAGTTTGATGTCAGTCATTTCTTTTTCTCCTTCCTCTGTACGCTGCGTTTGTGCATCGGCATCACGGGCATCTCTGTGGCGTAGTTTTGCGGTACGCCACCATAACTTGCACCGTAAGATGCACTTGGTTCTATGCCAGCCTTGCGCTTTTCGTTAACGATGCGGCTTGACTGATATGCACTTCGTCTTGCTCTTTCCTGATCGCGCATATCAATCTGTGGCTTATAGTTTTCCAAGTCAAACGGGTTGTTCATGGATCTGATTTTGAGTTATTTCAAGTGCATCAATGATCTGTTTGGCCTCATCTTTCGTAACATGGACGCTCATGGAGCCATTGTGAGCATAGATAGATAGCAAAATTTTGTTTTGCAACAATGACACGAAAACGTTTGATATTCCGTCTTTAATTTTGATCTGATTGGTCATGATTTCTCCAGTTTGTAGTACCATTTTGAACCCCTGCGCTGGCAGGAAATGCCGTAACCGTTTTGACGCAACTCCGAGATGATTGAGTTGACGGCGCAGACATTGGCTTGCTTGATGATGTCCAGAGTGGTGAACTCACCACCCTGGGACAACAGTTCGGCAACACGGGCAAGTCGGTCAGACTTTTCAATGTTGGCGTAGTTCATGACTAGAAGGGCACGTCAGAATCCATGTCATCGAACCCAGACTTCTTGCCCCGTGGAGCCTCGTCAGTCTTCTTGGGGTCATTGATGTAAGCCCAGCCGTCCCAGCCGCCCTCTTTGAGAGGAATGGTGTCCAGCTTGAGCATTGCGCCATTGCGTGTCTCGATGATCGAGCCGATCCGCAGATAGCGTTTCTTGACCTCTCCAGCGGCGTTCTTGTACTCGCCGACGATGGTGTTGATTTCTTTAAGGACTTTCGACATTCTTACTCTCCAATGATTTGTTTCAGGGATTGAACTTTCTCTTCTAACTCAGCCAGGAACTTGATCACTTCCTGCTCTGCAACTCCAATCCACTTGTCATCTCTCTTGACCCTGTGGATAAACAGTTGAGCTTTTGTGGGCATCCTGGGGTCATAGACCACATAATCACACCAGGGCCGGTCGGCACAGCGCATCTGCCACTGCATTTGGGCAAAGTACTTGCCCTCAACAGGATTCTTAGACAGCCAGCATTCCAAAGCCGTCTTAGACTCTGGGCACTTGATCTCGACCATGCCGTCTTCAACCAGACCATCAGGAGAGGCTCCAGACATCGCAATCGTTGGGTGATGGATAAACCCCACCTCCTCGACTAAAACGCCTCTATGGGCCTCGTATGCGGCTCTGGCGTTGGGTTCCTGATCAATGCCCCACTGAAGCGCTGCATTGGTGTAGCCCTCTACCTTCTGGCCTGTCATGCGCTCCAGCAGCAACTGCGTCATGTAGTTGGCGCGATGCTCCGAGTAGCCGGTCTTGGTCTTAGACATGACCTTGTGCAAACTGCTGGCCGTGACTTTACCCAAACGCTCGGCAAACCATTCGGGCGATCGCTGTTCAGTCATTTATCCCTCACTTTCAGCATGGCGTCTGCCATTGCGTAAGAGCGCTCAGCTGCCCACTGCAAAAATTCTTCCGTCTCATAAGCGTGATGTGACCATGCATCATCAAACTCGACCATCGTTTGCTGCATCGCCTTGGCCGCAAAGTAATCTCGCAGCGTCATGCCTTGCGGCTCGCTCTCAAATGTTTCGCCATCGGCGTTAACGTAGCTTTGAACGGGAAACGCTGGCCCTCCTGTGTCTTTAGTCATGGATTTCCACCTTTTGGTTTAGCATGGGCGAAATAGACATTCGCAGGTCAAACGACGCCATGTATGCCCTACCTCGGTCTTCCTTTGCGTCGTTCATCATCTGTACAAAATTAGGGTGCTTCAGGACTGCCTCTAGGTGCATGGCAAGCAGACGGTCAATCACTTCTTGGGCCTCAATCAGTGTTTTGAGCTTCATTTTGCTGCTCCTGCTGCGGCCTTCAGGGAGGCTTGGTGCTTGACCCAGAACCGAGACTTAGCCGGTGATGTTGGAATGGCCTTAAAAGCCTCCTGGAGCGCTTCTATGCCACTCAGAGAGGCATCCCTGAGCGACTCGATGTGTTGAGCCTCAAACGCCTCATCTTCATCTTCTGTAGGAGATTTCTCACCTTCTGGCAGGTCTTCTCCGGCATAGATGTACAGACCGAGGCCATGCAGACCCAATGCCTTGGTCATGCAGCGCATAATGGCTGTATTGACCGCGAAGGCATCCGGGTTTGGGATAGCTTTGTTCCGATGATCCATGACGGGTAGCTGGCAGGTCATTGGCTTGCCAAAGATCGTCACCGTGACCCATACCATAGCCGTCCCGCCTGGGAGCGTCATGAAGGGTTCTTCTGTGTACTGATCGCGCTTGAAGGTTTCCACCTTGAAGGTGGCTGCTGGATCAGCTTTGAGGGCTTCTTGCCAGGCCCAAGCCCAGGACAGGTAAGTCAGATTTGACTTCTTCTCTGTATGCTCATTGACGTTCGTCTTGAGCAGCTTCTCTACACTCATCATCTTCTCCTAAAAAGACCCCGACGGGATGTCAGGGCATGGGACTGGATTGTACAGTTCTCTAAACAATCCACAAGATCTTTTTATAGGGACTTACCCTATGTTTTGCGTTTCTCTTGGAGCTTCAGTTCTTTGGCAAGCACTTCATGGCCGAGCTTCGTCACCACGCTGCCAGAGTCAATCAGCTTGCGCCTCCTGAGTGACCAGTAGGTGTTCCAGCTTCCAGGCTTGTCGTTTTTCAGCTTGAACTTCCACCCAAGAGCAAAGTGCTTGAGCATGAAGATCTGATGATTTGAAAGGCTCATGGTCGATTCTTCTGGATGTAGCGCCATCCTCTCCAAGTGGTGACCTCGCACTCGTACTGCCAAACCTCGAAGCCGGTAACTGCCTTCTGGCGTGTCCTGAGCTTTCGCATGGCTTTCATGTAGATCTGCCGCGCCCGTTCGGTAGTGCAGTCCAACTGCTTGCCAACATCTTGGAAAGTCTCGTTCTCCAGCACCACAAGCCGCACCACTAAATCCTCGCGCTCGGTCAGCGGGATGGCCTCCAGCAGCTTGATCACCAGATCGTGCTTCTCAATGGCCTCTGTGTCGGTCTGATGCTCCCATGACCACCCATGCCTGGGTAGCTCTGGCAACTCAGCATCACGGCTGTACCAGATGGCCTTGACCTCGTGGGGCAATGTCTCGGTCATCAGCTTGCCGTAGTAGGGTGTTCCTTTGCCTCTCATCTATCCCATTGTATAGCAACCTAGACAACATGAATCAGTAGAAACCCCAACAGCTACCTAAACAATGTGTAGTAAAATAAACAGATGACCAAAGAAGAGGCTGTAAAGAGAGCTGGGAACCAGGCAAACCTGGCCCGGATTCTTGGCATCACCAGGGGTGCTGTGAACCAGTGGGGCGCTTTCATGCCTTCTGGTCGTCTGTATCAACTGATGGTGCTTAAGCCTGATTGGTTCTTGACAGACGAAAAAAAAGACTGATAGAATGCGCTCGTTGCCGTAGGAAGCGACAAGCAAAGGCCGTTTACTCATGCTCCTGCCCTCGAAAGAGGGTTCCTACCGGGAGCAGTAGTAAGCGGCTTTTTTGTTTCCTCCTAGGCATCCGTACTCCACACGATAGTAAGACTTCAACCTGAGGGCGTGGAAGAAAAGGGTAGCCGGTATGCCGCAAGGCTAGGGGGCAGTTCCCGAACAATCCGGTGGGCTGGTCGAATCGTCAAGCCTGGGGCATACGGTCTTAATCCGTAGCATGACGATCCCTTCAATGGGGGGTGAACCTAACTCGTCCTTCCTCACACTCTGTGGGGTAGGGGGGTCTTTGGGTGAAATTATCTTAACTGGAGATTAATCATGAAAAGAGTTCTAGCATCACTGATGATTGCATTGATTACAACAGGCGCATGGGCTGCGTGTTCAACGCATACCTACTACGCTAACGGCAGGACAGTTACTTGCACGACTTGCTGCTACGGATCAAACTGCACGACGAACTGCTATTGATTTTGTGGACACGGCTAGGGATGGCCTGATCTCCATCCTGAAAAGCGAACCTCCCGCCTGCCGCTGTTCTCTTTCTGGAGGGTTGGAGAAAAACGATGTTTGAAAGCGGGTTTGACAGATTCTGGGCAGCATGGCCGAAGTCGCCTCGCAAGGGCGCTAAGTCGGCATGTCTAGTGAAGTGGAAAAAGGGTCTGTATGAGCATTGTGCAGACCAGATCATCAAGCACATTGAGTGGCAAAAAACCACCGACCAATGGCGCAAAGACAATGGTGCTTTCATTCCCGCACCATTGGTCTACCTTAACCAGCAACGATGGGACGGTGCGGAGATACCCGAGCCGGTCAAGAAGGTCACGATGGCAGAGCAGTACCAGGAGCGCATAAGGTCTGCTGTACCGATGCCTGACCACATCCGAGAGCGCCTGTCGCAACTCAGGAGGGGATCGTGAACCATGAGCAAGCAAACCGAGTCCTTGATCACATCCGAGCAGGAGCCATTTACCCCAGCCGCATCGTCGACTTCGCCCTATTCCTCACCGGAGACTATGACGCTTATGAGGAAACTAGAGGCCAGGGAATGGCGGCAGCGGTATCGGCAGAAGACGGCAGACGTTGGGGCTATGCAAGCCCGTGCCTGGTGGCTGGAAACCATCGACCAGATTGAGAAAAAACGGGGCAAAGAGGCCGCAACTGAACTGCGCTACTGGATGAATCAAGAAAAATGACCTTTTCGCTCACGTTTCACGTTGACATAAACCCCGTGCCGAAGGGCAGACCACGATTCTCAAAGGTCGGCGGGTTTATGCGGTCTTACACCCCAAAGAAAACCAGCGACTACGAAACCGAGGTCAGAACTCAAGCACAGACCGTGATGACCCGCGAGCCTCTAGAAACGCCTGTAGCGGTCTATCTGTACTTCAGGCTACCTATCCCTAGATCACACTCAAAAAAGCGCCAGGAAGCCTGTTTAAACGGTTCTGAGAGGCCTATCAAAAAACCAGACATCGACAATCTGGCAAAAAGTGTGCTGGACGGGCTAAATGGCGTGATCTGGCATGATGACAGTCAGATTGTCAGCCTACATCTAACCAAGGTCTACGCTCGAAACCCAGGGATAGACCTGTTAATCAGGGAAGAATTAGCATGAGACACAAGGGCGTTAACTGGCGCATGGCTTACCTGAAACCTGGACAGCTAACTGCGGTCTACCCCTTTAAGGGCGAGCCTTTTGTCGGTAGGGTGAGCCGTGTTACTAAAAATAGGCTGATGAGAATTTCCTACGTGGTTGACGGTATAAACGTAATGGCGGAAGAGCTTTTCCCGGCAGAGGGTCAACCAAAACTGAGGATTAGGTGCGCTCCAGGCCAATAAAAAAGGCCCCGAAGGGCCTGAGTCATTTTTTACCGATGATTATTCTCAGAATGAGGGCTAGTGTTGCATAAAGCATACCGCGCGCTCCTCGATGTATGTCCGTAGGTGGTCTGATAACAGAAAAGATATATCTTTACCGCAGATGCTGGCAGAGATTAAAAACGCGGCTGCTGGTGTTGGTGGGCAGCATGTGCCAGATTCGATGTCCGGGTTTCCTGGTTCTCCAGCATCGAATTCAAGCTCACAGTCTAGCCAGACATCAGACCCGCATGGGTGGCAGTATTTGATTGTTTCCATACTTATCACCATAGGATATCGAAGTAAGACAGGCCAAGGGCTGCAAGCGCCAGCCCGATGATGATTGCGAGGGCTAGATCTAGGATGGTTTCACGCATGGTTGACCCCTACACATGGAACGACAAAATAAGCCCTTGTTGGACGGATTACATATCCACCGATGGCATCGGCTCTTTTCTTGGCTTGTGTCTCCGTCATGTAGGTATAGGGCTCAATTCGGCCCTTGTACTCACGCGCTAACACGCGGATACCATTGTTTAGTTTGAATGTAAGCACGACAATTCTCCCTTTTGGGTTGTCCGGACAATCCCGGCCGATGCGCCCGACATAGGCGCATGAGCCGATACTGTCACGCGTTACAGCATCCGCAGCATGGTGCGTCCTCGCAGCGGCCGCGCCGGTTACGGTAGTACTCACGGCCACCGGTGCGCCAGATATCGGAAACCCCACGGGCCATAGATCGGGCCATATACCGGCCAGCGGCCAGGGCTGCATCCGGGTCCGTAGCGGCCAGTTCCGGGTCTAGGTCGGCCACGGCCGCTAGTGTCGGGTCTACGGTATCAGCGCCGGCCAGTTCGGCGCGCCCCTTACCGTGCCATATGATCAGATCACCCGGACGGATGCTGGCGCCGGTGCGGATGCACCGACCGGGATATTTTGCGGTAATTGTTTTCATGCTGCGGCTCCGATTTTGATAACCCGGCGCTTATGGCCGACCGCGTGATCGGCAATGACAACGTCGCGCGCCTGAATGCTTGTACCGCTGCACAGTGTGCATTTGGCGCACGTCGCGCGCCGGCCAGCTTCGGCCGATGCCGGACACATTGCTTCGCCCGCTTGTACGTCGACGCCCATGGAAACCCGGAAAACCCGCATGCCCAACAAGTTAGCCTTGGCCGCTTCGTCGACATTGTCGGCCGACGCCATTACTAAGGGCGCCCATGCCGACGTGTCAAAATCGGCGCGCGCCCATTGGTGCGTATACCCGCGTCGGCCGGCCGCGTAGCGGGTGATTTGCGACCACATTCGGACAGGCGCCGCAGCCGGGTCCCCATAGGTACCAAGCCGGACAATCTTACCGGCCAGGGCGCGCGCGATTGTGGCCGCGTCGGCTTTGGTATAGCGGCCGCGCCTGTATGCTTCATAGACCGATCGGACCGATCGGCCGACGTTGACGTAACAGGGCGCCTGGCCGTTATCGCGCGCCAAGATCGGCCGGTGCGGACATTGGCCGCATATGCTTACGTCGGCGCCAGTCTTAAGCGCATCGGTCGGTGCGACGTCGGACCGAATAATGAAGCTCTGAACAATGGCGCCGGTTTTGGCATTGTCTGACCCGTCGAGCTTATTAATGATTACAACGATGGGCTTTCCGTCGATTAGGGACGGCCCCTCGTATGCAATGTATCCAAGGGCTTTGCTCATGCTAGTGCTCCGAATTAGACCCCTTGCGACATGCTGGGGAATGGGCACATTGTGAAGATAGCTATACAGAGATAGAATAGGGATAAACCCTAATCAAACCCTAATAGGGAAAACACCTAAGTTAGTGACCACTATGGGAAGACCGTGCCGGACAGACACTAGAGCTTTTCGCAGACAGCTGACAGACGAACAGCGAGAAATTCTTCTGTCAGCCGGTGACGGTGACATCACTGTCGGATTCAATGAGTGCCTAGAGCTTTGGCGATCAATCAATCCGCTGAAGGGTCGCTTCGTGCCGAATGTTTCACGTGAAACAGAGAGGCCCAAGTACCCGGAAGAGGCACCATCCGATCCGCTCGCGCCACGATAAATTTTCCCTATCGATGTGACCCACCCGATAGCATTCTCCCGCATCAGGGTTTTCCCTACTATCGTCAACCCTATTAGGGTTTTTCCTATGCTCGTTTTCCCTGTAAGGGTTTATCCCTGTGGGGTTTGTACCACTAGGGTTTGTATGGGGGGGGGAGGGGTCGGGTCGTGGTGAAAAATTTGCGGGTGCCCCACTCCCGCCGAAAAAGTCAAATTTGACCTATACGCGATGTTGTGCGCGTGGTGGGAATTGGTTGATTTGTATAGCCAGAAACGTACAGACGTACGAAGGCAGTCGTAGCAATTCTCATGGTCTTGAGAATCCACTGACTAGGTGGTGGGTGTCGTTTAGCGGTTCTGGGGAGTTAGTCCAGAGGTGACATCAGGCCGTATTACTGAGGGTGTTCCTCAATGCGTACCATCTTGTAGTCACCGCCCCTGTCTTCCTGGTGAGGTTGTTTACTGCTCTTCGCAGTTGGGGCTTCCGTATATCTTATGCCTTTAAGGGTGCGACTGCCACACCCGACATCCCTTTGACTCTTAACGCCAGTCGGTCGAATCCTTGTTCGACTTGCCCATGTTACACGCTTCACATAGCACTTGCAAGTTACTCTCGTCCAGCTCTAGCTCTGGAAACAGTGATCGTGGCTTGATGTGGTCAACGTGAATATAACCACCAACTTCTCCACAGCATTGACATTTCTTGCCCAGCTTTACAAGAACGCTGTACCTGAGTTCGCGCCATTCCCTGGTCTTGTAAAAAAGCGCCCCCATGCCAGTTCTGTAGGCTGGGATTGGCTGAAATACCGGACGAGGCTTAGGTTGGCTTTTCTTGGCTATGGCATATCCAATTTGGGATGCCTTCTTCTGGATAAGATCCTTGATCACTTGGCTGCTTAGTGCCATCTGCTCCAGCTTTTTCTTAGCCTTTTCTGCTCGTTTTTTACGCATGGACTTAACAGCCCTCATGCCTGCTTTGCTGTAAATCGCCATGAAAAAAGCCCTTTAGGGGTGGCATAGTCGCACCCAGCGAGTAGTCTCGCCGGCTATACCACTTCTAAAAGGCTTTACTTGGTGCGAACAAGTAGGGTAATTTTATCAAGACTTGTTATTGACAGCTAGACGCTAGTTTCCTATACAATGAACTGATGGTGTATAGAGTACCTGCTGTTTTGCCAAAGACTGAGTTCCAGAGGGTCAAGGAACTTAAGAAGATGCTGGTTGAAGGCAAGGGTGAGGCTGTAGTCAAGAAGGTGATTGACATTGCCTTGAATGACGATCATCCTATGCAGATGGCCGCTTTGAAACTGTGCATGGAACGTGCTTTGCCTGTCAGCCTGTTTGAGAAGACCTCTGCCCAGCGCAATGCTGTCAACATCACCATCTCTGGCATCGGTGTCGAGGTGAAACAAGATCAGATCGTTGATGACCAAGATATTGAGGACGTTGAACCCAAATGAACTGGCTGATCACACTGCACAAGCAAAGCCACCTGGAAACTAAGCAGGTTTTGGTCAGCGCTAAGAATGTTCACTACGCTGTGAAGGCGCTAATGGCAGAGTACCCAGAATACTCTAGTGCCGACAAGATTACGATCTGTCCGTCTGAGATCATCAATTTCAAGCCAGACAATGAGTGATCTGAACTTCTCTCTCCTGCCCTGGCAGCAAGATGTCTATACAGACCCAACCAGGTTTAAGGTAATCGCTGCTGGCCGTAGGTGTGGGAAGTCTCGACTCGCAGCAACCATGCTGATCATCGAGGGACTTAGATGTCCACAGGGTTCTGCTGTGCTGTACGTCAGCCCAACTATGGGTCAGTCCCGTCAGATCGTCTGGGATCTCTTGCTGGAACTAGGGCGGGAGGTCATCCAGACCAGCAACGTCAACAACCTAGACATCACCCTGATCAACGGCGCCAGGATCTACGTCCGAGGTGCTGATCGGCCAGATACCCTG
>Ga0255144_1000234_pt1 | contig 19867 bp, 31 predicted proteins | sample Atl_Cont_RepA_8h_FD_183633 | JGI IMG/M metagenome (GOLD analysis project Ga0255144, IMG submission 183633) | Freshwater microbial communities from Altamaha River, Georgia, United States - Atl_Cont_RepA_8h | ecosystem: Environmental > Aquatic > Freshwater > River | place: USA: Georgia | collected...
AGTTTTGGAGGTGTTATGTTTCATATCAGAGATGAAGGCGGTATAGTCAAAAACGGGTTTAATTTCTATCCATTAAGTTCTAATCAAATTGGATTTGTATTCAGAGTGGGTAGTAAAAGAGTAACATTTAGATATTCAAAACAAATTCGTAAATTTGTAGTATCGTAAAAGAATTGTTGTATGAAGTAGACTGAAAAGTGTTCTGGACGCAAGGGTAGGACTACCGCGTATAAATACTAAATGCGTATAACCGATATACTAGTCGAATCCTTGTCAAACCAAGTATTGTATCACGGCGGTACCAAGCCTATTCAACAATTTAACATACCAGCACACGGAGTATTTTTCAGTCCTCACATAGAATGGGCAGAACATTACGGGCCTGTTTTAACTAAGGTTCGTGTAAAGGCCAATAAAATTTATACAATAGATTACTCGCACAAAATTGATATGGACCTATTTGATTCTCTTATGGATCGAGACTATAAAAAAGTTGCCGAGTACATAGCCTTACTACAAAGTCAAGGCTATCAGGCAATGCAGACTGTTAGCGACAGTGAGATGGTTGTTGTATTCCCCGGAACGGCTATTCAAGTGATTAACAAGGATTCCCAATAAATATACTAAGTTGTTATTAAGGATTTTCTAAATATGCGTATAAACGAAATACTAAAAGAAAATAGATACACGGCCGGTGAAGCGAGTACATCTCATATAGAATCGGCCATTCGTTCCGCTTGGAATAGCGTATATCCCAATGTAGAATTATACATCGCTGATTCTGGATATAGTTTAAATCCTGTGTTTGCAAGTACAAAAAAGAAGTATGTAAAGGAACAACTAAATTATAACGGTATGCGTGATAGACAAGGACATTTTTATTTGTGTTTAGGTGCAGGTTATGATGGCCCAGAAATGGGTATAAACATTTTAGACGCAAATGCCGGAAGATTTCCGGGTGTAGTTACTAAAATGTTAGAAAATATTTTTAAATATTTAGAAACAACATATGGTCAAGGACAGCAAACATTTAGAACTTTGTCTGTAGGCGACGATGCCAGTGGCGGTGCTTGGGAGCATATTGCAACTAAACTAAATGCTAACCCTGACTTACATCGCGGGCACTATATAGACAATACAAACACTACAAACACTACAAACGCTACAAACAATACAGGCGGTACCAGCTATTATAATTTTTATTCGTAATGTGAAATTGTTGTAAGAAGTTGAATGAAAGGTGTTCTGGACGCAAGGGTAGGACACCGTTTTGTTGCTAAATTAACAACTTTTTGTTTTGGTTGACAATAAATCCAGAATTTGCTATAATGTTTGTACATTAACTAATTGGAGTTCAAAATGAACAAACGAATTCAAGAACTTGCCGAAGAGGCTAACTGTAACATTGATGGAATGGGTTATGGTGAAGGCAACTTAGAAAAGTTCGCAGAGTTGATTGTGAAAGAATGTGCTGAGTTTGTGTGGTATAAAGCCGAGAAGTCAATGAGTCAGGAAGTTCTTTATGTTGGCAATGATCTACTTAAACATTTTGGAGTTGAATAATGAACGAACAAATCAAAAAACTACTTGAACAATCTGAATGGCAAAGCGATGACATTGAGATTCACTTAGCCCGATTACAGAACTTTGTTGATGAAGTTGTTAAAGTGTGTGCTGATATAGCAGATAATAGACCTTCGGTACTAATTGATAAAACAACAGGTGATTTGATAAAAGAACATTTTGGAGTTAAATAGCGTATTTTTGAGATAAATACTGCTATAGGAGTCCAAAATGAACAACAAATCTATTCGTGATTATATCAATTTAATTGAGAACGCCCAGCAAGGTGTAGAGGAAGGCTCTACTCCACTTGGTTCACCTGCTTGGCAAGACGGATACAGAGCAGGCATTAAAGATACCACTAACAAAAAACCAGTAGGCTCTTATGCTTATTGCGACGGATGGAAAGCAGCCAAGAAACATTTGTCCGACAAACAAAAACAGCAAGGTGTAGCGGAAGAACAATTGGAAGAAACTACTCCAGAAGCAATCAAAAAAGTAGAGCAACTGTACCGAAAATAATCCTGGACTTTGGTTCGACAGGTATAAATACTTGTATGAGCCACAAACATCACATTATACCAAAACACGCAGGCGGCACTGACGATCCAAGTAATTTAGTAGAATTGTCTATAGCAGACCACGCAGAAGCACATCGCAAGTTATATGAAGAATATGGTCGTTGGCAAGATTATGTTGCGTGGCAAGGATTGGCAAAATTAAGCCCAAAAGAAGAATTAGTGCGAATAAGACAAAGTGAAGCAGGTAAATTAAGGCACCAACTATATCCGAATCCTTTTACTGGAATTCGCACTGAAAGCAACTTTGCTAATAACAAAATACAACAAATGAAGGCAACAGAAAAAGCCAACACAGAATCAGCAATGGAAAAGAGAAAGAAAACATTCGCTGAAAAACAACACCAGCAAAAAGAAAACAATTCACAGTTTGGTAAAGTTTGGTGTGTAGAAGAAAATGCCGTTGACAAGTCATCACGAAAAAAGTATAGTAAAGACCAAATTCCAGCAGGTTGGATAACAACAACTGAATGGGCAGATAGACGCAAAAACAAAAATAACAATGCTTATGGAAGACATTGGTATAATGATGGTGAAAAGAATTATTATCTTAGACCAAATGACCCAAAGGTACTTGAATTAAGTTTAGAAAAGCGTAGAATCATTAAATAGTAATATTGTTGTAAACTCCGCAAGGAAAGAGATTGAATGAAAAGTGTCTTGGACGGGGCTTCGATGCCCCCACCTCCACCAAGAGCATATTATATTAGTATGTTCTTGCCGGGGGTGAATTGGTTTCGACAGGGCAATGAGTAAGGATATTGACAACACGGTAGGCGATCTCCGTAAAAGAAGCAAAACTAGTAACTGCAAACGCAGCTAACGACGAGGTTTTCGCTCTAGCAGCCTAATCTCTGGGGCAGGTATGCCTTATTACCCAAAATACCAGACAGGGCCGCAAGGCCCTTTCTTTTTGAATAAATACTGTAACAAATGCCCAGACCTAAATGAAAAAAACAGTAGCATTATTTGTACATCAACCACGATGCTGTATAGAGAGTGTGAATGGTATCCTAAGTGCTCTGGGTAACGATTATAAGTTCAAAATTTTCACACGCCACGAAGTAGACGATGATTTTTTTGACGACGTAGATCTTTTCTGTGTGCCCGGAGGTGTTGGTGACAGTGATAGCTGGGACTGGTTAATGGACTACCATATTGATCTCATACAAAGCTATTTAAATCGCAAGGGTAAGTATTTGGGAATATGTATGGGGGCCTACTGGGCTGATAGTTACTATTTTAATATCCTCAAGGACATAGAAGTGCATCAATATATAAAACGCCCGAATGCAGATACTCGTAGGCCACACGCCAAGGCTCAACCAGTTCGCTGGCGTGGCGAAAATCTAAAAATGTATTTTTACGATGGCTGCGCCTTCTCTGGACCAGGTGTTGTAAACAGTGAAATTTGGGCTACCTACCCCAATGGTGACCCAATGGCACTTATACAGGGTAATGTAGGTGTAATAGGATGTCATCCCGAGAGTGAGCAAAGTTGGTATGATGACTATAGCTGGCTACCCAGACACTGGCACAACAAATATCATCATAAACTTTTATTGGCCTTTGTAAATAGGCTAATTAAATGAGTCACTATGAAGTAAATTGGACCTATCGACACACTTTAGTTGATAAGGAAAAGCTACCAATTATCTATCGTGAGTTAAGGTACCTCTGGGACTTTTTAAGAGAGGATACCGCTGTTTTAAAATCTCGTTTTTATTTTGCACCTTTTGACGATATTTTTCAACGTATTTGTAAAACTTTGTGTGTTGAACTTAGACGTTTACGTCTCTATGAATTTTGTACTGGTACTGGATATTTTGCTGTTCCTCCGGGAAAAATGACTCCCATACATATTGACCAGGGGTATAATTATGTACTTAATTTTCCTGTGATAAATTGTAGTAATTCCTACACCGTCTGGTATAATGATGTAGAACAGATAACCTGCACCTCCGTTAATTCCTACGTAGAAGAAGATACAATTTTGTATAAAGGTCACAGAACAAATGCCACAACAGAAAGATTAAAAGCAGCAGCAAATATTCCCTATTTTAAACTTGATCGTAAAAAGGAAATAGATAGAGTAGACAGTAATCAACCACTCTGGATAAATGGATCTATACCACATAGACCCGAGGTGCAACATCTAGAGTTTAGATTAATGGCCACCTTGAGATTTACTCCTTTACCTAGAGAAATATTTTTTAAAAACACAGGTATAGATCTGGGGGATTAATATATGCCATACAAAGATTATAGCTGGACTTATTTGGGCTGCGCTGTTGAAAACAACGTAAAAAATAAGATTCAAAAAGAATTAAAAAATGTTTGGATAAATTTGTGTTAAATTTAAATATTACAACTTGTAGATTTTTTTATAATGCTTATGACAATTATATTAGGGAAAGATGTCCCACATTATGTTTATTTTTAAAAGATAAAGAAATAGATAAAATAACAACTGGGATAGGTTTTATGGCAGTTCCACCAGGTAGTTATACTCCTTTGCATATCGATCTAGGTGCTTGCCCTATAGTGCTAGGTCTCCCTGTTATAAATTGTGAAAAAAGTTATACAGTTTGGTATAAAGATCCGCCACCACTTAAATTACCTAAAGTTCTAGATTGCCTACAATCAGACAGTATGCTTGGTAATCCAGAAGATGGGGAATGGCACTATCTTAATACTAGCGTTACAACTAGCAGTGTTCCCTATTTTGAAATTATACCCGAATTAGAAATGGCTAGAGTCGAAAGTACTAATTTTAGCTGGCAGAATTCTGGTATTCCACATAGGGCTGAGGTTAACTGCAATAAATTAAGGGTTTTCGCAACTCTAAGATTTGATAGATACCCTCCATCTTTGTCTTAATTAGACCTAACCTTTTCAAATTATTTGACAGTGGGGATATTTTAAGTTATACTAGGCTATCAACTAATTTACAAATAACCAATGAGCTATTTTCTAAAATCTGGTAATACCTTTAGAGTGTCTAGTCGTGAAGCACTGGATCTGCACGAGAGTCTACCCACCGCGACCTACGTGGTCAAGTATGACGACCTACGCAATATGTTCTATCTTGAGTCTATAGATAATTTTGAACTTGCGGCACGTAGCTACGGCGATAACAATCGTAATGCAGAACGCATTCTAGACACCTTCCTTAAAAGACCCAACACCACTGGTGTGTTGTTAACTGGCGAAAAAGGCAGCGGAAAAACCCTACTAGCCAAGACAGTTTGTGTACGTGCTGCTGAAGCAGATGTGCCCACTATTGTGGTTAACACTGACTTTGCTGGTGATGGGTTTAATAGTTTCATCCAAAGTATTGAGCAGCCCTGTGTTATCCTGTTTGACGAATTTGAGAAAGTCTATGACAGCGACAAGCAGCAACATATTCTCACTCTACTAGATGGTGTGTTCCATACCAAGAAGCTGTTTATCCTTACCTGTAATGATAAGTGGCGTATTGATCATCATATGCGCAATCGTCCAGGACGCATCTACTATATGCTGGACTTCCGTGGATTAGAAACAGAATTTATTCGAGAGTACTGCCAGGACAACCTGAAAGATAAATCACATATAGAAAACATCTGTGACATTGCTAGTTTATTCAACGAATTTAATTTTGATATGCTCAAGGCTTTAGTAGAAGAAGTTAACCGTTATGGTGAAGATCCTCAGACTGCCCTGCGTATGCTCAACATTAAACCTGAATTTGACAGTGGTAATAATTACAGTGTCAAACTACAGGTAGCTGGTGAAGAGATTGACGCTGAAAAACTAGAATCAACCACCTGGCACGGCAACCCTCTGCAGAACAATATACAACTAGACTACAAGGTTGTGGATATGGAAAATGACGAATGGGACTGGGAACGTGTTCGATTTAGTCATACTAATCTACTTAAAATTGATCCCAATCAGGGTCGATTTGTGTTTACTGACGAAAAGGGCAGTGTACTAACGCTTACCAAAGTCAAAGAGAAAAAATACAACTACTACGCGGCATTTTAATGAGTTCTCAGTGATGTCGCTACACTTAATCAAGAGCGAACGGTGACCACTTATGTGAAATGTGGTTCGGATTGGTTGTCTGAGGTTGGGTGCATAAATCCTTTGACTCGAAGAAGGTGGCACGGCGAAAGAAATTTCGCACCGAATGCAAAAACCCGGCAGGTGGAGTCGTTAGGCTGTGAGGAAGTGATGGGAACAACACAGTTATACATCTTTTCCGCAGTATTTGTCGCAGATCATCATTCTACCTTGCGCATAGGTAGGTTGAGACCAAGATTCTTGAACTTTATGGAACCATTTAACAGTGTGTTCCGTGGGATAGACTGTTGCATCGTTTTCCGTGGCTAGTGCCGCTATCTGTTTGTTAATTTTTTCGTGCCAGAGATTTTTACCAAACGTTTTAGGGAAGCTGCCAGTATAACAACAGGGATAGACTTCGCCATTGGCTGCTATGAAGATACCACTATGTTGTACAGTATCACATACTATTTTGTCCCTGGGTTTAACATATAATTCGGCATCTCTTACAGGTATGTTGTTTTTAACATTATACTTAAAATTTTCTAGTGTATTGGTATGATCTTCATTATTGAAATTGTCAACCACGTGTAATAGTTTACCTTCTTTATCGTAGGTAGGCATATTTGAACCGTAGCTGGGACGAGTAATAAATTTAAAGCCGTGTTGATGAGCGAGTTGTTCACATTGATCTATTTGATGTTTGTTATGTGAAAAGACAGTAAGTTTCCAAACTGCTGTGCCACCACTGGCTCTAAATATGTCAGCATTTTTTATAATCTGACGCCAGCTGGTGTTTTGGCGATAGAGATGATGTGTATCTTCCAGTCCATCGAGACAGAATTCTACAGTAATTTTAAGTCGTCCCAGACGCTGCCAGAATTCTCTATCGCGACCACTGCCGTTGGTGCTACACACAATATAGAGTCTGGGATTGATGCTTAAAAAATATTCCACTATTTCTGGTGTTTCGGGATTCATTATCATATCACCAAAGTTACCGCTTATTTGGATATGGTTCAATTGATTAAGAAACAGTGGAGTAAAAATTTTTTTGGTTTGCTCTAGTGTGAGATTGGTTTCAGGATAACCGCCATTGTAGGGATATCCACCAAAATTTCTAGGACAACCAGGACAACGTGCATTGCAAAAACTAGAAAGTTCTAGATGAACACTTGTTATATTACTAAATTCTATCATAGAGATATTTATAGGCGTAGTTTTTAATAAAAAGATTCTATAAAGTCCATTAAAAAATAAAATGGAAAACCTATTGAAAATGCTTGATTTATAGGTTAAATAAAAGTATAATATTTTATCGATTAATTTTTACATAAGGAGAAACTTAATGAAAACCGTAGGACATAAAATTGAGAAGTTTGCAGTAACTGGCGTTAATCCCGGTCGAGATGATTTCTTTACCATCACTGATGAATCATTTGCCGGCAAGTGGAAAGTAATTGTTTACTATCCAAAAGATTTTACTTTCGTATGCCCAACTGAAATCGTAGCATACGATAAACTATTCCAGGACTTTGCTGACCGTGACGCAGTATTGCTAACAGGTAGTACAGACAATGAGTTCTGTAAACTAGCCTGGCAAGCAGCACACGAAGATCTAAAAAAGATCAAACACATTCAGTTTGCTGACACACAGCGTGGTGAGTTAAGCCTAATCGAGCAACTAGGTGTATTCTATGCACCAGCAGGTGCAGCTCTACGTGCCACATTTATTGTTGATCCCGACAACGTTATCCAGCACGTTACTGTCAATAACTTGAACGTGGGCCGTAGCCCAGAAGAAACACTTCGTGTTCTTGATGCACTACAGACCGGCGAACTATGTGCCTGCAATCGCACAGTTGGCGGCGAAACACTGTAAGGTAAACTATGAAGCCAGTATTAATACAAACTTTAATAAAGAAAATGCGTGGACGCATCAGTAACCTACCAATGCCCAATGCTGTGGAAATTCCCACCAGACGGGATAGATCGGGTACATTTATAATAGTTTTTTTAGTACTGGCATTAATTGCTACTATTTTAATTTGAGGTTGTTATGTTAGAATGTCTTATTCTAGGAGACAGCATTGCCAAGGGTATAAGTGATGTAAGAAGGGAATGTGCTGCCTTTGTGCAAAGTGGTATCAACAGCAGTGACTGGAACGACAAGTATGTTAAGAAAATCGTACCTGCCCGTAGTACAATTATAAGTCTAGGCAGTAACGACTACCGCAACCTTAACACTGAAATTGAATTAGTAGCATTAAGAACGCACGTAAATTCCGATCACGTTTACTGGATAGTACCTGCAATTAAACCAGAAAAACAAGAACTAGTTAGAAAAATTGCTAGACACTTTGGGGATACTTTTGTCAATATTCCTGAACTTTCCCCTGATAAGGTACACCCCACCTATCGTGGTTATAGACAACTAGGAGTACTTACTAAATGAGTTATAGAGAATATTTTGACTATTTAAAAAATTATCATTGCCCCAGTTGTAGGAGTAACAAACAATGAGCAAGGGAAGTAAACCTAGACCCTACAGTGTGGATCAGAAAACTTTTGATCAACGATGGGACGCAATTTTTAAAAAACAAGATACTGATACAGATCTAAAACAAAAAGAAAAGGAAAAGAAAAATGAGTTGGATAAATCAAATTAAAGAAAGTTTGCCTGAGTATGCCAAAGATACAAAACTTAATATCGATGCTGTTATTACTCGTAGCAGTCTTGATATTACCGAAGCTAATGGATGCGCTCTTGCAGCCGCAATGGCGACCGGTAATGGAAAACTCGTTACGTTTATACAGTCAAATATGGAAGATGCCCTTGAACGAGACGCCGCACTGACAGCAGCGGCAATTATGGCACAGAACAATGTCTGGTATCCCTATGTTGAAATGGCTGAAGATGAAAATTTAAAAGGTCTACCAGCGCAACTACGTATGAATGCAATTGCCAGTCACGGTGGCACTACCAAGGCAAGATTTGAAGCCTATAGCCTCGCTGCAAGTATTGTGGGCAAGTGTCATTTCTGTGTTAAGGCACACTACGACACACTCAAGAAGGAAGGCTACACAGTAGAACAACTTCGTGACATTGGACGTATTGCCGCAGTAATCAACTCAGTTGCCAAGGTTTTAAATAGTTAAATATCACCATAATTCTTGATTTACACTCATTGTTATGTATAATAAACAATATGAAAAAACAAACATATAATTTTGAAATAGCAATGAGTGCCCTACTCAGTCCTGAGGTTGTAAAAGAAATGGTTATTAAAGAAGCAGAAGCCCACACTGGAAAAAAAGTAATTGAAATAGCTGCTCTTTATAAGTCCGGTGAATTCGATGGCTACCAAGTTTTCTTTGAATCTAGCACTACTCCTAAAAAGCCAGTATCCAGCAAGGAATTTATCAAGATGAAATGGGACGGGGAATAAATACCCAGTAGTTAAAGGAGTAACTATTATGCGTTATGTTATAATGGTTTTCGCCCTGGCTGGCTGTGCAGACAAATATGCAGATTGCATCGAGCAACAAAAACAAGAATATCGTGATCGTAATCCCAAAGCTAGTTATAGTCAGGTGCAAAACAAACAGTTTGAATTTGAGCTAATGTGCTCTAAATTTAAAAAAGGAATGTAGTTGGAGTACCACGCACATATTTATTGGAGAAATGATCAAGAAAGAGCTCGTGCTATTTCTTTTAGAAATTATCTCGAAGAATCAGGATGTGTGATGGGTAGAGTTTGGGATTGGCCTATTGGGCCGCATCCATTGCCAATGTATCAAATTGTATATAATAGTAGTAATAAAGAATTAGTTGAACAGTTTCTTAGAAACCATAGGACGACTAATACCGTATTGTTGCACGAAAGTATTAATGACGATTTACGTGATCATACTGAGGGCGCAAGATGGTTAGGCGAAGCATTAGAATTAAAGTTAGACATTTTTAAAGAATAGGAGAATAACAATGGCCTAGATAGCTTACCAATGTAAAGATATAGTATTTCACTTCAACAAACGACACCTAGAGGACGACACCATCCCTATGTGGGTAGTTAAAAGTCACGGTGTAACCTTTTACGTTAATCACGTAACCGCAGAAGTTCCCTGGAGTACCAAGGAAACTCCAGATAATTCCCATACCAAAGGTAGTTTAAAGTTTAAAAATTGTAAGTTAATCATCGACGATGATAACTGTGCTACGATTACAAAACTTGGGCTATTAGATAAAAAATTACCTCACCCAAGATTAATCTTTAGGATTCTTTTCTATAATAACGGTGAAGTTCATAAAGCATTAAAAGACAATGAGTTTGAGCATACTGAATTTAAGTTTGTATCTGGTGGTTGTGGTACGTCCTGGACTATCTGTGATATCCTGCACGAACACGATCAGACTATGTTAGGTTTAAAGTATGCAACCAAATTTAGAATTCTTAGTCCTAATGAAGGCTACTATAAAGCCTATGACGAAAAAGGTCAGTGGATACAAGAAGATGAAGATTACGAAGACGAACTAGATGACTGACGTAGTTCATCATATGTTTGAACAATGGCAATTTTACTAGGATCAGATTTACTGTCGCTAGGTACTGGTAAGGTTTGCCATTCTTCTTCGCTGACGTCACAGACTATAACTAGTTCGTATTCGTGTCCATCTGAACTGTAGCATCGGACGGTTTCTAGTCCCGCTAGACCCTGGGCGGCATCTTCTAGATGTCTAGCCAGGGATCTTAGTGCGGATCGTTCTGCTACAATATAACCTCGTGTACCTGGTCCTTGGTGTGAATGTAAGTGTATTCTTGATTTCATTGTATGTGTGCTATGTCGATTAATTTTAATTTTTTAGATTTAAACACTGTAACATATTCTGTGTTGTTTTTGTAGCCAAGTTTACCGAATCCCCACAAAACTGGATGATCTTGAAAACTTGCCGCGTGTGGTAGCACAACATCTAGGTAACGGCCATTACCAGTACCCAGTGTGACAAAGGTTATATAATCTTTCGCTCCTGATTTAAACACACGATAGTTAGCCACTAGACCACAAAACTCCACCTGGCCGGGCTTGCGTATTTCCTGACAGGCTGGTATAAATCTTGAAGAACGCCAACGTCCCTGTTCAATGAGATCACTTACCTCGCCACCTTCTCCCAATGAGGGAACTGCGCCAGCTAATTTGGCTTCCTGCCAGTAGACCCAGTGTGCGTAACTACCCTGGCAGTGTTTGAGTGCAGCTTGCCAAAACTTTTCTGGGTTATGAGCTTTTTGGTAGGCCAAGGCCCAGATAAGTCTGCCTAGATTTATGGCGTGTGCTCGGCAAAGTCCGAAGTGACTGAGTTCTCGTAGTGCTAGTAGTACATCATCTCGTCTTGGATGATCACCCACTAACTGCATAAACTCAAACATTTTTTCTTCATTCTTTTTTGCAAATGCACGACGCCACATATCAGCTTCATACTGATCACAACCTAGTATCTGTCCTATTAGTTCAATGGCATCATCTTCAAAGACAATAGTTTCTGATAGGTTATCTTTTGTCCAGTCCTGGAAGGCACTGGCTCGGCGGCGGCCTTGTGTGGCCACTGGTCTTATTAGTGCTGTGGCCAATACGCAGTCGGCACGACTAGTGGGACGTATGGCTCTAAATAATCTTTTCATAGCAGGACTTTCTGCCTGCGTAACACCCAGTATGTCTCCACGACTTAATAGAGCTGAGGTTTTGTCATCTGTTTCAGGATAATCCAAGAGGTCACGTTGCTCTATTTCCCAGAGCTGACTAAGTCCACGGTTGGATAATATGTCTATTTTAAAATGCTCAAGATCTTCTATCTCATATTTGTCTAGTAGTATCTGATTCTCACCGTTGATTAAACTTTTGGGTACACTACGATCAAATATCAGTATGCCGCCACAGTGTTTAGAGATACATCGTTTTTTGCCTAGTAGTTTATCTGCTAGGCGTTCTGCTTCATCAACGTATTCTTCTGCCACAACGTCTGATAGTTTAAAATTACGTTTGAGTTTACCCTTGGCGCCGTAGCGTTTGGCAGCTTCGCGTCTTGCTGATTTTTCTTTGTAGGTGACATAGTTACTTACACGGGCACTCTGACCGGGCCAGCGGCGGAAGATTCTGTTCATTACAGTTTCTTGTTGATAATGCGGAAAGTCAAGATCAATGTCGGGTAGATCGTCCCTCTTGGGATTCATAAAACGTGAAAGGGGTATACGTTCTTTTATGGGATCTACATCACTGATGCCCATCACGTAACAGATTAAACTGCTGCCTGCTGAGCCACGAGTTATATGTGGTATGTCTTGTGTTAGGTCTAGTATTTCTCTTACACGTAAAAAATGTTTGGCAAATCCCAGTTTAGCTATTATCTCTAGTTCTTCTTCAAGTCTTTTAGTATATTCTTCAGTGTCGGGTATTGATCTAGTAAATTTTTTAATTAGTTTTTCGAGTTCGTCATATCGGTTCATTGATCACCTATGTTAGATTCTAGGTAGAAATATTTATAGTTCTAAAACTAGTGTTAAGAACTTTTGGATCATATGCTAATGAAATCACTTAGTATAAAATAATGATTCACTGGATATGAATCTTGGGAATTTTTAGTTATAATTGGGATACATACAGAGACAGTATGTCAATTTTTATCAAGGAGAATGAAAATGGCTTGGACAACACCAGCAGCACAAGATATGCGTTTTGGTTTCGAAATCACAATGTACATCGCAAATCGTTAATAAAAAATTAAGCCCCGCAAGGGGCTTTTTGCTGGTTACGAGTTCCAGCGGCGCTCTATCAACACACCCGATTTCAACTCCAATATTTAGAATTATTGTTATCCCAATACTTTGTGTTATTACGATTTATAAAATTTTTAATCAAATACCAAGCCATACCTAGGTATCCCATCTTTTTAAACCTACGGGAATCCTGTCCAAAATAATGATCAACAATTTTAAACTTCTTAGGATGATACATTCTTGACAAGAAGAAATCTTCTGAAGTGGCAAATTTCTCAGGGAACCCTCCATATTCTTCAAACTTGTCTCTACGGGTCAACATAAATGCACCCACAGCAAAAGGACTAAAATATTTTAAAACGTCATTAATACCATTAAAAATCATAAATCCAATAGCTGCTCTTACATCATCGTCATAACATCTAATTTTTAATCCAACTAAATCTAAATTATTATTTTCTAGTTGTTCTACTGCGTCACGAATAGCATAATTATCGAAAAATCTCACATCCGAGTCAATAAATAATATATAGGGTGTGTTTACTAGTCTTGCTCCATTATTTCTTGCTACAGAAACAGGCCCACCATCAATAATTTCAATGTTTAAAAAGAAACTGTTATTTTGTATAATCTGTCTTGTATTATCAGTAGAGTAATCAGCAATAATAATTCTAGTTGAACCTATTTCCTGTTTTCTAAGATCGTTAAGTAGATGCCCGATATACTTTTCCTCGTTATAACAGGGAATCACAATTGTAATTTTATCTTTTAATCTCATTTTTAAAACACTTTCCGTCAATTTTAAATGATTCAAACTTTACCCAATAACTCATTGATTTTAAACTTTGTTCGCACGTTGTCTGATCAGGAAATTCCAGAGTTAGTTTTGCGGGAACGTCCTTTGGATCGTTTACGTGTACCGCTATCAATATCATCAACCACATCATCTTGCTCCTGTGTCCAAGTTACTATTTCCCAAGTGCCATTGTGATGTTCTACTAGAGCAGTCATTGATTCCACCCAGTCACCGTCATTCATATACACAACACCGTCTATGTTCTTGATCTCTGCGTGATGTATGTGCCCACATATAACACCATCAAATCCACGTTTTTTACAGTATGCGGCTAGATTCTTTTCAAATTGAAATATAAAGTCTACCGCTTTCTTAACTCTTCCTTTAAGATATAGACTAAGACTCCAATAACCAAAACCAAGGCGATGACGTATCCAGTTGAATCGTGAATTAAGTCCCAATACAAAATCATATGCACGATCTCCCAATAAAGTTAACCAGGGGGCTAGTCTAGTAATACCATCAAATAGGTCGCCGTGTGTAACTAGATAATGCTTCCCATCAACACCAATATGTTCAAATTGATTATGTAATTCCACCATTCCAAAATTTAAATTATACTGCAAAAAGGGTCTTAAAAATTCATCGTGGTTACCAATTATATACACAACTCTTGTGTCACGCTTTGCGTGACCTAAAATACGTCGAACAACGTTGGTGTGGCTTTGTTTCCAACGCCATTTGTTTTGCTTGATTTTCCAAGCATCTATAATGTCACCTACTAGATAAAGAGTTTCACAGGTGTTATGTTTCAAAAAATTATTGAGTGCTTCAGCTTTACAATCTTTAGTACCTAGGTGAACATCACTAATAAAAATACTACGATAAGTTTTGTTCATACAAATATTTAAGGTTTACCAAATTACAAATCCATTACATAGTCAATAAAAAAGCCCCTTTCGGAGCTTTTTTAATTAGAAGTTCAATTGACTTCTAAACATTATGGCTCGATCACCAGTTACTCGACCACCTGCAGAGCCTACAAGTTGATCAAACTGCGTGTCAACATAGTTAAGCATAAATCTCATATTATCAGTAGCGAACCAAGTTAGACCGTAGGTAATAGCTGTAGCACGATTTGATTTACCTGTAGCTACGGTGATGTCGCTAGCATCAAACTCGCTTAAACGTACACCTATTTGCCAGGCACCGCGACCACCTTTGTCTAGAGGATTGTTGGGTTTAACTGCACCGAACACTCCATCCTTGTAGTTATAACCTTCGCCTGTCAGGTTGTACACAGCCAATACATAGTAACCTTTAATTTCCTTATCTGCACCTGTTGTAGGATCATATTTAAAATTAAATTGTTCTGCTTGTACTTTGAATGCGTTATAGGCAAATGCAGCTTCTAGACCTTGACGTGTTCTTGTAGTGATGCCACCGAGTGCTGGACCAGTAAACCAGGCATTTTGTGAGCGTGATTCTGTCCTAGCACTAGCAGGTGTTACACCACCTTTTATCTCACCTGTACTGTAAGCAGCACCCAAATGAGCAACATACGTCTTACTGCCAGTAAGATCAGCAATGTTAGTAGTAACACGACCAATATAGTCTAGACCATCTGATACAGCATCTTTGTTGCCACGACCACGACTTACTGCTAGAGCGTAAGTTAATCCAGTTTTTGGTACACCGTGTAGCATAAATCCAGTTTCTTTTGCGGGAATTAGTTCGCCTTCCGCTTGACCAACTAGGCTGCGTTCCATCATATCAATGTTGTTAGAACTTTGTAGTTGTTCAAGACTGAATGGCATCTTGAACAAACCAAATTGGTATTGTAGTTCTGGATTAGCAGCATAGTTGACCCAGGCTACGTCCATATTAGTTGACGAACTAGCTGCACCTACATCGTTACCAAAGTTACCAACTAGTTCGTATTTGAAGTCTTTGGCAAATTGTCCACGCACTCCAAAACGTGCGCGGCGCATTTCTGCTAGGTCCTGATACGAATCCGTGGTTTGACCTGCACCGTAAGTCGGGGAGTATTGACGATAGTCCATATGTAGTCGACCTGTAAGCTGAATGGTATTGTTGCCATCTTTGCTTTTGAGACCGATTCCGTTTTCTGTGACTGCGCCGTCGTTGACTCTTGCGATTCTATATTTGTTTGATTCGCTGACATCCTTGTCTATTCTTTGTTCTATGAACTTACGGTTTTCTGCTCGTTCTTCGTGAGCTTGTACTTTACTGTCATATTCACTCTGCGTCAATATACCTTTGTCCTTTAAAATTTTTAAAGTATCAAGGTAATCGTCTGCATAGGCTGGTACACAAAATGCAAGACTAAAGGCCAGAGCTAGTGTTGTTAATTTTTTCATTTTTTTCCTTATTTCCAAATTGTTGTATTGTCTGGACCTTTAAGATCCTTTTTCCAGTTATCCTGTACTAACTTGATAACTGACTGTGGCAAGTGAACATACTCTAGCTCTTCACTCATCTTAGCACCGTTCTTATAACTCCAGTCAAAGAATTTAAGAATTGCACGACCTGTTAGTGCATCAGTTTGTTGCTTGTGCATTAAAATAAAACTTGCACCTGTAGCTGGCCAAGCATCCTTACCTTTTTGATCTGTTAGCAACAAATACATTCCTGGAGCATTAGCCCAGTCTGCATTAGCTGCTGCCGCTTTAAATGTACTATCATCTGGTTGTACAAAATTACCATCACGATTTTTTAATTGTGCATAGGCAATTTTATTTTTTTTAGCAAAGGCATATTCAACATAACCAAACGAACCTTTAACACGTTGAACGTTAGCTGCCACGCCTTCGTTACCTTTGCCGCCTACGCCCACTGGCCATTTAACTGCGGTGCCCTCACCAATGGCCTTTTGAAATTCGGCATTAACTTTACTTAGATAGTTTGTCCAAATAAATGTTGTGCCCGATCCATCTGCACGATGAATAACTGTAATATTGATTGCAGGTAGATTAACACCAGGATTCAAATCAGCAATTGCTTTGTCATTCCATTTTGTAATCTTACCTAGATGTATATTAGCAATGACATCGCTGGTTAGTTTAAGTTGTCCAGGTTGTACTCCATCTAGATTAAACACAGGCACTACGCCTCCTATGATGGCAGGGAACTGTACAAGTCCTTCTTTATCTAATTCCTCAGGCTTTAGTGGCATATCACTGGCACCAAAATCAACTGTCTTGGCTTTGATTTGACGAATACCGCCACCTGAACCAATTGATTGATAATTTAATCCAATACCAGTTGAAGCTTTATAAGCCTCGGCCCATTTAGAATATATTGGATAGGGAAAGGTAGCACCTGCTCCAGTTAGGTCTGCTGCCTCAGCGGATATAGCTAGTGAGGAAAACAATACCAATAAAAACTTTTTCATATATAATCTCCATTTAATGTGCATTGCACAAAAATATTTAAACACAGGCATATTACCGTTTAATTACAAATCTGCAATTTAGGCAGTAAACTGGTAATATTACTTGACTTTTTCTACCAAAAACTGTAGACTACTGGTATTAAATTAGAAAAAGGTTATATGAAAAACAACATAGTATTTTATCTTAAATGGTTTGCAACATTTATTACTATTGTGGGCGCAGTATGTACGGCACTGAATATCTACCCCGCCAGTCCCATTTTGCTTAGTATAGGCAGCGTGGCCTGGCTGGCTGTAAGTATTATCTGGCGTGAATGGAGTTTAATTGTAATTAATGCAACTCTGTTAGCAATTTATACAGTATTACCTCTAGTAAAATACTTCTTGCTATAGGAGCAACAAATGATCTGGATATTTGTTATATTTTTGTTAATAGTTATCTGGGGTTACTTTGCCCATAAAGACGGCTCAGGACATAGTTGACAAAATGGTGCCTTTTTGCTAGACTGTAATTACAGTGAAGAAGGAGCCTAAAATGAAACGAGGCGAATTGTTAGATAAAGCACTACTAATTGCCACTAATGCCCATCACGGACATTTTGATAAAGGTGGCGCACCATACATTCTGCATCCGCTTAAAGTTATGCACTATCTAAAAAGCGATGACGAAGAATTAATGGCAATGGCACTTATGCACGATGTAGTGGAAGACACCAGCACCACCTACACAGACCTTCGTGAAGCTGGTATGACAGAAAGAGTCATTGCTGGTGTAAGGGCACTTACCAAAGTTCCTGGGGAAACTCTAGATGAGTACAAGGAAAGAATATTCGCAAACAAAGATGCTATGCGTGTCAAATCAGCAGACCTTAGACATAACAGCGATATCCGCCGCCTCAAGGGCGTAACAGAAAAAGACATTGCCCGTATCGCCAAGTACCATACTTTTTATCTGGAAATTAAAGAACGCCTGGCAGCTATTAAAGAGTAAAATTTAAACACTTTTAAAAATAAATTAAACAGGAGTATATATGAAATTTGATCGCCGGGTAAATTTTATAACAAAAACAGATGGTAAAGGTTATTGGTCCGAGACAAAAAAAACTGTAAAAATCAACCGTGTGGTATTAGCTAGTATTAGCGATGATAGTAGCTACGGTGAACTTCGTGCCTACTTTGATCCTAAAGATTGGAACGTTGATCGCGATGGCTTAATTTATTCTGATATTTTTTGGAAACACACATTCCTGACCTGTATGGAAAAAACTTTTGGTTTCAGTCCTGATGCCATACTGGATGTTTCCTACACAGAGCAAGGTATGCAGGGTGTGGATTATGTGAGTCTAGATGTTGGCGAACAGTTTATTACTGAATGTGATGCACTTTATCGCTTTGCAATTAAAAAGGAATCAGTTAACAATTAAGCAACTTAGTTGTTAGCCTAGCAATAAAGAATCTGGTTGACATTAACCTCCAAATTGGTTATAATAGCGGTATAGTAACTAATAAGGAGCGCAAAATGTCAGAGCGTATAATTAAAGCAATACCCGACGTGGGCTATGTCAGCGTGGACAGAGAAGCAAGCCCTGGGAACGGTCCTTTTTGTGTTGTATATTTTGCAACAGATTACGACGCTTGCGGCTTTGACACCTTTGAAGAAGCCTGGGCTGAGCTTGAACTTTTGGTTGACATTAATTCCTAATTCCACTATAATAGCGGTATAGTAATTAACAAGGAGCTAAAAAATGAGAACAGCATTCCAAGGCCTTACTACCCAAGAAATCCGCGAAGTTTCGATGTACGGTTGCACTGAAGCGCAGATGCGCGAAGCAGTGGAGTCTAGTATTACTTTTCGACTTTCTGGTCCTGAGATGGTTGTTGCTGGTATGATGAGCGACGCACAGGAGATGATGGCTTTTGAACAGCCTGACTTTAATATAATTGAGGATCAGCGTCAACTTCTTAATCGTGCAAAATTTGTGTTATTTACCTACATTATGGATCGTAAATAATATGAATAAAACTTTACTGGATTGTCTCTACGAAGAACTTGTTATGCTGGATGAGCAGGCTGGTTGCTTTGATGAAGAAACTAACGCTCGTATTGATGAACAGCGTAACAAACTCTATAATCAAATTAAAGAACTGGAAGTAAATTAATGATTATCAATAATGCACCCCAAGAACAGGCAGTGGTAAGCAATGTTAACGAGATAGGGGAATTCCGTATCCGTAACAGTGCAAAAGCTTTTAACATTCTTTCGTCAGGTCTTTATGCCAACAAAATTCGTGCAATTATACGAGAGCTATCGTGCAATGCTGTGGACAGCCACGTGGCTGCTCAGCGTGGTGATCTACCTTTTGACGTCCATCTTCCTAATGCGCTAGAACCCTGGTTCAGCATTCGTGACTACGGCACAGGCCTTAGCCACGAGCAGGTCACCAACATCTACACCACCTACTTTGAAAGCACCAAGACCGAAAGTAATGATTTTATTGGTGCTCTTGGTCTGGGTAGCAAGAGTCCCTTTAGCTACACTGACAACTTCACTGTGACCGCGGTGCAGAATGGTCAGCGTGGCATCTATACTGCCTTTATCAATGATCAAGGTGTGCCCAGTATTGCCCTGATGATGCAGGATGCCAGTGACGAGCCCAACGGTGTTGAGGTTAAGTTTAGCGTGAACGATCGTTCGGA
>Ga0255144_1000244_pt1 | contig 19172 bp, 19 predicted proteins | sample Atl_Cont_RepA_8h_FD_183633 | JGI IMG/M metagenome (GOLD analysis project Ga0255144, IMG submission 183633) | Freshwater microbial communities from Altamaha River, Georgia, United States - Atl_Cont_RepA_8h | ecosystem: Environmental > Aquatic > Freshwater > River | place: USA: Georgia | collected...
TGCTGCTGCTGAGGAAGCTGCGCCTGCTGCTGCTGCTGAGGAGTCTGCGCCTGCTGCTGCTGCTGAGGAAGCTGCTCCAGCTGCTGCTGCTGAGGAAGCTGCGCCTGCTCCGGTAGAGGAGTCTGCTCCAGCTGCTGCTGCTGAGGAAGCTGTGCCTGCTGCTGCTGAAAATCCTAGATAAGATGGACAATAACAAAATAAATCTATTATATGAAAAAGATAAAATATCAAAATTTAACTAAAAATATTTTGATATTTTCCACAAAAATAATTAAATAAATGGTATATATTTATAAACAGCATTATCATACATGGTTGCTTTAAATACAGCATCAATGCCGTCCACGTAAACACTATCTCCTGTATAAATATTATCACATCCATATTCATTCGTACAACTTTTTTGTTTAAATGTAACTGGTAATTTAATGTTATTCTCATTTAATGTATAAAATTGCCATTTATCACGATTTGTAAATAAAGGCCTTCCCATCAATGGTAATAACATTTCTGAACCATTCACTCTTTTCAGAATTCCCACTTGTCTATAAGTCGTATCTACCGCACTCGTAGAAATATTTATGGGAACATGAATTGGCACTGGTATTTCTCCTCTTGGGTCTAAATTAAATGGAAAAATACGGTCATCTCTATATGGCGGAGCATAAGGATTTAAAAAAATATCATTTGGCATATTAGAATATGAATAATTTGGACGAGGAAATAACCCGCTTGAAAATCCACCATCATTTATAATAATTTCTCTCGTTATTTGTGGTGTGGAAACTTGCTGCGAATCGTTCGATTTAGATGATACATTTGTTTTAAAATAAAAATAAGAAAAAATAAATACAACTAACAAAATAACAATAATAGTTACACTTTCCATACAAATCACTCCTGGAGGACAACGTTTTCCCATATATATATTTACAACTGATTAAAATATTGTTTATTTTTTATCACTAGACGAAATACCCTTTAAATTATTTACTATACTTTGAATTGAACCTTGAATATCTCCCATTCCATTCATTGGTAGAGTATTCATTAATTTTCCTGTATTCTCAAGTAAAGGAGCCATATTCTCTAAATTCTTTAATAACTTATTTTGTTGTTCAACTAATTTTGCGGTATCTTGTGTCATTTTATCAATTCCATCCTTTCCAATTAAACTATCTAAATCTTCATATGCCTTTTCTACAGTAGCAGCGTAATTTATATCAGATTTATTTGTATATTTTTCTTTAGTTTCATCTTTTTTAGAGTCATTTGATTCTTCTGCCGCTACTTTTTCATCTTTCTTCTCATTCTCCATACCTTCTACAATACCAAATCTACGAGACGCCATTATCATGTTTGTACTTACTAAAGCAACTGATAAAATGACAATCATATTCTTGCTAAAATAAGTTGTTAAATATGCGATTAAAGCAAATATGACAGCAGCATTCCAATTCTGTGTTAATAAAAAAACGAAAAAATTAGTAACCGCTACAAACATAACAACATATAAGACATTCTTACTTCTTAAGAGTGATTTCATATTTAAAGCCATTATATATATATTTGTTAAAAAAATTGATTTTATTTAATATTAAATAGATTTTTTAAATTAGTAAAATGAGAGAAATAAGAGGACAACTTGAAAATCAAAGAACAATACCTATATCAAAATATAAATTAGCGATTTGTCATTTATTTCATCCAATATTACATGGATATACAGATGATAGTGATAAATATATATATGGGCATTATTTAGTATTTTGGGATATTGAAATTGATGAATATTTTGATAATTATTATCATAGAGGTATTGAAGATTTAAAAGCATTTTATAATGATATCGATTTAAGCGAACATCCGCATCCTATAATACGTAATTATTTAAATCTTATAAAGAGAGAAAATTATATCAAAATCGATATTGTACAAACAAATACATTAAATACTCTAGAAGAAGTTGGATATATTAAAACATTTTGGTTGAAAATATTACAAAGGAAATGGAAATCTATTTTTCACAAAAGAAAAGAAAAAATAAAAGAATTATCAAGTCCTCTGCGATTGATGAAGAGAGAAATGATGGGGAAATAAAGATAAAAATATTTGTAGCCTTTGATATGATAATATTTATATACGATTATAAATATTATGTTGAATACTTAATTCGATTTCGTTTGGTGACGTTTTACTTTACGTCTCTTCGATTGTTTTGATTTTTTTCCACCCTTTTTAGAACGAGTTTTGGAATTGTGTTTTTTATGTTTACGGGTTTTACGAGGTTTGTTATATTTTCCGCCTTGCTGCGATTTTATTATATTTTTTATAAAAGTAAAATCACCTGGTGGATTAAATGAACTTGTTTGATCTATAAATTTTGATAATGTGGTATACAATTGTCCATCTATTTCGTCTAAATTTTTATTTTGGTTATTATTCAGTATATCAATAATTTCGTTATAATCTTCTATTAATTCATCAGATGTAATATTTTTTCTTCTTTCTTCTAATATATCCTTTATTATATCTAATTCAGATTTATTTTCTTGTTTTGAATCATGAATAATTTGTATAGTTTGAACGTTTTGTTCCAATCCTCTTTTAACTACATCATCTACTATTTGAGCTTTATTTAATTGAGAAGGAGACGATTGTTGCTGGCCACTGTTCAATACTTCCCTTTGATTAACTTGTGAGAATTGTAAAGGAGACGAATTTCTACTAATAGACTGTCCTTCTGATGGTAATATTCCTGAAAGATTTAACGGTGGAACTCGTGATTTACTAGATTCAGACTGTTCTCTAGAACCATCCTCATTCATTCTTCCTAATAAATTTAATATTTCATCTTGGAGACTAAAAACATTTTTCGTTAATGTTTCAACATTTGGATTTTCATCATCAAAATTCGATTTTATATCATTTATAATTCTTGTTTGTTCATTTATTTTTTTATTTATTTTATTCAATATTTCATTCTTTTCTGACTCTAATTTTGAAAAATTACTACTATATTGTTCATTCATTAGTCTCTTTTCTTCATCGCATTTTGCTTTTAATTGTTTATTTTCATCAGTAAGGCGCGTTATTTCACTGGTTAAATCCGCCATTTGTGATTCAATTTCTCCTTTTTGTTGTGATAATTGTGATAATTCTTGTTCTTTTTGTTGTGATAATTGTGATAATTCTTGTTCTTTTTGTTTATTTAATTCTGCTAATTCTTGTTCTTTTTGTTGTGATAATTGTGATAATTCGCTATCTTTTTCACTTGTTAATTTCAATAATTCATTTTCTTTTTCTCTTAATCGTGATAATTCTTGACTTGTCGATTGTATTGTTGTATCTTTATCTAACTGTGTTTGATTTAATTCTTCAATTTGTTTATTTAATTCATTAAATTGTCTTGTGTTTTCATCTAATGCCATAACATTTTTTTGAATTACATCTTCATTCTCTCTTATTTTTGTTTCATAGTCTTCTGTTATTTTTTCTATCTTTCTCTCGTATTCTTTACGTTGAACTGTTAATTTACCTTCACATTCGGTTGAGTCACTTTGAACTCTGAGTAATGTTTCATTTGCTTGTGTCAATTCATCTGATTTATTTTTTAAATTATTAATTAATCCTGATAAATCTTGAACTCGTTGTAAAATTGTATTTAAACCATCTTTGGACATCTTGGATAGTTGTTTAAATCCATTTACACGGCTTGAAATATCATTACCGGTTTCATTTAACGTTTCTAATTGAGATAATATATCATTCACATCAACTTCTCCATCTGACATTTATATACTAATATAACAATTTATTATCTTTTATTATTATTATTTATCTTCATCAATCATTTCATCTAATTCTGTTTTGATACCATTAATTTGTTCTAAAATTTCTCTCTGGTCTCTCATTGCATTTATCATTTCTGCTTCAGTAATTTGATTTGATTTTATTAACCTTTCTAAATATTTATGAATTAAACTAAATGCCTTAATTTGTTGTTCCTTTTGTTCTTTCATATGTTCAAAATATTTTCGATAATCTTGAGATATTTCACTTAAATATTCGTTTTCATCTAAAATAATATTTAATTTTTGGTTATTTTCTCTCAATAAACGTCTTCTGTTAGCGATTTGCTCTTGTAAAGAAGCAATTGTTTTATCTCTTACAGCAACAATCATATTATACTATATTTATATAATTTATGATAGTTTGATATGTATATTTTTATACCCATACATATTTCTATTGTTATAGCTATATTATTTAACACGATAAACAATCATATATTTTATAAAACCGACTGATTATAATACTTATAACATTTAATTCATCCTTAAAGAATTTAAAAATCTAACAATATACATATTTAGGATGTCGAAACTTTCTCAAGAGCCTCTATTAACTGAAGATGAAAACAGATACGTTATGTTTCCAATTAAAGACGATACCATTTGGAAAATGTATAAAAAGCAAGTCGACAGTTTTTGGAGAGCCGAAGAAATCGATTTAACAAAAGATATTTCATCATGGAAAACTCTTACACAAGAAGAGCAATATTTTATTAAAATGATTATTGCGTTTTTCGCAGCAAGCGATGGAATTGTTTCTGAAAATTTGGCCTTGCGTTTTATGGGAGATGTTCAACTTAGTGAAGCAAGAGCATTTTATGGTTTCCAAATTGCCATGGAAAATATTCATTCTGAAACATATTCTTTGTTAATCGAAACATATATTAACGATAAAGATGAAAAACACAAACTCTTTAATGCAGTTCAAACATTTCCCTGTATTAGAAAAAAAGCCGATTGGGCAATTAAATGGATTCAAGATAAACGCTCTTCATTTGCTACAAGATTAGTTGCCTTTGCCTGTGTAGAGGGAATTTTCTTTTCAGGCGCATTCTGTTCGATTTTCTGGCTTAAAAAGAGAGGTCTTATGCCTGGACTTTCCTTTTCAAATGAACTCATTTCACGTGATGAAGCTCTTCATTGTGAATTTGCTGTTTTATTGTATAGTAAGCTTTTGAAAAAACTCAAAAAGGAGAAAATATATGAAATTATTACAGAGGCTGTAACTATTGAAAAAGAATTCATTTGCGAAGCGCTTCCATGTCGTTTAATTGGTATGAACAGTGAACTTATGTCTCAATACATTGAGTTTGTTGCTGATAGATTGCTTCTACAATTGGGATATGATAAATATTACAATACAAGTAATCCATTTCCTTGGATGGAATTAATTAGTTTAAGTGGTAAAACAAATTTTTTTGAGAAAAAAGTAGGTGATTATGCTCTAGCCAATAAAGAAATTAAGGAAGATACATTTGATTTGAGTGAATGTTTCTAAAAATATAGCAATAATTGATGTAATGTGATGTAATTTGTATTGATTCTATTCTATTTTTTTTGTAAATAATTACATAAAATGATTCGAATAATCATAAATGATAATATGTAATTATTTAATCTCTGCCTCCATTACCACGTCTTCTACCTGCTTTACGGGTACCTTTACCTCCCTTGCGACGACCACCGCCGTCACGTCTTTTTCCTCCGCGGGATCTATCGCTACGACGACTACCCCCATGACGAGCACGAGCACGACCACGAGTGCGAGAACGAGCACTAACACTTAATGGCATTTATATAATAAACAAATATTTTAATTTATAATTATTTATTTACTTCTAAATATTTAATGTCTGCGGCTACGTCTATGTTTACGAGTATGTCTACCACCTTTGGAACGACTACCTCCATGGTGACCACGAGTACGACCACGAGCAACACCACGAGAACGAGTACGAGTACGACCACGAGCACTAACAAGGAATTTCATTTATATAAATAATCAATATTTTATTTTTTTTAAATATTAATGAGACATTTCCATTAATTCAAAACCGTGTTTCAACGCAACATAGGCGCTAAATATCAATAATAACGTATAAAAAATGTATGGACGATTTTTTTTAACTAAATAATAAATACCTCCAACTCCTGCTAAAATATGTGCTAAAGAAACATAATTATATTGACGAATAAATCGAGGAATGTGATATAACATCGCAAAAATTAAATTTACTATTAAAAACATAAACGCATTTGAATTAGCATTTTGTTTTTTCAATCCAATATATAATAATAAAGGTGCTATAAAAAATATATGATAAACATGAATTATCATTTGATTTAATTTAGTTTCGTCTTTTGTTTCCTTACTAGGGTCAGTTTGACTTTCCATATGAGTAGGTGGTTTAAATTTCTGCGTTATGCTATATTGACTTGTTCCTCTCCTTAAAGCTAATTTTTGACATTCAAATTTATAATCATACCATGCCATTGCTACATACGCAATTACAAATAGGATAAAAGAGACAAATACTTTCCAATATATATTCATTTGTGGAGGAACATAAAAAAATAGCCATATAATAATCCCAGAGAAAACAACACATTTAGGGTTCAAAACAAACGGATAGTTTGGAAATAGACCTCCTGCCATTTATATATATTATGATTTATTTTATTGCGTTTGTAGATTCATTCTCAATGAGTAACCCATCTTTTATATAAATATTTTTACATATTGATTTAATGACTTTATCTTCTTTATCTTGAATATCATCTGTAGTTGCTTTTACTATCTCCATATAATTATCCTTTTCTTTATCGTTTTTCATAAAATTTGGATGTGCCTCTTCAAATTTATTTATATTTTTAATTTGAATAGTAGATACTTTTTTGATGGCATTTTTTGTTTTTTCTCGATTTTCGTCTTTTTCCCATTGTTCATTTTTTATATAAATCGTTTCTCTTTTTACATCTGTACAATGAATTGGTCTTTGTGTTAACGGAATTTTATTCAAATTTTCAATAAATATATTGGATACGCCTTCCGCAATCCCTTTATTTTTTGTGTAAAAAAGGTCTGATAAAGAAACTTGTATTTTGTTGATAAATTCTTCCATACTAATCGCATCTTTACATGTTTCATTTAAAAATATATTTAAGTTAAACTTATTGTTTGAATTTATTGTATTATTTCCGATTTTTGGTATAATTTCATTGATTGTTTTTTGTTGTTTTTCAATGGTTTCGTGCTGTTTAAATATAAAATCTTGCATTTCTTTATTTTGTTTCAAAGTTGTCATTAATAATTCTTTATAATGCGATTCATCATTTATAATTGAAAGTGTAGTATCATTTAATTGATTGAGTTCTTGATTTTTTTTATGTTTTTGCGTTTGTAAATGTCTTCTATAATCTTTTTTATCATTACTATTAAAATTACAATGTAAACATTCATAATCTATAAGATTACGAATCGGTTTTTTATCGGTATTTTTCTCCGTATTTTCTTCATTTTCACTTTCTATAGATTTTTTAATATGTTTTTGCGTGTTTATGTGCTTACTAAAGTCATTTGTTCTACTTGCTGTATAATTACAAATATGACAGTATAAATTTTCTCGGTTTTTCCCGGTTTTTTTCATCATGTCTTAACATAGTAAAATATAATTTTTTAAATATATTTGTTTTAATATTTTAATTGTATGCTAAAAAATACATTTTATAATAAAATGAAATATTTATAATCATTTATAATGTAGAAAGTTATATTTTTTTTAATATTATTATTAATTCAGTAACCGGTAATTCCCGGTTTTTTTTCGGTTTTTTCGCATAAATATTTTATGGTCACAAATTTATTTACAGTTTATTATTAAATGATACGAAAAAACATAATACAATAATTTATTAAATAATATACGATTTTTGAATCGGTAATTCCCGGTTTTTTTCGGTTTTTTTCTTAAAAACTCGCAAGCATATTTTGAAAAACCATACATTTTCATAAAAAAATTACAATCACAAATATTTTATGGAATTTACAAAATAAGAGCATAATGGTCACAAATCACTTTTTTCAAAATTTTCATTTTTTTCATTTTTCAAAAGTTCCCAGCCATTTTAAAATTGGACATTTATTTTTGTCCATTTTTTATTTTTGGAAAAGAGATAGAAAACTCAAAAAATTGATAATTTCTTTAAATATGAAATATAATGTTTTATTAGTCCTATTTAAAGAAAACACACACGCTCAGTCCTGGGCCTTTTCACAAATAGAATCTTCATTTATATAAACTTCTTTACATATATTTTTTATGATTTTATCTTCTTTATTCCCTTCTATATCTGAAGTCGTTGCTTTTACAATATGTATATATTCATCTTTCTTTTTATCATTATTCATAAAATCAGGATTTTCTTTTATATAAACATGATTGATATTACTTGCTTGTATTTTTGAAACACGTTTTATAGCTCTTTTTGTTTTTTCCTTTTTTTCATCTTTTTCCCATTTTTCATTTTTTATATAAAGCGTTTCTCTCTTTACATCTGTACAATGTAAAGGTCGTTGCGTGATAGGTAATTTATTTATATTTTCAATAAAAATATTGGATATTCCTTCTGCCAATCCTTTTTCTTTACTTAGAAGCAAATTACTTAATGAGATTTCAATCGATTCAATGAAATTATCCATACTAATCGCATCTTTACATTGTTCATTTAGAAATAAATTTATATTGAATTTATTTACATTATTAGAATTGACATTGTTATTATTATTTCCTATTTTTGGAATAACATCACTAATTAATTTACTTTGGTCTACTAATGCTTTTCTTAATTCTTTATTTTCATCAATTAGTGTAAGTATCATTTTTTCATGGTCAATAATTTTATTTGTATTTGAAGCAATCGATAATTGTATATTACATTTTTTTTTGTGATTATATAAAGAACCATTATAATTATAAACTTTTCCACATTCACATTTATATTCCTTTTTTAAATTACTTTTATCAATATGTTTTTTAGTTAATAAATGTTTCTTATAATCCTTTTTATTTATTGTTATATAATTACATTTTTCACAAATAAAGTTTTCATGATTTGCCGACATATAATAATATACAATATTATTATATATTTAATTTTATTAAATTATATAACGAATTATGATATTGGGATTTTGGGACAAATTTGTTGTAATCTTGTGTATTTGTGACTGACGTTGATATTTTGATAATATGCTAAATGTTTTTAAACTATTATATGTTTATAAAAATTTATTATTTATAAATATTATCGTGTTGGGATTTTTGGGACAAATTTATTGTAATTTTGTGTATCGGGCTTGTTTCTAAAAAGGAAAACTTTATTTTTTTGAAAAATTTTGTATTTTTGGTTTAAAATAAAAGGTGACGTATTATGGTCTTATTTATTATAAATTATATTTTAAATAAAAAAATTTTCACAAAAAAAATCAATTTCAAAAGTCTCCCAGAAAATTCAAAAAAAGCATGTCCAATTTTGAATCGGCCAGGAAAGATTGGAAATCAAAAATTTGTGAAATTTTCTTTAAGTTAGTTGTAAAATATAATATATATTGCCATTTCAACTTAAAGAAATATAAGGCGGCAAAAGAGAGAAAAAATAAAAATTGAAAATCATTACAATGTCTTAAATAATTTAACAACTGATAATATGACAACTGAAGATAATGTATCTGTATCTGTAATTATGAATGAATATGAAGAACAGAAACCATTAACACCGTTTGTTGTAGTCAATAAAGGAACTGGTGCTGGCGGTGCTAATACAAACTTATATGGTAAAAAATTTGAAGAAAAAACAAATAATCAGACAAGATTATTGGATGTAGGATATATCAAGTCGTGTTTTACAACAAAACCCAAAAAAACATATGATTTCTATTTATCAATTATGGTTCAAGATAAAACGATTGTATTTGTATCACAAAATGGATTGAAGAAATATATGAAACATAAATATAATATTGACTTGTTTAGATGGCCAGATGAAGCATATATTATTGAATACAATACTGGTAAAAAAATAATCAAGATTTTAGAAAAAAAAGAGCAAAATGTATGTGGTTCTGTAGAAACAAAATTATGGAGTGGTCCTTCGTTAAAAAGAGAATATGAATTAGTATTAGGCAATGATTTTGAAGTTCATTATGGGTTTTGTGTAAGTGATTTTTTGAAGAAAAAAATAACCTCTAATGAAAAAAAATATACAATATTAAATACAATTTTGAATGAAAATAATATTGTTGTCTTATTTGGAGATGATGATAATTATTTTGAAACACTTGATAACTGGCTTAATAGTTCTTTATAATAACTTCCTTTGCTTTTGATTCAGGATTTTTAGAATTAATGGTTCTTTTACATAAAATAGATGAAATAGTGTATTTTTCATTTGTAAAATTATCACGAACTAAAGTCACATCAGCGTTGCTTAACATTATTTTTTTATCTGTTTCTGTTAGTGTATGTATATGTTTAAATAGATTCGTATGATTATCAATATTAAACCCATTTTCAGTATATCCAACAAAAGATGTGATTTTTTCAGCAGCATATGGAGGGTCAAGATATACAAAATCATTTGATTCAATATGTTTTAATGATGTATTAAAATCACAACATTCAAATATAACATTTTTAATTAATTCGTGTATTTCATACAAATGCTCTTTATTGATAATTTCGGGATTTTTATAATGTCCATAAGGAACATTGAATCCGTTTGGCCCGACTCTAAAAACACCTCTAAAACACGTTTTATTCAAAAATATAAACATAGCAGAACCAATTACTGTTTTTTTATAATCAGAACTTAATTTATTATATTCCCCTCTAATCCAATAATAATAATTTTCTTTTGCCATTTTTGCGTCTTCAATATTTTTAGGCGTTCGATTTATTTCACTGGCGTCATCGCTACAAGAATTGAATTCAGTTATTATTTTTTGTATTTCATCATACAACTCATTATGATTTGATTGAATGTTTTTATACACATAAATTAATGGCTCGTTCAAATCATACGCATATATATTACCGTGTATTTTTATAATGCCATGTTTGACATATGATAAGAATGACAATAAAACACTTCCTCCACCTAAAAATATTTCACGATAATTATTTATTTCTATTGGAAATTCGGTTATAAGTTTATCTAATATTTGTGTTTTTCCACCAACCCATTTCAAAATTGGCTTAACAACATTTATTTTTTTGGGGTTAATATGTTTAACAAGAGTGTTAATATTATTTTTAGATTCAGTATCGTATTTATTCATTGTTTTTTACAATTTATTTATAAATTAGATTTAATTCAATTTTAAAAAAAATGTATAATCTATAAACATTTCGCATAATTTTATTTGATAAAATTGAAATAATATAAAACTATTATGATTACTATAATACAATAATGAGTTTATTAGATATTGTTCTAGCACCTGAAATCTATTGTCCAATCGTTGATGAGTCTGGTAATTATGTTGATAAAGTACCGCCTCTGAATATATTGAAAAATGGTATACGATGTCCTTGTGGAACACGTCAAGATAAAGCATATAATTCAAATATAAAATTTAATTCTCATATAAAAACAAAAAAACATCAAGCTTGGTTACAAGAATTAAATAAAAATAAATTAAATTATTACGAAGAAAATATTATATTAAATGATACAGTTCTTCAACAACGAAAAATTATTCATGAATTAGAGAAAAAAATAAAAACAAAAGAATTAACAATTGAATATTTAACTCAACAACTTCATTCAAAATTTCATCCAAGCGATCATCCCAAAAAGCAAGATGTGATTGTTGAAAATTTAATTGATTTGTAAATCTTTCGCTGTATTTTTCAGCATATGGTATGGTAAACCAATCAAATGATTTGAAATATGGGCGAATAAATCAAATCATCTATAACCCTTATAAATTAAACTCTAATTGTCGATTTATGATAATTTTGTACAAACCAATCATATGTATTTCTTAAACCATTTTCAATATCAGTAAAAATAAGATAAGGAAATACACCTTTTAATTTTTCATTAGATACTGTTTTTTTAATAATTCCATCACTATAATTCGTATTATAAACAATTTTACTTTCATCATAATCAACGATTTTAGCAATGAGAGAAACAACTTCTTTAATAGAATATTCTTTATCATCACAAATATTATAGATTCCATTTGTAATTTCTTTATGATATAATATTTGAAGGATGATATTACAAAAATCAGGAACAAATAAAAATTGTCGCTGAGCTTTACCAGAACCATACACTTCAAAATAATCTTTATTATATGGTTTTATTTGATTTTTTGTCTTATACATGCGATTGATTAAACCAGGAATTACATGTCCATCTTCAATATTGAAGTTATCATGTATGCCATATAAATTGACAGGAGATACGCAAATATATTCTCTTCCATAATCACGATTGTAGTGCTTACATAACATATATAACATGCGTTTAGCGTAAGCATACCCTTCATTACTATCATGTGGTTGGCTCTCACATAACTGTTCTTCTGTCATAGGATATTTACTTGGATTTTGTGGATAAATACAAGAACTAAGACAAAAAATACCCCTATTAATATTATATTTATGACAAGCTTCTATGATATTTGTATTTATTTTTAAATTTTTCATTAACATAGATGAATTGTTATTCATATTTTTATAAAGTCCACCTACCATAGCGGCCAAATGAATGATTTTATCATATTGTCTCTCATTAAAGCATGCTTCCACTTCATTCATGTTTTCCAAATTATAATCCTTACTAGAAATAAAATAAAAATTATCAATTGATTCATTATGTAGTAAAAAGTTTTTTAAAAAAGTGCCTACCATACCGCTTCCTCCAGTGACTAAAATATTGACCATTATGTATAATTATTGTTATATTTATTTATATATTTACAAATTTATATATATTTTATATAAATTTACAATAAATGATTTAAACTTATGTTTAAAAAACTATTATACACAATATCAATGTCTAATCTTCATGATTCTAATAAAATTGCATTTATAACAGGAATAACTGGACAAGATGGTTCTTATTTAACAGAATTGCTTTTAAATAAAGGATACATTGTTCATGGTTTAATACGCAGAGCTTCGACTATAAATACTTCCCGTATTGAACATATTTTTCATAATAAAAATTTAATTTTACATTATGGAGATGTTACTGATGGGACATGTCTATTTATGTGTTTGTCTAACATTAAATCAAAATACCCCAATATGTCTAGACTAGAAGTATATAATCTTGCTGCGCAATCGCATGTAAAGATTTCGTTTGAAATGCCTGAATATACAGCTGATACTGATGCGTTTGGTACACTTAAACTTTTAGAAGCAATTCGGTCTAATAAATTAGAATCTATTACACGTTTTTATCAAGCTTCTACATCCGAACTGTACGGTCAAGTTCAAGAAATTCCTCAATCAGAAAAGACGCCATTTTATCCTAGGTCTCCATACGGTGTCGCTAAATTATATGCTTATTGGATTGTTAAAAATTATAGAGAAGCATATAATATATTTGCTTGTAATGGTATTTTATTTAATCATGGAGGAGTCAGAAGAGGGCATAATTTTGTTGAACGAAAAATAACGCTTGGATTAAATAAAATATTAAAAGGAGAAGAACAATATCTTGTTATGGGAAATCTGGATTCAATGAGAGATATTGGAAATGCCAAGGATTATGTTGAAGGTATGTGGTTAATGTTACAACAAGATAAACCAGATGATTATGTATTGGCAACGGGTAAAACATACTCTATAAGACAACTAATTGAAATCGCATTCAGTATTAAGGGATTTCATATTAAATGGAGAGGTTCAGGTATAGATGAAGTCGGTTATGATTCTATTACAAATAAGGATTTGATTTTGATAGATAAAAAATATTTCAGACCAGCTGAAGTGGATTTGTTAATTGGTAATCCTGAAAAAGCTAAACAAAATTTGAATTGGACACCACAAACAGATATTTATCAATTATTAAAAGAAATGGTTGAATACGATTGTAAATAAAAACACGAATAAAATACATGATTTATTTACAAATGACTTATGTTTAATTATGTAAAATTACATGGATTCCTATAATACTAAGAATGTAAATGTGAATGTATGGAGGAAATTCGATATACGAAGTTAGTGAATTTAATCATCTGATTCAGAATAATTATAATAATTTGGATTATGTTCCAAATGTAATTTTTTGACATATTCCATTACTTTTCCCCGATTTACATCAACTTGATTGCCCCTTATTTTTAATAATCCTTTATATTTATTTCTAAATAAAACCAATAATACATCATCTCTTATAATAACATAATGAATATTGTTTAAAATAATTCTATTTGATTTTGTTCTATCTCTTGCATCATTTTGAGATAATTCTAATATATCCTTAATAATATATTCTTTCAAATCATTATCATTTGGATAGTTATCTACAGGTAAATATAAATCAAATTTTGAATTCATTTCTCTTATTTTTTTACCAGTTAGAGGTTTTAATAATGTTTCTAAATATGTTTTCACATTTGATTCTACTAAATGACCATGATAATTTATAGTACCAGATAAAATTTTAGGAGATGAATGATGTCTATATTTTAACATTTTGTGTTTAGGATTAGATAATGATTTAGATTTAGATAATGATTTAGATTTAGATAATGATTTAGATTTAGATTTATATATTTTTTTGGTAAAATTACATCTCTTTGTAGTATAATTATAACTACAATCAGAACTTGAAGAATCTTCATACTTGCTTTTAACGCATCTACCTGTTTTTAAAGATTTTACACAATATGTCATTTATAATATTATATAAGAAATTTAAATGAATAATTTATATACATAAAACATAATGATAGAACCATTTATGTATGAACAAAATATCAAAACTTAATTATGAAACGTAAAATTATACATATTCAATATTCAAATTTTACAAGAATTAAACAAACTAGAAAAAGTATTATAGAATTTTTCATATATTGGAAAAGAAATTCGATATCTAATGGTATACTTTTTAGTTGTGAAAGTCAGGTGTATAATTATTTATATATATTCATAATTTGATTAAGCGACGTGATTTATTTGCTTTAAAAAAAGAAATATATAATATTATCAAATTATATATGTCTTATACTGCTAGTAATTATTTAAAAAGTAAAACATGTTGTGCTAAAACTCAATGCCCTACTCCTTGTCCTACTGGTCCTACTGGTCCCGTTGGGCCTATTGGGCCATTTGGTTCAACTGGTCCCGCAGGACCTACAGGACCAACCGGACCTAAAGATTTAGATGTATCAGGGTCCTGTTATGGCGAATACTTATATTGGGATTCAACTTTAAATAAATGGGTATTAGGTTCTAGTAATATATCTTTAGGATGTGGCGCAGGAGAAATAAACCAAAATGATAATGCTGTAGCTTTAGGTTTCAATGCTGGACAAAATAATCAAGGAGTGAATTCAATCGCAATTGGAAATTCTTCTGGAAAAGAACAACAGGGTGATTATTCTGTTGCGATTGGATATAACTCAGGAATTACGTCACAAGGCGACAATTCTATTGCGATTGGTTACAGGGCAGGCGAAATATTACAAAAAAATAGTGGAGTTGCCATAGGGAACGACAGTGGTAGAAATGTCCAGGGTGAATATTCTATTGCTCTTGGATATAAAGCAGCTGAATACAATCAAGACACAAATTCTATTGCTATTGGATTTTATTCTGCGAGTTTTACACAGGGAATTAATGCTATTGCGATGGGATATGAAAGTAGCTTAAATGGTCAGGGTGATTATGCGGTGTCATTGGGATTTCAAGCAGGACAGCAATATCAAAGTGTTTCTGCGGTTTCTATTGGGCGACAAGCAGGACAATTTTCACAAAATTTATGTGGTGTAGCAATTGGTTATTGTGCTGGACAAAACTCGCAAAATCGTTATGGTGTTGCTCTTGGTTATGAATCGGGTATAGCTAGCCAAGGTTCATACAGTATTGCGCTTGGATATCAATCAGGAAGAACCGCTCAAAGCGAAAGTGCTATATCGATTGGTCAACAATCTGGATATGAAAATCAAAAACCATATGCGGTAGCAATTGGAAAAGAGTCAGGAAAAATGTTACAGGGAACAAATTCGATTGCGATTGGTTATTTAGCTGGAGAAAGCAATCAACATCAAAATTCAATCATTTTAAATTCGAGTGGAACTGCTTTGAATTCGGCAACTCAAAACGCATGTTATATTAAACCTATTAGAAATGCTAGTAATAGTAAAGTACTCTTATATGATGAAGTTGGTGGAGAAGTGACTTATAATGATTATCAATCTATTAATTATTTAAATTATGCTAACTTATCATGTGATGTGTCATTTAATATTTCAAATACATCTGTAACTCAATTAGCATATAATAATATAGATATATCAAATGGTATTTATTATGACACGTCTAATACATCATATATAAGATTCTCTCAAACCGGGGTTTATAAAATAGGTACATCTGTACAATTTGCTAGATCGTCTGCTAATAGTGCGAATGTATATTTATGGTTTAGAGATGCGAGTGGTAATATTTCAAATTCCGCCAGTGTAATCAATTTAAATGGTTCGGACGCAAAAAGTTTTAATTATGTAGAAATCATTTATAAAGTAACTAATATAAGCACTCAATACGTGGAAGTTGTCGCTAAAGCAAGTGATACTGGTATACTTGCTCTTGCTCTAGCTGCCGTATCTCCTGTTCCAGTTGTACCAAGTATTATAACAACTGTCATACAAATACAATAACATCATGCGTCCGAAATGTTAAAAGGTGTAAAATCTTAATTTTATGTGATTTATATTATTTTACTTAATTATATATTAAATACTTATATATTATCTTTAATATATAATGAGTTATTCTGGGTTTTTTAGATCCACATGTACACAATGTAAATCTGGATGTTTTTGTGGACCAACTGGCGCCACTGGTCCTATTGGATTGGTCGGGCCTGTTGGAGCCACTGGCCCTACTGGTTTAGGTGAAACGGGACCTACTGGAACAATTGGACCTAGAGGATATACTGGAACTACCGGTAGTACTGGTAGTACTGGACCTAGAGGACCGGGTTTAACAGGTGCGACTGGTTCTACTGGACCAGCTGGACCGCCCGGCACACCAGGTGGACCTACGGGAGAAACTGGACCAACTGGATTTACTGGACCAACTGGATTGGGATTAACTGGACCAACTGGTTTACAAGGCATTCAAGGTAATACAGGAAACACTGGACCTACTGGTCCTGGATTGACTGGACCCACTGGACCTGGATTAACCGGTTCAACTGGATTTACAGGACCTACTGGATTTACAGGTCCTACTGGGCCTGGATTAACAGGTCCAACTGGAGTTGGTTTAACTGGACCTACTGGACGCACTGGACCTACTGGATTCACAGGACCTACTGGGCTTGGTTCAACAGGACCTACTGGACGCACTGGAGCTACTGGATTCACAGGACCTACTGGGCTTGGTTCAACAGGACCTACTGGACGTACTGGACCTACTGGACCTACCGGATTACAAGGTATTCAAGGTAATACAGGAAATACTGGGTTTACTGGTCCTACTGGATTTACTGGGTTCACTGGTCCTACAGGATTACAAGGTATTCAAGGTAATACAGGAAATACTGGGTTTACTGGACCGACAGGATTACAAGGTATTCAAGGTAATACAGGAAATACTGGGTTTACTGGTCCTACTGGATTTACTGGGTTCACTGGTCCTACAGGATTACAAGGTATTCAAGGTAATACAGGAAATACTGGGTTTACTGGACCCACTGGTCCTACAGGATTACAAGGTATTCAAGGTAATACAGGAAATACTGGGTTTACTGGGCCGACAGGTCCTACCGGATTACAAGGTATTCAAGGTATTCAAGGAAATACAGGAAATACTGGGTTTACTGGTCCTACTGGATTTACTGGATCGACAGGTCCTACAGGATTACAAGGTATTCAAGGTAATACAGGAAATACTGGACCTACAGGTCCTACAGGATTACAAGGTATTCAGGGCAATACAGGAAATACTGGATTTACAGGTCCTACAGGATTACAAGGTATTCAAGGTAATACAGGAAATACTGGACCTACAGGTCCTACAGGATTACAAGGTATTCAAGGTAATACAGGAAATACTGGTTTTACTGGTCCTACTGGGTTTACTGGACCTACTGGTCCTACTGGAATACAAGGTATTCAAGGTATTCAAGGTAATACTGGATTTACTGGTCCTACCGGTCCTACTGGTCCTACTGGATTACAAGGTATTCAAGGTAATACCGGATTTACTGGGGCGACTGGTCCAACAGGATTACAAGGTATTCAAGGTAATACTGGTCCTACTGGTATTCAGGGACCTGTTGGTCCTACTGGTGCCGGAGCATCGATTGTTTCAGGTACTACATGGGGACAAGCATTAAATTGGAATTCAACTACTAATGCTTGGCAAATTACAGGAGATGGACCACTTGCGTTTGGAAATAATGCTGGACAAACATCTCAATCTACCGCTGCTATTGCAATTGGTATATCTGCTGGTAACAACAATCAACAATCTGGTGGAATATCAGTTGGTATTCAAGCAGGACAAACTCAACAAGGTATTAGTTCAGTTGCTATTGGTAGTAATTCAGGACAATTAAATCAAAGTGATTATTCTATCGCAATAGGAAATGAAGCCGCAACCAATACACAATCCGCTCTTTCAATTGCGATGGGATATCAAGCTGGTTGGTCTTTACAATCGACATTTTCATTAGCTATAGGTTATCAAGCAGGTCAAACGCAACAGGGAAATACATGTATAGCAATTGGTAGACAAACAGGAAGAAGCGGCCAATTATCAGGGGCAATTGCGATAGGATATTTAGCAGGTCAATCAGCACAAGGAACATCAACTATAGCAATCGGTATTCAATCCGGAAGTAACGTTCAATTATCAGGTGCGATTGCTATTGGTGCGCAAGCAGGACAAACACAACAAGGTACTCAATCAATTGCGATTGGAACTCAAGCGGGGCAAACAAATCAAGCTTCTCAAGCTATTTCAATAGGTAATTTAGCAGGAAGTACTGGACAAAGTTATCAAGCGATTTCGATTGGTAATTTAGCAGGAAGTACTGGACAAGGAACTCAATCTA
>Ga0255144_1000262_pt1 | contig 17965 bp, 24 predicted proteins | sample Atl_Cont_RepA_8h_FD_183633 | JGI IMG/M metagenome (GOLD analysis project Ga0255144, IMG submission 183633) | Freshwater microbial communities from Altamaha River, Georgia, United States - Atl_Cont_RepA_8h | ecosystem: Environmental > Aquatic > Freshwater > River | place: USA: Georgia | collected...
GAAACCCTGACCAACCCTAAAAAATATTTCTCGGAGATTTCCCGGAAAAATATTTAACGAACCCTAACTCGCGAAATAAAAACCCTAACTGCCCCTTCCACAAAGCCTAGGGTTTAATTACGCGCGCATCCTCAAATAAATATTATCATATATAAAATGGAAATAAGAATTGAATATATTAATGATGATGATTATATGACTCCTAAACAGGTATGGGATAATATAAAACAATATATACCCCAAGATAAAGTTATTTGGGAAGCATTTTATGGTGATGGAAAATCAGGAGAATATTTACAAGAATTAGGGTTTAATGTTATACACGAACCCATTGATTTTTTTACTGAAAATAGAGGTGATATTATCGTATCCAATCCTCCATTCTCTAAGAAGATAAAAATATTAGAACGACTAAAACAATTAGATAAACCATTTATATTATTATTACCAGAAAGAGTATTATCTACTAAAACTTTAAATAAATTGTTTGGTAATGAGATACAACTTATAATTCCAAATGGACGTATAAATTATATTAAAAATGGTATATTAACTAAAGGTGTTTGTTTTTCATCTTTTTATTATTGTTATAAAATGAATCTACCACGAGATATCATATTTCTTTAATTGTTACTTTGACAATTCTCACATTGACATTCATCCTCTAAAGTAAGATATAAATCTTCATAAGCTTGAAACATACATTCCGTACATAATCCTTCATCATTTACACATTCACAAACTAAATACCATCGTTGAACTCCATTGTATAAATCACTGATTATGGAATATTTTCTTTCGCCATCTTCTTCGCAATGCCGATGTAAGCTTGGTGTGGGTGCTCCCATTTTATATATACTGAGAAATTAAAATGACCCTAGAATATAATTAAACATACTACACGGCTCTTTTTTAAATATAATAAAAAAGTATCGTCCTCTCCACTTCTTCACATTACATACTATTATATTGTGAATATATAATCCACTATCATTTAATTTTTTTAATCTTAGTGGGGTTAATGATGAAAAACATTTATCATTTGTTAATAATGCGATTCCTTTTTTAACCTTACTATAATAGTAATCTAGTATATAGAAAAAACTATTTACTCTTTTTGTTTCATCAATTTGAAGTCTAAATGGTGGATTTGTTATGACCCAATCATATTCTTCATTCATATTTCTAAAATCAAGTCCTTCTTCAATCTCTGTATATAACTTGTGTGTATTAACAGGAAAATTATTATAAAATGCTCCTTCGCCTTTGAATGGTTCGTATATTACATCTCCATCTTCTATAGGAACTTTACTGATTAATACTTTTGCTAATTCTTCTGGTGTTTGGTGAAAATAATATACATCGGATTTCATTTATTATATTCCAATAAATTATTTTCGTTTCCTCTCACTTAATATAATCGCTACTCTTTGTTTAATAGCTTTATCTTTGCTTAATGCTTTCTTACTAAAGCATACTCCTTTGTCATCTTTCTTACAGACTTTATAACCAGCTTTAACTGGTTTAATAATATACGGCATTATAGTATATTCAATGAAATTAATAACGATACAACCATCATCTCGTAAAGATAAAAAACTAGAAGCTCACTTTTTAATCAATATAAAAACCAAGATAGTTCATTTCGGGGCGAAGAACTATATGGACTATATAAAATATAGCGCAGTAGATAAGAAACTCGCTGATGAGAAACGAGAGAATTATATAAAACGACACGGTAATGAGGATTGGAATGACCCAATGACTCCCGCTACTCTCTCAAGATATATCCTATGGGAAAAACGGACATTACCAGAAGCAATCAAGGCATTTAAATCTCGGTTTAATGTATAGAAATGTCTGTTGTTCAATCATATAATATTTACTTAAACTCCGAAAATGGAACACGAGTTCAAACAGGTAGTGATTATGTCCGCTGGGATTTAATCACAAAACTAACACTAACAGATAAGCATAACTATTTTCGTATCCGATGCTTACACGCGAATATCCCCTTTTCATTTTACGAAACTCCACAAATAACTATTAATGGGTCCTATACGCATTTAGCAGTAACAACTCCTTTTTCTTTTAATATTCCCGCTGGTAATTATAGTATAACAGAGTTAAACACACAATTCAAAAATGGGCTTTTGTCAATACCTTATCCCCATAACGTGGATATCACAATTACTTACACTCCAAGTTCAGGCAAAAATACTTACGTATTCACCTCAAATCAGTCTTTTCAATTTAGCTTCACATATAATAATTACTGGCGATCTGCCGGATTCAAAACAACTGACACGCTCTACTTTGATAACACAACTACTCTTACATCTACTAGACACGCAATAGTGAATAGAATAAATAGTTTGTTAGTCCGTAGTGATGTTCTTACACAGCACCCAGGTTCCCAAGAGATGTTAGCCGATGATTTAACTATAATGGAAACTAGTGATATCATCGCAAAAATTCCAATTTATACTGGATATAACTCCTATATCATTTATCAGGCAGATGAATCTAATCCATTTGTAAACATCACGAATCAGGAACTAACATATATCCAGTTATATCTCACTCCAAATAATTCCTATAATTTAGACTTAAGAGAAGGAGAATGGACTTGTGCTTTAAATATCCAGGAAATAGAACGTCCTAAACCCGAATCTATGAACTATCAGGACAATCAGGATTCTCTAAAACTACTTGCTGGTTTAAAGGAACAGATTCTTCAGGATTTAGAGAATACTCGTTCGCAACTGATAGCGAACCCTCAAGAGTAGAACCAACACTGAGTAAATACTCTTGTCGTTCTTTATATTCATTCATCATCATTTTAAAACCATCCTTGGTAAGTATGAGAGGTAGCTTATACTCATCAATAATCTCCTGCGTGATATTGAATTTTTTTAAAACGGTTCCATCAGCAAATTTACTCAAATCGGTATTTGTTTTATACAGATGAGACATTATTTATTTCTTATACTATTATATACAATAATGACAGAAAAAAATCCCACACAGGAAATTACCATTCCAAAGGAAGTTATTCAAGAAAAAGAGATATCCTATACTCAAGCTAAAAAGCTAATGAAAGAAGCTAAACGTAAAGAGAAAGGTCCTTATCAGATGTCCGATAAACAGAAAGCAAATATAGAACGCCTCGTTGCTCTTAACAAACAGAAACGAGAAGCTAAAATACAGGAACAAACGAAGAAGACGGAAGAAGTTAAACAAGCTATGGAAGCGAAGACTGTTAAAGTAGCTGTGAAGCCTAAACGAGTTGTTAAGAAGAAGCCTATTGTGATTGAAGAATCGGAATCGGAAGAATCTGAAGAAGAAGTTCCTCAAGTGGTTATCGTCAAAAAGAAGCGTGTACCTAAAGTTGAAAAAGTTGTTGAAGCCCCACATAAAGAAGAAGAAGAAATAAAGAAGAAAGTTGAAATGGTTCAACAGATAGATAATGTATTGAAAAGACGAGACCCAAATGAAGCATTACGAAATATGATACGTGGTAGTTTATTTCGGTATTAATAATATAATGAGAACATACGTTAAAAAGTGCTGGGACGGACGAAAAAAAGAACATCGTCCAATGTTTTTAATTATAAAAGGACCTTTTATCGTATCATTTGATTAGCATATATCTTTTTCTGGTAGGTTCTTTTTCTAAAAGAACCCCTCCCTTTTTAAATCCGAATCTATCCAATAATGAACTAAAGGCTCCGGCATAATCTGTTGTCTCTTGCGCTACTTTTTCTGTTAATGGATTAATCTCTTGGACTAAATCAGTAACATCTTGGAATACGAATTCAGGTGCTTGTCCGCTCCATAACTCCATACTTTTTAATGATTCCATAATAAAGTTTTGACAATTCCTATTGCCGAATGCTGAATAGAGCCACATATTATCTTTACCAATCCTATCTTGTGTGCGATAAAATATTTCACGCAAAGATAAATTCTCTGGGCTATGACCTAGTTCTAATATTTGTTCATCCTCTCGTGGTTTATAGTCATCCCATGTAACTATCTGATTTTTCTCTAAACGATGAGTCTTACCATCGGATGTATCAAAAAGAATACTTAAATGGAATATATCGTCAAAATTTTTTCGTTCCATCCATTTCTGCAACGCATTGAATGATAGAAGATTTAATACATTTTTTATAATGGATTGAACTGGTGCTCTAGCTACACGAATATTCGTAGGAACTGAATTACCATATTCATCAAGCTTTTTCATAATCTTACGTGGAATATGACCGAATAGTTTTACGGCTCCTTCTCTAAGATATCCACCGATAACATACCTCTTATAATTCTGCCGACGATAATGTCTATACATATTTTATATATTACAATGAGATTAATCAATACACTATATGAAGGAGGAATAGTAACCGATAATACTCCTCATAAATTAACTTCGTTTGAACGTGGTAATAATGATAGTCAATTTTACTATCTATCTACAGGTAGTCTAGTGATTCCAAGAGAACACGTGCCATTAGTATTATCATTTATGGAAAAGAATAATCTCCAATTTCCTAAATCACAAGCTCCTTATAAACCACAATTAACTAAATTAGTTATTGGTGAAGCGGTAATACCTAGAGGTAATCTTGTTAAAGTCGTCAATGATTTTTTATGGGATAATAACATACGATTACCCGATACAGAAAAACTGCGTTAATAATATAGAAAACTATGCCTCCTAAGAAACGTGTTGTGAAGGCTTCAAAGAAAGAGGTTAAGCGTGGTAATATAAGGGTGACAGCTAAAACTGAACCTATATCTATTGTAATCGACCAGCGTAAATCATCTAAACCTCGTCAGCCTAGACAAGCACAAGCCCAAGCTCAACCTCAACAAAGAGTTCCAGTTGTTCCTACACAACCTATATCGTATGGTTCAGGAGCACCTTTTGGAAGCGCATTTACTCATCCTCTATTACCGTGGATGAAAACACCAGCTCCTTTTTTTGGTTCTCCTCAGCAATATGACGAATATGCCAGAATGATATCTCAATTTCAAACTCAACCGAGAGTTAATCCTCCTCCTGCTCAAGTTGGACCTATTCAAGCTCAACCTCCTGGTGGTGGTGGTCCCCCTAATGGTCGTCCTCCTAGACCTCCTGGCGGTCCTCCTCAGCCTCCTCAAGGACCTCCTCCTCCACCTCCTAGACCTCCTCAAAATGATTTAGAAGAATTAAGGCGACAAGCTCGTCCTATTGAACCGATACCTGTATTAGAGATACAGGAGGGCATAGCCCCCCTCAACCCCCTTTCTGGTAGGCTCTTTCCTAAAGAGCCACAACCTCCCTTACAGCGTATAGAACCCCAACCCGCTCGTATATTGCCTGAAGAAGAACCTATCCAATTTATAGAAGCTCCTCGTATAGAAAATCCTGTATCATCCGCCGAGGATATCACGTGGCGACCTAGTTTAATTTACCCGATTAATATACAGCCAATAGCTCCTCCTCCTGAAGATGATTACAGAGGAAATATAAAAATGGAAGTGAAACCATTTAAGCGTATACCTGTTGAAAGTAGTCCTTATGTTCCTCCTCCTGTTCAATCTGATAAACGCATAGGTTCTACGATACCAATTGAAATCAAATATCCTGAAGATCAGAAAAAACGTGAAGAGTTTCAGAGTATTCTTGATAGGTATGATATTAGACGCGAACAAGGACGTGGTGTAATTGTTACACGCAAGAAGACAGATGAAGAAAAAGCTTTAGAACGTGAAAAACTTGCTCAGATTACAATGAGACTTGAAGCCGAAGAAGTTCCATCAAAAATAAAAATGCCTAAAGGTTTTAAAAGGCATCCTCCTCCCCCCGAGATTCCTGTTAGTGAATTACCTATTGAAAGAAGTTTGGCTACTCCAAATACAAAAGTCAGAGATGAATATGAATATCGTAAGCCTGAATTGCCGAAGTTATCTGATATACAATATACAAATCCATCAGATATACCAGCACAATGGAAGAAATATCGTCAAGAACAATTACTCAAAGCAAATCCTACATTTGATAAAGCTACAGTAACTACTATAGCTAGTCGTGAATGGTATAATCTTCGTGATTCTAATTATCCTCTCTATCGTTTATGGTATACCGAATTTAGAGTTCCTCAACAAAGAGAACAAAGAGAACGTGCTAAACTCTATAAACAACCCCCTAAATAAATTTGACAATGTATTATATAATAATCAATATGCCTTTTTTCGGAAATTTAATTGGACAAGGTTTGGGCTACGGTGCGTCTAAACTTTTTGGAGCTTCAGATGATACAGCACGAACAGTTGCTGGGGTAGGAGGTACGCTAGGTTCCACATTTTTACCTTTTCGTAAAGGTGGCTATATGTTAATGCGCAAAGGAGGTCTAGCGGATGCTAGCGAAATGGCTAAGGGTGGATATGTGCCTCCTGGTCTACGTCAAATCTCTACAGGAAATAAGCAGTTCCACATAATGCCCTATCCTGTTCTTGGTGAGAAACGCTTAATTTAAAAAGATTATATATTATAAACTATGGATAATATCGTTGAAAATCAACACGAGATAATTGATAAATCAGATCATATTCAAGCTGATTTATCAGTTATACATAATGAGTTAATAGAAATCCACAATAAGATTGATGGATTGCTACAGAAGATGGATAAATCTCAAGAAGCAGAGATTGAACTTGGATTACTACAGAAAGCGTTTAATATTATTAAACAGTTAGTTTGTAAGGGATAAGGCTAAAAAGCCCTGTACACATCAAACAAATGAATAGCCCAGAATTCGGTAGAACCTGTGCTGTTTATTTGATTCTGAATATCAATGTATCCGTTGATATGACGCTTACCGATATAAAAAGGGCAAGCTTTTGAGGGTGTGACATTACCCTGACTCGTTATACCTAATCGTGGATTTTGCGTTCCATAATTCTGTGATTCATCCCACGATGTAATACACGAAAGCCCTAATACATCACTTACAATAGGAACCAATTGACATTCAATAACAGATAATGAATTATGACTTCCAAGGTAATATATATGGTATTCGCCACTAAGAGGAACTAAATGGTTAGTTCGTCCATTATTAAATGTTGGTTGATTTTCTGTGAGAGTTATAAGCATTGCCTTTTTAGAAAAAAGGCTTACCCAAAAAAAGTATATTATATACAGCCTTTTTTAAAAAGGCTTGATTTCCCTAAAATTAACGTGTAATGAAATAATAGGATATGTACTACCTACAACAGGCAATATAGCATTATTCGTAATATCCCAAACAGATATATCTAGAATATCATCTAATCTACATCGGAGTCTGATAGGTGCTGAAACTAACAAATTTCGGTAATTTGCGGGTAATAGAATAGAATTTCCATTATAATACTGTCCGCTAATATTCGCTATATCATTGGCTCCATTCATCTGAAATTGTGGAGATGTTAATGATATAATTCGGTCAAAATTAGCAGTTAAAGCAGTAGGCTGACACATTTGATACATCGCAATTTCCATAATGAAGTCTCCAGTTAATCCCGTGCGAATATAATTGCGTGTTCCATTAGCGTTTATATTGAGGCATCTTGGTATAGAATTTGTACGTAAATGTCTAGGGATTTTAGATGCGATTTCAGTAGCATTTTTAAAATCATTTCCTAGATATTCAAACTCAAATTCGTATGCTACGAAATTAGTTCCCGCTGGAATAGCTCCCGTTGTAGGGTCAATCGTTTGAAAATCTAATCGTCCATCCATTTTTATCGCTCCAAGATGGATTTTATTAGAATAATTCCCTAACATAGGATACCGATTAAAGGTTACATCATTCGGTGTTATATTCCAATTAAAGTAACCATTAAGTGATTTACTATCAAATTGATTTAAAGGTTGTTTTAATTGACGACAAACAAAAGATAATGGTGCTGATGGGGCTAATAATGCCCTACTATTTGTATTAACTGTTTGGAAATTGAGAATGTATACATTATAATATCCTACAATATTTGGAATAATAAGTGATTGAAGATTCCCATTGTTTGCTACGTGAGTGATATACGTGGGATTATATAGCTGGTCCTTTGTTTTGGTTATAAAACCATATGCTGGATTAATACTCATAGTTTATTTATTAGCATATATTATTATAATGGAAATATTAGACGGATTTGAGAACGGAATAATAGGATTTGTAGCAGGAAGAACAACATCTCCATCTGCTAATAACTATTCTGTCAATACACGCTTACGTGGTAGATATATTGTTCGTATTTATGGAATATCTGTATATCAAAATGCTAGAAATAATACGTTTAGTGGAGATAACTGTGTTCCCCGATATATTGGATTAACATCAAATGAATGGTGGTTTAATCAAGCAGGCAATATTGTAGATAATAAAACATGGCTTTTAACGTATGATTCTATGAAATTTTATAGTCCATTGATTGGCGAAATGCTTTTTAGTGGAAATCCTATAACATTTTCGGCATTTCAAATATATAATGCTCCTACAAATGCTGAATTACCTGCTACTGTTTTATTTTATTTTGATGCGATTAATGTGAATAATCTCAAAGTAGATAAACCATTAAAACTTCCTACATTATGTCGCTTTCAATTATTGAATAATGCTACTTATGGAACAACAGCAAGACGTGAAATTGTATTACCTTGTAGATTAAATGGGCGATATCGTGCGAGATTTATTGGACAAACGAATAGTGATAATTCAGCAAACGGAGTATATAGAACGAATGTTGATTGTCTTCAGATTTTCAGTAAAGAACTAAATGATTTTGGGTGTATCAATCGTGATTATGCTACAGGAGGTTTATTAATGACGACTCGTTATCCTACTGATTCCGTCCAAGTACATCCTTATCCCGAGTTTATCACGAATCATATCGTAGGAAGTGTATCATTTATGCTTAATAGTATACTAGGATTGGCTACTATTCAATTACTGTATTTAGAATTATGGATTGAGTTTTATTCATTAGATGATGAATTGGAACCATTAGGAACTAATAGCTTACCTTTTTAGAAAAAGGTTCGCCAAAAAAGGCTATTCATCCGATTCTGATTCCTCCTCTATGATAATCGGGTCAAAGCGACGAAAAAATCTCATACGACAATTAGCACTATTAATCGTCAAAAAATTATGTGATCCTCCGCCATTCATCGCAACATTATATATGTCATCAAACTTCTTCGCATCATAATTGAGTTCATCTCTAAAACTTTCATATTCCTTTTTATTAGCGATATTAAAGCATATAATCACTTCGGCATTACATCGGGCAATTGTAGAAATACTATTGAATTTTTGACTAAGTGTATAGATAGATAATTTATAATGTCTACCACAGATAATAGCGTGATTCAATATAGAATTGCTATTAGACTTTGCTAATTTATCAATAACATCATCCAATATTAATAATGATTCTTCTTTGGGGTCTTCTTCTCGCATAGCTTTGATTTTTTCAAGAATCTCGGCAAAATTTTCTTCGGTAGGTAATTCATAATAGTTACCTTCATCATTGACTTCATCATATAGCTTTTTGAACTTAGGGTCGTGAGGCATAGTGGGACTGATAATGTATATCCGTTTAAATCTTCTTCTGAGACCACCTTTAGCAACATCGGTATTTAAAAGCGATAGAAGAATAGTTGATTTGCCTGAATTGCGTCTTCCTACGATTAAAGCGTTATGCGGATGCTGGGGAATCGGGACATTATAGGGACAATCGTGTGATTGATTATCTTGAGCTTTTACTTGATTGGATAGCTTACTCTTTTGAATACGTATCAGTGACATATAATTATGGTCTATATGATTTATTATACTGCTAGAAAAAGGCTTTTTAGGAAAAAGCCCCACCAAAAAAGGGGGTTGAGGGGGATATATCCCACACATTAATATAATCTTTGAATATTTTATATAACTCCTTTTTTGGGTAAGCCGTTTTTCTAAAAAGGCTATGTCGAGTCTTGATGGTCAAGATTATAGTTCATTATGGAACCCGTTAACATTGGATGGGGAAAATATAATCGCCTCAACCACTACTGTTAGTGATGCTATTTCAGTAAACAATATTTTTATTGAACAAAATTATCTTCGTTTGGATAGTAGTAACGGACCCATTAGTGGAACTTTAAACATTCAGGGAAATACATCCATTAGTGGAACAATTACTACAGATATAATATCAGCAAATACTTATTACGGAATAAATGAGTTCAATGGTGCTTTAAATAATCATCTAAGTGTGAGTGGTAATAGTTTCTTACGAGAAAATTTAAGTGTAAATGGTCTTGTTTATTTTAATAATAACTTATCAGTAAGTGGTTCTATCATTAGTTATAGTAATTTATCAATTTCTGGTTCTACATTTATTCGTAATGATATATCTGTAGGAGGAGGAAGTTATTTACAAACAGCGAATATAACAGACGGGTCTTTTAACAATATTACAACTAATAGAATACAATTTTATCCATATCCTACATATCCGCCTAATGTTGGAGAAAATATTACATTATCTAAAAAATATCAAGCGAGTGAGGTTTTACTGATAGATGACCTTTGGCAGGGCGGAACTATTATTAAAACACCATATTTATCAATTACTTCTATCATAAATAATTTATTAAGTGTTTCTGGAACATCCTATTTAAGAAATACAGTAGTAAATGGAACCTTATCAGTTAATACATCATATATGAATGTAGCATCCGTTGGTTCATTCTATGGTAGTATTAACCCAGGAAGTCTTATTGTTAATACCGCAAGTATTAATTCGGCATATACCAATTCGCAGTATCTAATTACAAATACACTATCTAATGAAAATATTCGTCAAGGAGTAAGCTCCCTTATGGTTATTAGAGACCCAGATGATGGGAAGCTATGCACGGGCGCTTGTAATATGTTTAGCGACTACATCAACTCTGTTAATTGGTCTGGGGGCTATTGGTTGAATGCTATAGCATATAGAACAAGTAATATGAGTTCTACTTGTTTTAACATAACTGTTTCGTTTTATACTACTTCCGTAGGAATGAGGTCATTATATGTAGATTTATATTTCGCTGGACCATTATACGTCGGTACCAGACGCAAGGACAAATTTTTCAATATAGGAAGTAATCACGAAACATTAACATTTCAATGGACGGATGGTAATTCTCTATTCGGAAACAATACTGGATACATTTACCTATATATTTATGGAGGAACTGGGGTTATTTCGGATGCTAATGATGGAGTTAGTTGGACCACCATTACTATGGGGTAAAATATCTATCTATATAAATGGATATCAATCGTAATATTTGTTTTGCTGATTTAACAGACGAACAACGTGAAGCATTTATTGCTAGTTTTCCCTGTGGGCGTATGCGTGAGGTATATGAAAAACTAAAAGCAGAAGGAGCCTATAATCCACGTCCTCCTATAATAGACCCAATAGAACAGATTAGAAAATTATCTGAAGAAATAGAAAGACTTAAAAATGCCCAGAATACTACTATTGGATAAAGCCGGTAAGATAATAAAGGAACCAAGTGACATTCCTATGAAGATAGAACAACAAGAACCTATTGCGGTTATAAAGGATGATAAAATTGAATTGAATCCCGAAAAGAAAGAAAAGAAGAAAAGGAAATTTTATCAAAAATAGGGCTCTTTAGAAAAGAGCCAACCAGAAACATTTTTTCTAAAAAGGCATATATAGCCCCCAAATAATTTGTATGGTATATTTATACGAACTATTATAACAATATGGCTAACGAATTAGGTTTACGCTCCTATGTAGGATTCCAGCAACAGGCTATCAGTGATGAATATCTTTCTAATCAGGCTCCTCGTTGTTTCCAGGCAGAACTTCAACAAAGAGTAATTCAGAACGCTACTGGAAGTGTTCAGGCAAACTCAAGGCTCGTTTTCGCTATACCCTCTGGGGAAAATTCTTATATTAAACCTGGATCGGCTTACATCTCTGTCACTGTTACTATTACAAATACAAACGCCGCTAATGTTGCTACTTTCCGTAAATCTCGTTTGGGTAACGCTATCTTCCGTGCCTGTCAACTTACTGCTAACGGTGTTTTAGTTGAACGTCGTGAAAATACCAATGATACTTCTGCTTTGCTATATCTTCACGCTTCCAATGCTAATTTCTACCAGAACGACGCCTCCGTATTAGAGGGAGTTAGTTTTGATGCCGGTGCTACATCCACTCTTCAGTTGTATCTTCCTGTTCCTCTTGGTTGCTTCAATGCTCAAGCTATTCCTATGTGGGCATTGCCTTCAACCAATGTATTATTAGAGTGTGAATTAGACTCCATAACTGCGATGTTTGCCTGTTCGGCTGGGTCTGTCTCGGCTGTAACCTTCGCCAACGCTCAGCTCATCTACGAAAGTCTTCAGGTAGATGCCTCTATGGTTGCTATGCTTAAGGAAGAAATGACTGCTTCTCAAATTCCTTATGTTATTCCCATTCAGGAATGCCGTGTGTTTGTTCAAGCAGGTGCGGCTAGTGCGAACGTTGTTCTTGGTCTTAACTTGTCTTCCGTTGATGCTGTTATGGTAGGACAGCGTGCTAATCCCCTCAACGACCAAGCATTGGAACTTTATGCTGGTCCTGCTGAACCTTCTCGTTTTGACCTGTACTGCGATGGACGTAAGGTCAATCAGGAAAACAGATTGACTGGGTTGAGTATGTATCCCGCATTGTCTCAAAGTCTCTCAAAAATATACGATATCACTTGTAGCTCTCATAATTTTGGTGCTACTATGTCTCGTGCTAACTACATTAGTTCTGTTTTCTTTGCTGGACAGAATCTTCGTAAAACGAACAACAAATCTGTTGTTTTATGCGGAAGACCCTGTAATACTATTAACGTTGACCTTCAAGGATTTTCTGCTAACAACGTTCTTATCTATGTCTTCCATAGTTCCCTATGGCAAATTGATGTTGCTAGTGGATCTGTTACTATGCTCCGTTAAGGCTTTTTACAAAAGGCTTTTAGGAAAAGCCAACCAAAAAAGGTAGATTTATAGTATAGTTTGTTTTTGGTAGGCTTTTTCCAAAAAAGCCATGGAATACATTGATTGTCTGTGTGGAAAACATGTCAAGAAATCATTCTATCTAACACATTGTAAGAGTCAGATTCATCAGCAGTATTTAGATACTGGAAAACCGTATGAATCTATTATAGACCAACAGTATGCTATAGGTGATTGGCGTAGATACCGACACAGTAAAATGAAATGTCTTAATGAGTTTTTTAAACGCAAGAGATTAGAAAAAAAATCTATGGATATAGAAAATATATACTGAATGAGTCCGAAACTGTTATTTGGTAAATACAAGGGAGTTGAATATAGAGTTATTATGGAGAATGACCCCTTTTATGTAGAATATCTATTGAATTGGGATGGATTAAATGCTATAACACGAAAGCAATTACAACATATATATGATAACTATCACTGGGGTGTTTTCTATTTCGGTAAACATAAAGGATTAAGCCTACAGGATGCTTTTGATGAAGAAGAGGAAAGTCTTGATTATTTCATTTATCTATTGGAACTTGACGATAAAACTGTTGAAAATGGTAAGATACGAAAAATACATCCTAAGTTCAGAAAATCTATGGAGGAGTTCGTTGAAAAGCATTTAGGCGCTAAACCGCAAAAAGGGGCTTAAAGGCTTTTTAGAAAAAAGCCAACCAAAAAAGGGGGGATGAAGGGGGGCGTTTGCCCTCCTAAAGGGGCTTAAAAATAATCTTTGATAATATATATAGTAAGAACAAATTATTAAAATGGAGAATATTGAAAGTATTGAATTTAAGAGACCTAGAGGACGTCCTCGTAAATATTTAACTGATGATGAACGTTTAGAAGCTAAAAGAAAGCAAGCCAGTGAATCATTTCATAGAAATGCTCCATTGGATAAAGAAACTCACAGAGTTGGAAGACCGCCTAAGTATATGGATAGAGACACCCGTATAAATATTGCGAATATTCTAAGGAATTCCAAGAAATGGACCGAGAAGATTTTTGCGAATGCTTCTATGGAGGAAGACAAGTATTTAAAACGATTCTATGAAAAAGCCGAAATCGTTCCTATGGATGAGTATCATAAAGAATGCCTACTTAAAGTCAGATGTGGAGAGATTGACTTTAACACAATGAGAAATCTAATTATTATTCATTTACAAAGCAAACCCAATAATGACGAATAAAATATATATTTAATTGATTCAAATATATATTTTCACTACTTAAAGATAAATTGCGTATTAATTTCACAGCACTCCAAATTATTTTCTTTGTGTATAATATATACGCAAAGATGGCTATCAAATTTTATGAAGGAATTTCTAAGAGACAAGCTACGTTATTTAATAAAGAACAGAAAGAGCTTGGATATGATAAAAATGCTATCTATGGTGGACAACTCACTAAACGTTTCACTGCTTGGCTTAAAAAGAATCTTATTTCTGACGTTCAAGTTGGAAAGGTCTTTAATCCTAAAACTGGACGCTTTATGAATGATACTCCTAAGAATAAGGAAAAAGTTGATAAATATATTAAGGAGGAGTCTAAAAAGAGAAAGCAAAATGCCCTTAGAGAACGTATTGCTTCTCGTGTAAAACAAGCAAAAGAAGACTTTGCTAAGGCTAAGAAGAATACTGTATTGGATTTCAATGGTTCCGTTTATGAACTATATAAAATGGTTGGAGATACTGAAGCATCCTATAACAATATTCGTTTTTCCAACAAATTCCTATTTAAACTTGATAAAATTGCTAGTTTAAATAAAAGTGGTTATATTCAAATTTCCATCAATAAAGAAATTATTAGAAGTACTGAAGGAATTATTCAATTTAGAGGTGGTGATGGACTTGCTATTTGGTGGAATTGCTTTCAACCATTGTTAAAAATAAGTTATGAAGATAATATTTTTGCTCGATATGAACGTGAAAATTCAGAAGGTGATAAAGTTATGGATATTGATAATATGAAGCGTGATAAAATTCGTATTTGGGCTGTGACATCTAATAGTGTTATTCCAGAATATATCAAACAACGATTTAAGAAAGATACCAATAACTTATGTGTGTTGAAAGCTATTCGTAAGTTTGCTAATAAAAAATTTGAGGAAGCAGGTTCATCCTCTACTGAACGTAAATGGGCTTCTATTTCGCGTAATGTTCATCAAGATATTCAAGCAATTGAAAATAGCGAAGAAGAGTATTATGGTATTCCCGAAGATGAATTAGAGACTGTTGCTAAAAAATATCATATTAGACTACATCACAGAGACTTATTTGGTAATACTGTATGTGAATATAACAAATCTGCTCGTAATATTGTACCTATTACAAATGTTAGCCCGGATCACGTTGAACTAGGATATGTTGTTTTGAATAAGGATATGGAATATGTATCACAAGAAAAATTAATTGAAAAAATTAATAAATTCAAAGAAGAAGGTCGCCCTTTTCTTTCTAACGGAAAAATCAGATATACTTTAAATGGTAATAAAGTAGACTATACTATTTCTCCTACTAAATTATGTATTGACAAAAATACATATGTTCTAGCCAATCCTCTTAAAGATGTTTTTGATGAAATGAACGAAGAGAATAACATTCGTTCTTTTAACTTAGATGCTTGTAAGTATCCAGAATTAAATAACTTTTTGAGAGATTGTGTGACTGTTCATAGTACACCTATTTTACTTCGCAAGGATGGTAATACAATTACTAACAAAACTCGTCATTTTGATATTGCTAAATGTTATACTCAAGCTGATAATTGTAAGTTTTATCAAGGATTTCCTCGTCCTACTCGCGCTCGTAGTTTCCCTGATAATTTCGTTGCTACTAAGGAATTTTTAAAGAATCATCTTGGATTTTATAATGTAACTCTTATTGATTATGAAAATCTATTTGAGCCAGAAACTTGTGATATGCCTGACTATTTGAAACCTTATGAACTTTCTGTTGGAAGAGTATACAATCTATTCTCTCCTGAAATTCTAATGTTGATGAGTGAAGGATGTCAATTCATTATTCATTATGGTGCTTTTCAGTATGGTTCAGGTATGGATATTGAATATACTGAAGATATGCTTACTAAAAAAGATGCTGATGGTAATAAAGCTTATGCTCTATGGGCTGGTAAGCAAGGTAGTCAGTCTGATTATGACTCATATCTTATTCCAGCAGATAATAACTGGTCTAAAATGATAGCCTATCAAGCATCTAAACTTGGTGGAAAAGTTGAATTTTTTGCTCACCTTGGTATGTGCCAAGTTTTAATTCCTAAAAAAACTAATAATACACGTCATCATCTATTCGCAAGTATTACATCTTATGCTAGATTAAATGTCGTTGAATTAATGAAAAATATCGTAGAACAAGGTGGAAAATTAAAAAGATGTGTTTTAGACGGGGTCTATTTTGAAGACAAAGATGGAGATATTGAACCAGAAGTAGCTTTTGATGTTCATACTGATAAAGATATTAAACAATCTTCTTGTCATCGTAGTGGTTGGTTTGAGAAAGTTAAAAATACTTATCATTTTACGCCTTATAATAAAGATATTGATAGTCATAACCGTATTTATTTGACAGGCCAAGGCGGTTCTGGTAAATCTTATAGTATTCTAATGGATAAGGGTATTATTCAATGTATGTATGTAGCTCCTTCAAATATTCTATGCGGAGAACAATACAAAAAATATAAATGTAGTAATCGCACGTATGCTAAGATGGAAGGACACGAATGTCAACCATATTATTCAGAAAGTGGAATTCCTTATAATATTTTGTTTGATGAATCTACTCAGATTACTGAAGATACATTTAAACAACTAGAAGAAGATTATTGTGGAGCTTGTATCTTTATTGCGGGTGATGTTAAAATTGTTAATGATAAAAAATTGTGGTTCCAAACACGAAACGGTAATCCTCATACTGGATTTAACAGTATTTATATTCCCGATCATTATCACTATGTTGAATTCAAGAATGATTACCGTAGTTTAGACAAAGAGTTAGCTCTCTTTAAACTACAGGTTCGTGAGCTTATGGAAGCAATTTTTAAGACTGGTTCTCAAGACGAATTACATCAACTTATGGATGAAGTATATAAACTTCCTCTTGCTAGAAAATGTTTTATTAAAGAAGCGGATGCTCTTAAACTATTTAAACAAGGTGAAGATATCTGTATCGTCGGAACCAAGAAAAAAATTGAAGATTTAGAGAAAAAAGGTATTATTTCTGGATACAAAAATAATAAGACTAAAATGATTTATAACGAACCAACTGAAGGATGTAAAGCTCAGAGTGCTTTTACTATACACTCGTTCCAAGGTGCTACTCGTGAATCTGGTAACATCTTTATTTATAGAGATTTATTCGAATGGGGAATGTTCTATACTGCGATTTCACGTGCTAGATATTTTAGCCAGATTAAGCTTGTGTCTAATAATATTAGATATTCTGAAAATAATGGATTAGAGCATATGCGAAATAGATTAAAAATGGCTAAAGAAAGATATTATTCATCTCCTGAGTTCTGGGGAAAAGTTATTCAAGAAACACAAAATAAAATTATGGAATTATCTCGCGCGCGTAATTAAACCCTAGGCTTTGTGGAAGGGGCAGTTAGGGTTTTTATTTCGCGAGTTAGGGTTCGTTAAATATTTTTCCGGGAAATCTCCGAGAAATATTTTTTAGGGTTGGTCAGGGTTTCTTGGAATTATTTTCCGGGAAATCTCACAGAAATATTTTTTAGGGTTGGTCAGGGTTATTTTCAGGGGATGCTCGGAAAGTTATCTCGGAATTATTTTCGGGAGGTCTTTTCGGATTCTCGGAGGCCCCCCTCGAAATCGCCAAAAGTGTTTCTCTCCGCTCCTATAACCC
>Ga0255144_1000271_pt1 | contig 17678 bp, 5 predicted proteins | sample Atl_Cont_RepA_8h_FD_183633 | JGI IMG/M metagenome (GOLD analysis project Ga0255144, IMG submission 183633) | Freshwater microbial communities from Altamaha River, Georgia, United States - Atl_Cont_RepA_8h | ecosystem: Environmental > Aquatic > Freshwater > River | place: USA: Georgia | collected...
TAATGCATTTTCTGGTTCTAACCCTTCTTCCTCACAATTAGCTGGAGTGACAAGAAGTAATACTCCAAATGAAAACAATCAGAACAAAACGATTATAACATTAAAAACTTATAGTCAACAGGATCGCCAAGTGATCAAATTTCTTGCGAATCCAATGATTTCTGATAGCCGTGATGCTTCTTATGATAGTATTTCCGTTTCTCATCACCCTGGTGAAATTTTAAAATATAAGTCGACAAATTCACGAACATGGACGCTAAACAATATTAAATTAGTTTCCAGAACTGCTGCTGAGGCCACTGAGAATCTCAAAAAGCTCAATATGATAAGATCATGGGTCATGCCATATTATGGTCAAGGCACTGCTGAAAATTTTGATTTAATGTTTGGCGCACCTCCACCGGTTTTAATATTTTCAGCATATGGTTCTTCAAATATCGATGAACATCCAGTTGTTTTATTGAGCTACAATTTTGCCTATCCTAATGACGTAGATTATATTGAATGCCAAACTGACACCGAGGCTGGGATTATGTCAGGAACACCATTTCCGATTTTATGTGATATTTCTATCACTCTTAAAGAATCATTTTCACCGGCACAATTTTCTGGTTTTAATCTTAGTGAATATCGAAATGGTAAATTATCTTCAGCATATAGGCCGCCATCGCCTATTTCACCGCCTGTAAATATTAAGAGCAGCGCTGCTCAGACGCAAGCGCAATCGCCTGCGGCCGGCCAAACCTTTGTGGATTCTGCTCGTAATCAAAGAGTTTCTTTGCCTACATCTTCACCAATGCGTCCATTATCTGATGCCAGATTTGAAGCAGCTGCTGGAACGTCCGTAAACGCAACAAATATTAAGGTACCAATTGTTAAATTAGGAGATTCTGCACGAGAATTATCATTTGTCAGGCCTAGAAGAGCGGCCCCAAATTCTCCAGCAAGTGATAATACCGGCGGCGCGTCTGGTAGTTGGTAACTCATGAAAGTTCAAATAGAGACAAGGATTCCTAAATGGAAAATAATAGTGTTAATTTAAAAAAATCTAGGTATGTGAATGGTGGAACAACGGAAGCTACCAGCTTTTCATTAGAATGGTGGGAAAGAAATTTTTTTGAATCTGATGAAAGTGACTTAACGTATGCAGTAGAAAATGCTGTTGCTGGTAGATTAGATTTAATTGCAAACGCCTTTTACGATGAACCTCGTCTCTGGTGGGTTATTGCTCAATATAATAATATTCTTGACATTTATGGAGAAGTTATTCCGGGCAGAATTCTTCAAATACCTTCAAAAGAACGTGTAATGACATCTTTTATAAATGGCACCATGGGCGGAGTCAAATCGCAAAGAGAACCACTTCAAATAATCACGCCAGTTATATTATAAAATGAGTATTCCACAAAACCCACTTGACAAATATACGTCATTTTCTACGCATTATGTTTTACTGCTTGGCAGAAATACTGAAGCGCTACGCGCATTTAAACAACGTGAATCTTTAAGTGGAACTAATCTAAATTTAAATGAATTAAATCGACTGCGACTTGGCGAAAAGTTACCTGGCCTCGGCGCTCAAAATGAATTATACATGATCTGCGATTCAAGAAAAATTTCTCTGTTTAGAATTAATTCTGTTGATTTTGAAACATTGTATGCTGGAGGTGATGCGGCATCATCGCACATTATTAGCGGTTTAATAGACATGAAGCTTAGCGATTCTACTGGAATTGCCTTCATGAATTTTTTAAAATACATGGCAGATGAAGTACTCGGTTGCAGTTTAGTTAATTGTTTTTTCTTACTGAAAATTTTCTTTGTTGGCCACACGCACGATGAAACGACGGAAGTCATAAACACGACTTCAATACCGATGATGTTGCAATCTATGTCATTTGAATTTGGATCTGCGAGCACAATTGGTGTTTCACAATATGATTTAAAATTCATGCCAACATTTGCGTCAGGAGAGGCCACACATCAATTTGTTCCCACTGATAGGATTTCTACAATTGCAGCCAGGGGAGCCCAGACTACGCTTGGTCAAGCTTTAGATTCTTTACAGAACGCGCTGAACAGAATCAGTAAAGAATATTACGATAATACGCAATACCAGGCGTTAAATGAGAATACACAGAAGACTGAACCTGCTGTTTCGTCTAAGAAAAAGGGCAGATTGGTTTTATATAAAATTTCACTGCCAGGAGATATACCTGGTCTAGAATCAACGACTAAATGGAGAGATCTGTCGTATTCAGTTGGCGTCTATGACAAAATTGAAGAAATCTCACATAAGATTACAACAGAAACTGCCGAAAAACAAAAACAACTTGATTCAAGAAAAGAAGCAGATAAAAAGAATAAGCAATTAAAAGATGATGCTGTTTATAAGGCTGTTCCACGAAATATGACAATAACAGAAGTGTTAACGTCAATTCTTAATTCTTGTATAGATGTTAATCGAAAAGCGTCATTTAAAAGTATTGAAGAAGGTAAAATTGTTAGTTTTAAAATTTTAACAAATATCACAGCAAATGACGAAACAGTTGTCATCCATTTTGATATTGTTGAACATATTTTCGTTAATAATAAGCCTGAGAAAAACACAAAAGCTGTTAGCTTAAATGATAAGTATTTTATTGATAATGAACGTGGTGAAAGGGTTCCTAAAAATTCCTTAGAGTATGATTATGTTTTTTCTGGAAGAAATACTGACATATTAGATTTTGCGGTTAAAATTGACGCATCAGCTGCGATTTTTAGTATACTTAATAAAACTAAATCTACTCCAGATGAAATTAGAAAAAATGATTTAGGGCAGTCTGATAATCCAAATGGTAGCAAATCATCTGACAATACGAAAAATATCTCTACTAGAGATATGAAATCTCATGATATGGTTGTTGTACCGCCAAAATCTATAAATGAAAGGACAGGATATTCGAATTTGGCTGAAGGTTCGCAGGAGAGGGCTGGAATTTCAAGTACGTCTCTCGCTAAGGCCAAACAGGAATATCTAAAGGTTTTAGCTGATATACATGGTCAATCATCGCTTAGCACAAAAATGAAGATCAGGGGGAATCCAGATCTTTTTGTTAAATCGATGGGCGATCAAATTATGCCTCATGTGTCTATTTCTCCAGGAAGTTTATCACCAAATAAAGAAGTTACCTTTTTAGACAATTCTATTAGGGAATACAATGAGGCGCTTGCAAAACGATTAAATCCGATTGCGCTTTCTGGCAATAATCCTTTAATGACAGGTTACGATCTTGCGGTTTCTCCCTTATACATAAAGGTAAATATATACGGACCTGCAATTGATCCAATTTTTGGAAATGAATTGATGCCTGGCGTAGAAAAGTTTATTCAAAAATATTTTTACGAAGGCTGGTATTTTGTTTTCAAGATTGTTCATTCATTAGAAGGCAATAATTTTACGCAAGAATTTAGCATGGGCGCAATTGAAGTATTCAAGTCTGCGCTCATCACGTCAGAGAACGTTAAATGAAACATATATTAGAAGATGATTTTAGTAGTTATCCATTTATAGTTGAAGGGATTGTTAAGAATACTAATGATCCACAACAAATGGGCCGCGTTAAAGTTTGGTGCCCCGCAATTGATGGTGATGAATATGAGGAAGAAAGACTACCATGGGCCGAATACGCCGCGCCATTTGCTGGTAGCGTAGAAGATAAACCTGCCGGGCCGCAAAAAGCCGTCTCTGCAGGATTTACCTCTTATGGCTTTTGGGCAATACCTAAAGTTGGAGCTCGTGTCTTCGTGTTCTTTATTCATGGAGATTTGAGCCGAAGAGTATTTTTTGCTGGAGCATTTGGCCTTCACAAAAATAGATCATTGCCGGCCGGCAGAAATTTAAATGAAATGAATGAAGATGGCCCGTGGACAGATACTTATGATAAGTTGCAGCCAGCTTACTCAAATTTACGAGAGCAATTTGGAAATAATCTTGATGCCTCACAAGCAAAAACACGAGGTGCATATGAACGTCAAGTGGCGCAAGCGAGAACAGAAAAAACTGGTGAGGAAGGATATGCACCAGATCCTATTAGACCAACAATAAAAGATCCAGCTTCAAGTGCTACTGAGCCAAATTTAGATCCACAAGTTTACTGCTTAGTTAGTCCTGGCCATCATTCAATGATAATGAGTGATCAAGCAGACCATTGCCGGCTTCGTCTAAAAACAGCCGCCGGCCATCAGGTTATATTTGATGACACCAATGAAAGAATTTATATTTCAACAGCTCGTGGCAAAACTTGGATTGAATTAGATGAAAATGGTCATTTGCATATTTTTGCTGCTGATAGCCTTTCGGTTAGATCTGGCGCAGATATAAATTTAGCTGCCGATAGAAATATAAATCTTCAGGCAAAAGGCTCAATTAATATTTCAGCAGATGGCTCATTAAAAGCTGCTGGAAAAGCTGGACTACATTTATCTTCATGCGGCGTTACTTCAATATCGGCCAGCGCGGATTTGAATTTAAATGCTGGCGGCTCAATCTTAGAAACTGCAACTAAGATTCATCTTAATGGTCCCACTGCACCGTGCCCTGAAGCCCCAGATTCAATTACGATTATTCCAGGACATGAACCATGGGAAAGACCCGAAGAGAGTAAATATACACGAAATCCTAATTGGAAAAAATAATGGCTACCAAAATTTACTATAAAGGTTTTTCTTCAAATCAGTGGCTTTCTATGGGACAAAAAAGTTTCGCTACGTCCAATATAGAAACTGTTAAGAACGACCTCTATAATCATATTTTTACTGAGAAGGGCGAAAGAGTCATGATGCCAAATTTTGGCACTAGGATTCCATCACTAGTATTTGAGCAAAATGATGAAGCTACTTTAGAAATCGTACGTGAAGATCTTATTGAAGTTTTTAATTATGACCCTCGCGTTAGATTATTAAATTTGGAAGTTGTTCCGCTGATGGACAACAATGCAATCGTGGCTTTTGCAGATCTTCTATACGTAGAATTTAATGTTCAAGATGTTTTAAGAATTGAAATCCAAACCGCATAACTTAATGAGATAAGACATGGCAATAAGAAATTTAAACGCTGCTGAAAGTTGGGAAAAGGTTTATCAAGCTTTTTCTGAAGTCAATTTTACTGCATATGATTATGATACGATTAAAGAGTCTTTATTGCAGTATGTAAAACTGTATTATAAAGAAACTTTTAATGACTTCATTGAATCTTCAGAATTTATTGCCATCCTTGAAATGTTTGCTTATGTTGCTGAGCAATTAGCATATCGCATAGATATGATGGCCCATGAGAACTTTATTACAACAGCCCAAAGAAAGCAATCAATTCTTCGTTTAGCACGTCTTATTTCTTATAAAGCCAGTCGTAATATTCCTGGCCGTGGTCTTGTTAAAGTTTCTTCAGTGTCTACTTCTGAGCAGGTGTTTGATTCTCTTGGCAATAATCTTGCGAACCGTGTAATTGTCTGGAATGATCCAAACAACACTTTATGGAAAGAACAGTTTTTCTTGGTAATGAACAGAATTATGACAAATAATTTTGGACAACCAAGTAAATCATACCAAGTTAATGATGTCGCCATGCAGCTTTATTCCCTGAATAATGATCCAGCTTCATTTAATAACGGTGTGTATTCATTTAATGTGAATACCGGAATTGAAACATTCCAAATGGAAGTTGTTCAGACTGATATTGATGAGAATGGCCCGTATGAAAAAACGCCGGATATAAATTCACAGATGCCCATAATTTACGCAAATGACGGTATCGGCGACGGCTCAGATTACAGTGGTTTTCTATTTTACATCAAACAAGGAAGTTTAATCAGATTAGAATATTCTTTTGATGATCCTATCCCAAATCGTAGTATTGAGCTTAACATTGCAAATGTTAACCAAACTGACGTCTGGTTGAATTCTGTCGATGAAGATGGAAATATCTTAGAAGTTTGGGATGAGGTTGAAACAGTTAATGAGCAGAATTTAGTTTACAACCAAAATAAAAACAGAACTAAGTTCGAAATTGAAACATTAGAAAATGATCGGATAAAAATAAGTTTTGGTGATGGTGATTTTTCTGATATCCCACTTGGCAATTTTTACATTTGGGTACGTCAATCAGCGAATAGATCTATCGTTATTCAGAAAAATAAATTAACAAGCCAACCTATCAATTTTACATATACCTCAAAGAATGGTACACAGGAAACATGTGCCATGACATTTGGGCTAACTTCAACTATTCAAAATGCTGCCGGTTCTGAGACGTTGGAACATATTCGCCAGACTGCGCCTTTAACATATTATTCCCAGAATAGAATGGTTAATGCGCAGGATTATAATTCCTACATGCTTAAGGATTCAAGTATTTTGCGTCTTAAGGCAATAAACAGAACTTTTGCTGGACAATCAAAGTACATTGAGTGGAATGATGCATCAGGCAATTACGAAAACATTAAATTATTTGGTGATGATTTAATCATATCATATCAACCAAGAATAAACAGCATCAGCACTTCAGAATCTACAAGAGCATTAATCGATGAGGTTTTGGAACCGCTTCTTGCTGAACCTGGCATTTTCAATTTAATTACACACACCGCCGCATCAAATAGTGATTTGTATGGTATCACTAGCATCCCGCGCATCAAATTTATTGAAGATGCTTCAATTGGTTTAGGTACGCCAGATTATGGTAAAGGAAAAGAGAAAACACGTATTCAACGCGTTTTAGATCAACATTATTATGGCGAGCCATTAGAGTATGTGGAAATTGGAGGCGTAATTTATGCCAAAATCGCTGATCCATCTTTAAATCCAAAATTAGATGATAAGATCTATGCTGAAACTGTTCCACGCACTATTGACGGCACCAACCCATATATTTCTGGAGATATCGGCTCAGGATTAAACACTGACGCCAGCTGGGGCGATCCTCCAGGCGGGTCAGAATTTGGATTGAAATTTGTCAGAACAATTCCCGCAATCGCAACAACCGCAACGCTCACGATTGTCACTAGTACATTCGTGCCACCAGCGGCACCAATCCCGGCAATCACTATGACGCCGTACGAAGTATGGACCTTAGAAGTGGCCGATGATTCTAGTACGATAACTGTTGTGTCAAATTTACGTGGTAAGTTTCCAAATGCGTCTGTCGGAACTGCGTATAATTCAGCTTTTGCTGGTGAATCAGTTCCTTTAGAATTTACATTTAATGCCACAGATGCTGGTCCTGGCGATGCATTTATCGTGCGAGTTAATTACAACGCGACAACTAATTCATTTGTGCTTCAGACTCCATCATTAGTAAATCTTACTGGCCGCTGGGAAATTGTAACTTCCACAGGCTCAACGTCAACAGATTTAACCAGCCAAGTTTATTATGATCCGGCTTCCAACGATTTATCTTGGTTGATTTGGGTAAGACCAAATAAAAACTCTTTAGGAGAAACTGAAGGATTTACGATTTTTACCAGAGATATGAAATTGATAGTTGAATCACCAACTACAAAATTCTGGTATAATACAATTCAGCGCATAACTGACGGCGATTCCACGAATCCAGTGAATGATAAAATTAAAATTTTACGTTCAAATCTTAAAAATAGTGGACAAGTTTTAGGTGAAAACCAAGATTACGACGTAATTGGACCATCATATGATTCAGATGGTAAAGTAAACGTAAATCAGCTTGAAGTTTTACCAAGCGATATGATGATTTCTGCGACCAGAACAAGTGTTTCCCCTCAAAATGTATTGCAATTTGAGGACCTTGCCAAAAATTCATTTGATTATTATGTGATCATTGATCCAACAACTGGCGCCCGCACAAGTAAAACACCGTCAGCTGAAGTTTATGGCACATCCACCGATTCAATTACCATAGATGGTGTTGTTTATACCTTTAATAAAGGTGCTTTTATTGACACCACAAATCAAGTTGTTCGTGAATTGAGATATTCTGGTCTTTCTAATAATGGAATTGACTTCATGTGGCAGCACTTTACGCCATATGGTAATTTAATTGACCCTTCTGCAAGTAATATCCATGATATTTTTATTATCACTCGTGGCTATTATGACAATTTAACAAGTTATCTACGTGGCACATCTTCCATAGAGCCAGAGACACCATCACCATTGGAATTACGTAATTCTTATGGTTATCTTTTAAACAACAAAATGTTGTCTGACACGGTGGTGTTACACCCAGGAAAAATCAAATTACTTTTCGGTTCACTTGCTTCACCAGAGCTTAGAGCAAAATTTAAGATTGTCAAATCAGCTTCCGCCACCTTCTCAAGCGAAAGAATTAGACAAGAAGCTCTGGCTGTTATTAATGATTTCTTTTCAATAGATAACTGGGATTTCTCTATTTCATTTTATGCAACAGAACTTATCAGTTTGATTCATCAGAGAATGCCAACTCAAGTTGCCAGCGTAGTTTTAGTCCCGCTGTATTCTACCAATTCATTTGGTTCGTTGTTTACGGTAGAAGCGGGAATTGATGAGATTTTACAGTCTTGCGCCACGATTAATGACATAGAAATTGTTGAAGCACTGACACCAGCTGTATTACGCCAAAAGATATAAAAGTGTGTTTTTCACTTTTCTAAAAATTAAATAAATACACCAACAATAACCCGTTGGTGCATTTATATATGGCGTCAGATTATAAAAAATCTAATCTAGATTTATCAGCCCTTTTGCCTGTTTCACAGCGCAATGATCTTAATACTTCATTACTTGAAAATTTATTTGGGCGTTTTTTCACTAAGCGTGAAAGTTTACCATTTTATGGGTATGTCGGCGATAAAGATGTATCTACCGATGAATCTAGACCGCTTGTTAACCAACCAACTGTCGAAAGAGCAGTTAACTCACTGACACCGGGTATCTCATTTTCTGTTGGCACTGAACGCCACATTTTTACATTTCAGGACATTTTAAACAGAGCATCAAGTTTAGGAATTGATGTTTCCGCATTAAAACAATGGGGAAGATCACAAACATTCAACTTTGCTCCACCGATAGATTTAGACAAATTTTGTAATTATTACAAATATTATTGGATATCTGCGGGTATAAATCACCCACAAATGTCATGGAATCTTAAAGATTTGCCAGAATATGTAACCATTGCTAGGCCAAGCAGCAGTGATAGGATTAAATTATCAGTTGATGTTGCGACAACTGCGCCAATAACATTAACTGGTTCGGGCCGGCCTCTTAATGAAACATTTACGGTTAAAGCCATATCTCCTACTGAATTTGAAGTCCATAGTTCAGTTAACGGCGCTTTGATGACAGCACCAGTAGATACGCCATATGTATCAGCTGGCGTAATATCATTTATCATTTCAAGCGGTTCAACTCCATTTGCGATCGGCGATACGTTTACTATAACCATAACGCAAATAGTTAATTCATACACTGCAAGTTTTACTGGCTCTGGCTCAGGCACGATTACCGGAATTAAATCTTTAGCCCCTTTCCAAACAGTTGATGGCGTAACGTTAAAGGTCAATCAGCGAATCCTGGTCAAGAATCAAGCTGGTGGCGTCGGTAATGGCATTTACATTGTCCAAAATGGCGCCTTTGAAAGAGCAGCAGATTGCAATTCAGATTCAGATTTAATCTCTGGCGCTTATACATATGTTCTCAGTGGAACAGTAAATGGCCAAAAGGCGTTTTCTACACCTTCAACACCACAAACATTGACATCGATGACATTTTCAGAGAACACAGTTGAACCAAAGTTGAATGATTGGTCACAACATAATTACTGGATTCATGTTGACGACTTGGGCAGTGTTCCTAATCTAGATTTAAGTAAAGTTGAATTTGCTAAGCGACCAATTATTGAATTTCAATATGGTTTAGAAATGGCCAGCGATTCACTTAACGGTGTTCCACAGGCGTATGGTTCACGATCTCTTAATGCCATTCAGCAAAAAACAAAACTAAATCAAAATCCTCTTTTTAATGTATATGATTTAAATGGAGATTTTACAAATTTAGTAAGTCCAATATTCTATTATACTGAAAGTCAAGAATCAGTTTATGACGAAGTTTTGAATAAACGCGTTTTAATTGATGATAATTCTAATTATGTTTTTTCTCAGGGTCTATTAACCATTGATGGTGCTCAATTATTCTACAAAATTCCTGGCTCTGTCAGACCACTAAGAAGCCTTTGGCAGCCAGGACCAACTGCGGCCTCCGTTTCAACGCCAGTTATAGTTTCTGAGAGTGATGCTGCCATAGACAGTCTAATTCCTGGAGAATCAACCAATTCACAGAATTTTACGTTAACGGCATTAAGCTCATCAACATTTTCTGTTGTAGGAAGTGAAGAGGGTTTATTACCAAATTTAACAGTTGGCGTTACGTATACGCAAGAAGCCTTCAGCATGTTAATAAATGCTGGCACTGTCCCATTTTCAGAAGGTGACACGATAACATTTATTATTACAAATGCCGAGTTTCCAAGATATGTCGAGTTAGATGAAAATTTTAATATTGTCACATACTTCGGTGATCCGGCTTCAGATATTTCGCAACATGGAGCATGGTTGACACCAAAGGCCATCCGCGCAAATCTTTTACACGAAAATAGACGCAACATAAGCTCGCAAGATTTGAATTCCCATTTTACGAGCATCATTTCAGCTCAGACTGATTTTTTAGGCGCACCAACTGGTTCAAATAATTGGAGAACTGGAAATAAAGATTATGGCTTAGGTGGCTTGATTAAAGATTTTTCTACAAGTTATGCTTTATTCATTTCTATGTTGCTCCAGCGCGATTTGAGTCCGCTATCAATATTAGATTTCGCTGAAACATCATATCAACAAGCTCTTAATAGCATAACATCATTCTTTGATCAGGACATTTTGACTTTTATAAACCAAAATGGTAATCCTACACCAACTATCACTAATATTTCATCATTTAACGCAAATGATCCTATTACGAAAAAATTATTAGCCGCGTATGAAGATTCTATTAAAAATAGACCAGATCTCGCTCAAGTGTTCTATGATTCAACATCGCCGATAAAAAATTGGATAGCGACTCTCCCATATTTGGGGTTGACGTCTGCTGTTCAACCAAAATATGTATTTGATTCGGAACTTGGATTTAATGTTTTAATACATCATGATGGTCACGCCACACCAGTGATTAGTATTGACGCTGAAGTCAATAGAACACTGTCTAGAGCTAGTGTAAAACGTTGGAATGATCAGATGGTTCCTGGCATCTCAAGCGCCACTGCTCCAACACGAACATCTTCTTCAGATCCACTTTTGTATAAAAATCAGTTGTGGTTTGATAATACAACAGCCGACCTCTATGTATTTAATGTGGTATCTGATACTACATCTCCGGCAACCGCATATCTTAATGATCTTTGGTACAATTCTACTACACAAACATTAAAGCGTTGGGACGGCACGACTTGGCAACCTGAAACATTAACAGCTGCGTGGCAATTAGTTGATTTATCGGCTGCGATTAATTCATTGATTTTTGCTGCAGAAATGAAGTTGTATGAAAATGTTCCAGCAAACATTCAGCAGGTTTGGCCATTAAATAACACAATAGCCACAACTGAAAAATATAAAAATAATCTTGAGTTAGAATTTGCCCGCTTTGCTGCCAAATATGAATATGATCCATATGGCACAGATTATGATGCGGCTAATGCTTTTACTTGGAATTATAAACAGCTTGCAAAATCAGCTGTAACCTCAACATCAATCATGTTATCATTGATGCCTGGCACAACTGTCGGAATTGCAAGATGGCATGATGTTCTTAAAGAACATTTTGATGGTCTTTCTTTGAGCCCAGTACCGGCTGGTTCAATTGGTTTTTCATTACCAACTTGCCGGCCAAATTTAGAACCATGGAAATTAGTTGGATTTGCTAATAAGCCAGCTAATTGGAATTCCGGCATGGGGTCTGGGAACGCATTTTATACTGGAGTAACAGCCACAAGCGAATTAACTCCTGTTGTGGTCGTAAAGACAACAAATATTAATGTAAACGCAGCGCCAAATACTGTAGACGGATTAGCCTTATCTGCCGGAGATCGGGTTTTAGTGGTGGGACAATCTGTTGCTTCACAGAACGGAATTTATGTTGTTAGTTTTGTTGGCAGCGGCAGTAATGGCATTTGGATAAGAGCATCAGATTTATTAAGCGGTTCACAGCCAACCACCGCCGGCGTTAGGGTTAACCAAGGTTATGAATTTAACGATACCATATGGGTTATAACGTCAACTGGCATAATCGGAACTAATGCCATGACATTTTCCCAGAGTCGCCTCTGGTCTTCTGCAATGTGGTCATGGATAGCTGCTAGATTGCCGGCACATCAAGCCCTTGGTGTCAATCCTAGAACTGACGAATTGCTTCCTCCTTATGTAGCTCCTGGCTCGTTCTCTTCACAATACGCAATATCTAATGTTGAGCCCGCAAATAAGACTTCCGGTTATTCTTTTGGCGATAATGGTCCAGCTGAGCTAGTTTGGCGTAAATCAGTAGAATTTGCTTATGGCTTTAATAGGGCAGGATTTAAGGTTGAACCTATCGTCTATTTGAATCGTTGCTGGGGATTTTGCACACAGCATCTGAACAATAATTTATCAGATATTGAGTTGATTCGCTCCACTGGCGCAAGACCATCGCCAGATAAATTTTTATTCCATGGTGAGAAACCGCTTGCAATTACTAGAGATATATCAAAATTAATTTCTGGCACTTTCACTTCAACCACGCTAGTTGAAATAAAGTTACGTGTAACTACACATATAAGCGGTTTAACTAATTCACCTAGTCCAGTTCCTGGTTCCAGCATAGAATTATTAATAAATGGCTCCAAGGTTGGGAATCTATTCGCAAACACGCTTTATTCTGGCTCTTTGGCGGGAATGCCATCAATATTAACAATTCAGAACTTGAAAATATCTGATCAGGGCCGTGGGTTTAGCATTGGTGATGAAATCAATATCACAGTAAATGGTTCCAATAAAACAATAACGTTTGTGCCCGCAACAGTTGAAAAATTTGCCGGTATCAATCAATTCTATACAAATCTGTTGCGTTACAATTCGATTGATACATACACCACGTTTAATTCAAAGGCGTTCCGCAGTTGGACAACTCAGCTTGCGCATCGCGTTAATGGTTTTTTACGCACTGACAATTTGAGCATTTTTACAAATCTTAGCGAGCTGTATGGCACTTCGGCTGAAGCATTAATTAAAATAAATCCATTAGTTAAAAGCATTTGGTTGGAGGCGCTTAGAATTGAATTGATAGCAACCGGTCAACAGCGATATGATTCTCTTGGCGCGATAATTCCTGCAAACTCTGGGGAAGATTGGCAATTTAGAATAGAGACATACAATACTCGTCGCCCTGAAATTTCATATTTTGATTTAGATACAAGCGGCGAATACGTAACATTTTACGCGCTAAATAAAGAAAAAACTGATCAAGAATGGCGTTCATATTCTGAGATTCTAGTATCACCAACATACCCACTCGGTGTAATCACGAGAACTACGCCATTTACGATTACTGGTGTACAGAATGTGATTAATTTTCTAACCGGTTATTTTATGTATCTTGAGCAACAGGGTTGGAGATTTAACAATCAGGATAAACCAGTTATAGATCAAACAACTGGCCGCTCAATTAGCTGGCAGTTAGAAATGGAAAAATTTATCTCTGACGTTTGGTCAGGCATTCAGGTTGGAGATGCCAGCATATTGAATCCATTTACAGAAAAAGTTTGGGTTGATACGCCAACAGGCCTATTATCTACATTTGAATCAAAGGCTTTTATTGACATCAACGCTGTTCCTGGCGTGTATGATTTAGCAAACAGCGTAATCTCCACAACAGATTTAACAGTTATACGCAAAGATCAATTAACGACAATCTCATCAAATGTGCCGATGTTCTCAGTTCACGCGCTAATCGAAGAATATGAGCATGTGATTCTTTTTGAAAATTACGCCGATGGTGAGCTATTGTATGATTCCTATCTTGGAATGCGTATCCCAAGGATTTTCGTAAATGGCGAAAAACAAGTTAACTTTTCTCTGCGCCCATCATTTGGTGGTTATGTATTAAGCGGCAATAATTTAATCAAGAACCTTGAAAGCCATGTAAGCGGATTCATGTCGCAGTATGATGCCGATTATATTTCTGATGATAATCTTACATCACCTCATGCTCTGGCACTTTTTGGTTATTCAGAAAAAGATTATTTTAAAAACTTGAATACTTCTAATCGCTCACAGTTTAATTTCTGGAGAGGTTTAATTCAAGAAAAAGGCACAAATAACGCAATTACCGCGTTCTTTAATTCATCTAAATTTAAAGAATTTGATTTGGATGAATATTGGGCATACAAGATCGCAGAATATGGCGACTCAAGAACAAAAAGCTTTCCTGAAATGAAAGTTCAGGCCAGCGACGCGACATTGCAACATTCTAGATTTGTTTTTGAAAGCGAAGATCCTAGCATAACAGCCGCAATCACCACTTCAGAACCATCTTTCACGCTATTAGAACCTCTAAATGAAGACCGTTGGTTTTCATTAGATGATCTTGGGCAGAATCAATATTTTATTGCTGAGAAAACGGGAACAGTTTCAGTATCTGGTGCTATTAATCAGATTGTTCCAGTGGATCTTAAAACACCGAAGCTTTTCACTCAACCAAAAGTAGTTGCAACACTCAGCAGTCCTAGTTCTGGTTCTATAACCATTGAGCCAGTAGAACTCAAAACAATTAGTTCTCCTCAACAATGGAAATTCCAAGCAACATCTGCCAATAAGTTTAATGTAATTGTTAATAGCACTACCGTTGCAACAAATATTGACGTTAATGCATTAAAGAACGTTAATGGAGTAACATTTAAAATTACAACGGGTTTAACGCCATTTGTTGCTGGTGATAAATTTGAATTTGATATCAATGTTAGTAAACTCTCTGGTTCAGGCGTCAAATTATTATCTTCAATAACAACTTCCTCAGCTGTTTCAATTTTTGGATATACAAACTCAAGTCCAAAATTTAATCCAATGAAGTTGTTCAATTATCAATCAAAAACTTTGGTTGATGATGTTCCAATTTGGAATCCTGCAGCAGGAATTCATGAACCAACATCTTTAGCAGATATTGATTTTACTGATTCATTTGATCCTGCGCGTTATACATATTCTACTCTTGAACTTGGAAATTTAAATCTAAGCCCTCTTAAATCTTGGGGTCCATCACAAATTGGTAAAATCTGGTGGGATACCTCAAACTTGGCTTATGTGCCCTATGATGATGATTCAATTTTCCCTTCAACTGAGGAAAGATTGGCGCGCTGGGGTTCATTATCAGCTTGGGCTACTGTCGATGTTTATGAATGGGTTGAAAGCAGTGTTCCTCCAAATGAATATGATGCTCTCGCGGCCGAACAAGAGGGTAACGTTGAGATTGACGCTTCTATTAGAGCATCTGGCCAAGCTGCTAAACCGGAAACATACTTCAGAGATCGCACCTGGCAAGGTCGTCCAATTGCTTGGTCATATAACCAAGTACCAGCTGCATATCCGTTTGCATCTTCTTCATTTAATTCGGATGTTTATTTTCAATCAATTGCCATAGGCTCAACAAATATAATCTTGGCAACTGGTCGATTTTCTGATTTTGCAATTCAGCCAGGCATGAAATTATCTGCTTGGACAAAAGAATATGAAGATGTATTAGATGAAGTGAAAGAAAAACCAGTCGGAGAGGCTGCATTAGGTACTGAACTTGGAACAATTATAGGTTCATTTGAAAGTTATGGTCCTAGCTGGAATAAATTTACGCAAGCTAGAACAATTTCTACAGCAACGTTCCAATCTTCGATTACGATTAACAAATCGTCTATTAATCCTATTGTTCCATTTATTGGTCCAATTGTTTTAACAACTGGTGGCGTAGATCAGATCACTGCAACTGCGGCGTATACTGGCGAAAGTGAAACTTTAACTGTAACAGAAATTCAACAACCTCAAGGATATGTTGCAGTTTATGATTTTCAGAATTTAGGAATTAAGATTGAGCTGACAACTGCAATCGATAGCACTGTTTCGCCAATTGCTGTCGCTGATATAGTTGATGTACTTGCGCAACCAACTCATGATATTTTTGTACGTGAAATAATTTCTGCAGAAATTGAACTACCAATTCCAAATAATCATTTGAGCAATGATGATTATATGGTTGAATATGGTTGGAGAGCCTGGACAGTCCCAACACAGAATCAACTCAATTCTGATTTGTTATCTCCGAATAATAGTTGGACACCGTATTATGGTGATTATCAAATCGTAAGTCCTATTTCTGCCGATGTTGTTAACGCGATTCAAGATTATAACAATAATAAACTCGTGCTTCGCGATTCTACAGCAGTGGAGAAGTATTCTTCAACTTGGGGACCTTGGCAACTTTTGGATAAAACAGTAATTAAAGAATATGCCACGACCACCAATTTCACAACAACACCTGCTGACATAACATTTGATGGCAAGAGAATTTCTGTTTACAGAAATGGCGGATTATTATCTGGCAGAAATTACACAGTAAATGAAAACACAATTACGTTAACAGTCAATTCGATTGGTGATGAAATTGTGATAATTCAAAGACCATATTCACCAACAGAAGATGAACTCGCATTTGATCCAACTATTGAAGATGATGCAACTGTTCAGACACAATATAAACGAGATTATAAATATGTGTCAATTCAAAGCAGGGACACCAGTGGTAATTTGGGTACAATAAAATATTATTTCTGGGTTAAAAATAAAAATATTGCGGCACGTGGCAAAAATACTTCTGTGCAACAGCTGAAAAATAAATTAAGATTTGGACCAAGTTTATATGCTACTTTCCAAGCATTTCAACCTCCAGCATATTCTTCCGCCGCCGGCAAACTATTACCTGCCAGATATCAAGCATTTACGGTTTCTGGACTCAACATCATTGTTGTCCAGAATAATGTGTACAAATTAAGATTTACTAAAAATTTCACTTTGCGTGATGATCCTAATCAGCTACAACTTAAAAACACCCACACTGAATGGATGCTTTTGAGAAAGTCACAGCCGATGAAAATTCTCGAGGAATTATGGACCAAACTCACCGATTCTTTGGCTGGTGCAGATTTAGCTGGTAACCCAATTCCAAGTGATAAGCGAAAACAATATGATGCACGCCACGGCACCACCACACGATTTGGTCTTAAGGAAGGTCAGGCATTGGCGCCACGTCAGATATTGATTGACGTAGTAACGTACACGATATTAAATACACAGTTAACTGTAACAAGCACGGATGGTACAAAATTGCCTGATACATTAAACGGCATTATTGATTTTGAGGAATATAATTCTTGGTTTGCAACACCCGAATCTACTAAAGAAACTATGATAAAAATTTGGACTTTTGGTTCTGCAAAACAGATTAATGAGATTTTCTTTGCTGCCTTGAATGAAGCGCTAGTAAGTAATTTTGAATTATCTGATATTTTTAAAACCTCTAGAATCATGATTTACGCCGTAAGGCAAATTACATCTCTCACTCAA
>Ga0255144_1000291_pt1 | contig 16415 bp, 17 predicted proteins | sample Atl_Cont_RepA_8h_FD_183633 | JGI IMG/M metagenome (GOLD analysis project Ga0255144, IMG submission 183633) | Freshwater microbial communities from Altamaha River, Georgia, United States - Atl_Cont_RepA_8h | ecosystem: Environmental > Aquatic > Freshwater > River | place: USA: Georgia | collected...
GTCAAATTTATAGGCCACATCAAGACTAATTATGGAATTATTTAGAATAAAAAAAGATATCCCCTTTATGAGCTATGGCCGTTTAACTACGACCATTTCTCTCATCACATTCATTATTGCTATTATCTTTTTAAGCATAAGAGGCCTTAATCTTGGTGTTGATTTTACTGGTGGCACACTTATGGAAGTCAGTTATAGCCACCCAGCAGATATCGATAAGATTCGTCAAGTGATGAATACGATTGATCTTAAAGATACGACTGTGCAAAACTTTGGCACTAGCAAAGATGTATTGATTCGTTTACCTATTCGACAAGATTTATCCATTGCTCAATTATCAGAAAAAGTATCAAGAGCTCTTATAGAAAGCGATAAAGACACAAAAATACAAAGAGTGGAATCTGTTGGCTCCCAAGTAGGGGAGGAACTTTATGCAAATGGTGCGCTCGCTTTACTTCTTGTATGTTTTGGAATTATTGCTTATCTAGCGCTCAGATTTGAGTGGCGTTTCGCGGTTGCTGCCATTATTGCCAATATGCACGATGTCATTATCATTTTAGGATTTTTTGCATGCTTCCAATGGGAATTTAACCTCACAGTGCTTGCAGCCATACTTGCTGTATTAGGTTATTCGGTAAATGAATCAGTTGTTGTTTTTGATCGCGTCAGAGAAAATTTTAAAAAAATGAGAAAAGCGAGTGTCGTTGAAGTAATTGATAACGCCATCACAAGAACAATGTCTCGCACCGTTATCACCCATTTAATGACACAAACGATGGTGTGTTCAATGCTATTTTTTGGCGGAGAAACACTTCATAATTTCTCGCTTGCATTAACCATTGGCATTTTATTTGGTATCTATTCTTCAGTCCTTGTAGCATGTCCAGTTGCAATGTGGCTTGGAGTATCTCAGCGTAATCTCAGTCAAGATCAACCTAAAGAAAATCAATCACAAGAAATTAATCCTTAAGTTTTTTTTAAACTTTGAACACCCTTTCCATTAGTTACCAATTTGTTATTCTGATAGCCTTAGTGGCTATTTCAGCTTTCTTCTCGCTTGCTGAAACTAGCCTAATGACACTTAATCGCTATCGATTAAAACATTTAGTGTCACAGGGTAATCATGCTGCAAAACTCACCCAAAAACTGCTCTCCTCCACTGACAAACTTTTAGGTGTCATTTTACTTTGTAAAGAATTTGCAAATGCAGCATCTGCCATGCTTGTTACTATTATTACAGTGAGGCTTTATGGAGAAGGCGAGATAGCCCTCATGACTGGAACTTTAGTCACAACATTCCTGATTCTGATTTTCGGTGAGGTATCACCAAAAGTTATTGCGGCTTCAAAACCTGAGCGATTTGCTTTTTTTTGTAGCTACCTACTCTACCCTCTTTTAAAAGCTCTCTATCCGATTGTTATTTTAGTTAACTTTTTTGTATTAACTTTCGTAAAAATTTTTAATGTAAAAATAGATTTTAATAATAATCTTCATGCAATATCTATGGACGAATTAAGAAGTATTATTTCTGAAGCTGGTCAATTTATCCCTAATCAACACCGTAAAATCTTACTTAATTTATTTGAGCTCGAACGCATTACTGTTGATGACATTATGATTCCACATACTTTTGTTGAATCTATTGATTTTGATTTAACCGATGAAGAAATTATGCAAAAACTGCTGACCTTCCAACATAGCAGAATACTCGTTAAAACAAATTCTCCTGAAAATATTTTAGGGTTACTTAATACACAAAAAATCTTCAAACAACTAAATTTACATGATGCATTAAATAAAATTTCAAAAGATGATTTAAAAGATCTGATTTCAGAACCTTACTTTATTCCCTCTGGTACCCCTTTGTATACGCAAATGCAACACTTTCAAGATAAGCAAGAAAGAGTTGGTTTAATTGTTAATGAACATGGTGAATTTATTGGTCTATTAAGCCTGGAAGATATCTTGGAAGAAATTGTCGGCGAATTTAATTTAGATTTTCTATCGAAATCATCTAAATTTAGCCAAGACGAAGATGGAGGATGGATTGTAGATGGCACCGTCACAATTCGAACCCTGAATAAGAAATTGAATCTTCAATTTCCAATCGATGGGCCTAAAACGCTCAATGGCTTAGTTTTGGAGTATTTTGAAGATATACCAGAGCCTAACACAAGCTTTAAAATTGCTAACCATACTTTAGAAGTTCTTCAGTCACACGACCGTATTGTGAAGAGCATAAAAATCTACCCTCTTTCATAATTTCTTAAAAATTCTCTTAAAGAATCGCTTGAATTTTTATTTTTTTTAATCACAATAATCAATAGGATTTAGCTGATGCCAAAAATAAATGCAACTGAAGACCTAAAGCTTAGTCCAAAAAAAACTAAGACTAAGCTTCCCAGTATGTACAAAGTTATCATACTAAATGATGACTATACGCCTATGGAATTTGTCGTAAATACAATTCAGCGTTTTTTTAATAAAAGTGTTGATGAGGCTACACGTATAATGTTAAAAATACATACGGAAGGTTTAGGTGTTTGTGGGATATTCCCAGTAGACATTGCTGAAACAAAAATGAATCAAGTGCTAAACTATGCAAAAGAACACCAACATCCTTTGCAATGTATTATTGAAAAAATTGAATAAACTTAAATTATGATTGCTCAAGAACTTGAAGTAAGCCTACATATGGCATTTATGGACGCAAGACAAAAGCGTCATGAACTTATTACGGTTGAACATTTACTTCTTGCTATGCTTGATAACCCTTCCGCAGCTGAAGTACTTAAAGCTTGCGGCTCAAATATTGATTCGCTCAGAAATGATTTGGCGCAATATATCGATGACCACACACCAACCATATCTGGCGAAGATGAAGTTGATACTCAACCCACCCTTGGATTTCAAAGAGTGATTCAAAGAGCCATGCTTCATGTTCAATCTTCTGGTAAAAAAGAAGTGAATGGTGCAAATGTATTAGTTGCCATTTATGGGGAAAAAGATTCGCACGCTGTTTATTTCCTTCATCAACAGGGAGTAACCCGACTTGATGTTGTTAATTTTATTGCGCATGGTGTTTCCAAATTAAATGAAGGTGATATACATAAAACATCTCCTGAACAAGAAAATGATCAAGAGTCTTCAGCAAATAAAGCCCTAGAAACATACACGATTAATCTCAATAAAATGGTATTAGCTGGAAAAATTGACCCGTTGATTGGTCGTGATTCAGAAATTGAACGTGTCGTTCAAACTTTATGTAGACGAAGAAAAAATAATCCTCTTTTAGTAGGTGAAGCAGGTGTTGGAAAGACCGCTATCGCCGAAGGGCTCGCGAAGAGAATTGTCGACAAAGAAGTCCCAAGCATCCTAGAAAGTACAACAATATTTTCACTTGATATGGGTACTTTATTAGCAGGCACAAAATACCGTGGAGATTTTGAACAAAGACTTAAAGCAGTGATGAAGCAACTTAATGAACATAAAGATGCTATTTTATTTATTGATGAAATTCATACGCTTATAGGTGCAGGCTCAGCAAGTGGAGGAACGCTTGATGCATCTAATCTTCTAAAACCTGCACTATCAAATGGTTCAATTAAATGTATTGGGGCAACGACATATCAAGAATATAGAACTGTATTTGAAAAAGACCATGCGCTCTCAAGAAGATTTCAGAAAATTGATGTGAATGAACCAAGTATTCTTGATACGATTAATATCCTGAAAGGCCTTAAATCAAGATTTGAAAAACACCATAATGTAAAATATTCTGTTGCAGCAATTAATAGTGCGGCAGAACTTTCTGCAAAATATATTAATGATAGGCATCTGCCTGACAAGGCTATTGATGTCATTGATGAGGCTGGAGCTGCACAAAGAATATTACCTAAAAACAAACAAAAAAAAGTGATTACTAATAAAGAAATTGAAGAAATCGTAGCTAAGATTGCTAAGATACCACCAAAAAATATTTCTACTGATGACAAGCATGCTCTTAAAAATCTCGAGCGAGATCTTAAAGCAGTAATCTTTGGACAAGATAAAGCTATTGAAAATCTTGCAAGCGCTATCAAAATGACAAGAAGTGGGTTAGGCATACCAAATAAACCAATTGGTAATTTTCTCTTTAGTGGTCCTACAGGAGTCGGAAAAACAGAAGTTGCACGACAACTTGCATATATCTTAGGCATTGAACTCATTCGTATTGATATGAGCGAATATATGGAAAGACATGCAGTATCGAGACTGATCGGAGCTCCGCCAGGCTATGTAGGATTTGACCAAGGCGGACTCATGACTGAAGCCGTCAATAAGCAACCTTACTGTGTACTTCTTCTTGATGAAATTGAAAAAGCACATCCAGATATTTTTAATATTCTGCTGCAAGTCATGGATCATGGATCTTTAACAGATAGTAATGGTAGAAAAACAGATTTTAGAAATGTCACACTTATTATGACAACGAATGCTGGTGCAGAGTCGCTCTCAAAAACTTCTATGGGATTTACACAATCTAAAAAAATGGGGGATGAACAAGCAGAAATCAAACGCTTATTTACGCCAGAGTTTAGAAATAGGCTTGATGCAACTGTATCATTTGCACCACTCAGTCAGGAAGTGATTTTAAAAGTTGTCGATAAATTCCTGATGCAGCTAGAAGATCAATTGCATGAGAAAAAAGTAGATGCAACTTTCACAGATGCACTTAAATCGTATCTAGCTAAAAATGGTTTTGATCCAAGCATGGGTGCAAGACCGATGTCACGCCTTATTCAAGATACAATCAGAAAAGCTCTTGCGGATGAACTGCTTTTTGGCAAACTAACTAATGGCGGCAATGTAACCATTGATATTGATAGCAACGATAAAGTGAAATTGATTTTCGAAGAAGAAAATAAAGCCGTTCTTCAAGAATCTTAATTTTTTTTCATTACATCTTTAAACATTTGGCTCTCTAATAAACTTTGAAGCCATTTTTTTAGTTCCTGATATTTAGAATTCAAAAACCATTCCTCATCTACCAAATAAAACTGTCTTATAAAAGGGAAAATTGCTACATCAGCAAGGCTTATTCTTTCTGCCATCAAATAATTTTTTGATTTCAATTTTTCATTTAGTAAATTTAAAAAAACTTCACATTGGGAACGATAATATTCTTTGGAATGTTCAGGAAAGCGATCAGCATATTTATATTGATCTAAATTTTTCTTAAAATTAAAATCATTTTCATTGATGAGCTCTTGGCTAAAATTATTATCATTTAAGATCCAATGGTCTGGATCATATTTATCGAGAGCCCAGAACATAATCTCCAAGCTCTCTTCGATCACTATTCCATTATTATCAACCAATACTGGAACTGTTCCTTTAGGGCTGAGTGCCAAGAAATCACTAGGTTTATCTTTAAGAGAAATTTCTATAGATTCATAATCAATTTTAGCTTGGTATAAAGCCAACCTTGATCGAATCGCGAACGGGCAGCGTCTATATGTATAAAGTCTTGGTCTAACTAACATTATTAACCAATGGATTGACAAGCATCGAGAACGAGCTTTCTTCCTTGGTAAACGAGACCTGAATAAATTTGGACAAGCTCTGCACCTGCATTTATTTTTTCTAAGGCATCTTCACCAGAAAAAATACCTCCGACACCAATGATTGGAATTTCACCTTGAAGTCTTATATATAATTCACGAATGATTGAATTGGATAATTTAAATAGAGGCTTACCTGACATACCTCCAACCTCTTTTCCATTAAAAAGATCACTCACCGACTCTCTACTAATGGTTGTATTAGTTGCAATTACTCCATCAATCCTATTTTTGATGATACTTTTTGATATTCTATCTAAGTGTTTTACTGTTAAATCAGGTGAAATTTTTAATGCAATAGGGACATAACGTCCATAGTAATCAGCTAACCTAGTTTGCTCTTCTTTAAGCTGGGCCAACAGGATGTTTAGCGCCTTAGTCTCTTGAAGGTCTCTTAAGTTTTTTGTGTTGGGTGAGGAAATATTGATTGCAATATAATTTGCATATTGATAAACCTTTTTCATACACAAGAGATAATCATCTGCAGCCTTTTCTATCGGCGTATCAAAATTCTTGCCAATATTAATTCCAAGCACACCCTTGTATTTACTTAATCTTATATTTTCTACTGCAGCTTCAAGTCCTACATTGTTAAACCCAAATCGATTAATAATGCCTTGAACCTCCGGCAATCTAAATAATCTCGGTTTTGGATTGCCTGTTTGAGGTCTTGGAGTAATCGTTCCAACTTCAATAAATCCAAATCCTAATTTACCTAAAGCATCAATGCAGTTTGCGTTTTTATCAAGTCCTGCAGCCAATCCCACCGGATTTTGAAAGGGAATACCCATGACAGTTCTAAGCTTGCATGGATTGGGGGGCTTTAAAAAACTCAGAAGGCCAATTTTGTTAGAAAGAGATAGTGCCTTAAGGGTTAAGTCGTGCGAAAATTCTGCATCAAACTTAAATAACAATGAACGAATTAATTGGTGGCTCATAACTCTGTTATTTTAACTTAGGAAGTTATAAGGCTTAATAAATATTATGCGATTCACTCGTAAAAATCATATTTTAGGAAAAATATCGGTTGATACCTTCCTAAAAAAGTATTGGCAAAAAAAACCACTCTTAATTAGAAATGCAATTGAAAATTTTCAGTCTCCCATCACAAAAAAAGATCTTCTTAAAATTGCACAAAACGAAGAATCAATATCTCGTCTCATAGAATTTAAGAGAGGCTTGTGGCAAGTGAAGTACGGTCCTTTCAAAAAATCAGACTTTCCCAAAAAAAAGGGTGCACCTTGGACTGTTCTTGTTCAAAATATGAATCATCATTTTTCTTTTGCCGACTCATTTCTAAATTTTTTTAAGTTTATTCCATATGCAAGGCTTGATGATTTAATGGTGAGTTATGCATCAAAAGAAGGAAGTGTTGGCCCTCATTTTGACTCCTATGATGTATTTTTATTTCAAGCAAAAGGTGAAAGGGAATGGAGGATTAGCGAACAAAAAGAATTTACTCTAGATCAAAAATCAGCCATTAAAATTATTACCAATTTTAAGAGTAAAAATTTTTGGATACTTAAACCCGGTGACATGCTCTATTTACCGCCCAATATTGGTCACTGGGGTATCTCACATAGTGATGATTGTCTAACTTATTCTGTTGGCTTTAGAGCGCCTGCTAGGTTTGAAATCCAATCTAAATTTTTAGATTTTATTCAAGATAACTTGAGCACAAACAAAAATGATTTATATAAGGATCCAAATTTAAAACTTCAAAAAAATCCAGCTGAAATCAATCAAAATATGATTCATAAAATTCAACAGATCGTCAATCAATTGCGTTGGAATAAAAATTCAATCAATACTTTTATCGGTCAATTACTTACTGATCCAATTGAAACTGCTATTTTCCAAGCGCCAAAACCAATATCCCTTGAAGTCTTTAAAAAAGATCTTTCAAAAAAAACACTAGTACTGAACCCTAAAACAAGAATGCTTTATATCAAAAATAACTTTTATATGAATGGTGAATTTATAGAAGCCAATAAGAAATATGCTGTTCAACTAAGGCAACTTGCAAATGACCGAAAAATCTCTTTTAAACCGAATTTAGACAAGAAAGATTTAAACGCTTTGGGGATAATTTTACTTCCCCTGTATCTCTCTGGATTTATTGATTTTATTCAATAATATTTAACTATCTAGTTTGTTTTGTTGTAGAATAATCCCCAGGAGTCGTCTTAGGCCCCGATTTTAACAATAATTTTAAGGATTAAAAATGACACGTTCACTACTTATCGCTTTATTATTAGCTATCGGTTTAACAGCATGCGGCAAAAAAGAAGAAGCTGCACCTGCTGCTGATGCAGCTCCAGCTGCTGAAGCTGCTCCAGCTGCTGAAGCTAAATAATAGATAATTTATCTATTGTATGAATAAAAAAGCCGGTTTTATACCGGCTTTTTTTATATTACTTGCCAAGACGTTCCTTCAATTTGTGTTGCGATTTTTATCCAATCACGCTCACAACCAATTCTTCCGACAATAGCTTCTTTGACTAAATCTTCAGTATTATTTTTTTCACTCAGATGCGCTGCAACAAGATGTTTTAATTGTTTAAATTGAATTTTACCCAAAATTTCCGCTGCGGTTTGATTGTCCAAATGGCCTAATTTACTGCTGATTCTTTTCTTTAAGCTGTATGTATACTCACTTGATTCAAGCAAGTTAAGATCGTGATTAAATTCTATAATGAGAGCATCTAGTTGCTGAAGCATTTGTTCAATATGCGGGGTTGAACTTCCCGTGTCTGTCAAAATACCTAATTTGTGGTTGCCATCACTTAATACAAATTGAGTAGGCTCTCTTGCATCATGGGGCACTGGAAAGGGTTGAATTACAAAATTCTCTATTTCAAATGCATTGTGACTATCAATAATGTTTAAATCAATCTCATAGGATTTAATCATATGTTTTTCACACATCTTAAAAGTGCCATAAGAAAGCCATATAGGAATTTTGAATTTATTTGCTAGCTTAAAAGCACCTTTGACATGATCTTCATGCTCATGAGTTAAGAGAATTCCTGAGATATTTTCGGGGGATTCATTAAGTCGATCTAACCTAGACAAGATATCCTGAATCGCAAAACCACAATCAATCATTAACATTGATTTGTTTTGCTTTACAACAAATGAATTACCAGCGCTCCCGCTACCTAAGGATGCGAATTGCATCTTTATTTTAATTGATCGTAAAGAAGTGTGATGATTCGATTTGCAGTAGACGAAGTATTTCTCTTGCCATCTGGGTACTCAATCACAACTTGAGACCCACCATTGTCTATAGAAACAATTTTAATGCGATATTGTTTTTCTGGATTAGTTTTTTCTTTATCGCTTCCGCCCCAGAATTTTAGCTTCTCAGATAGAGGCTTGTCTTTATTCTGACTTGTATCTTTCTCTTGCTTGTCTTTTTTATCATCGTCACTCCAGAACATAAGGGAATCCAAGACTCCTTTTTTCTTTTTGGGACTATCATCAATATCGACATCGGCATATTTTACAAAATAGATTCCATTTGATCTGTCTTTGTCTTCAATTACAAATCCAATTATATCTAAAGCTAAACCTACTCTTCGCCACGCACGATCGAAAGGATCTTGAATTTCGAGTGAAGAACTTCCATCTGCTTCTTTCTTAATTTCAGCCCTCTTTTGATTAACTGGTGCTGCAATTATTTCTTTTGCGCGTTTATCTGCAACCCCCAGTTTTACCATTAGCCTTCTTAAAAGCTCTGCATCTAATTCATCATCTTTCGAATCACCTTTTGTTTCTGGCTGTGTCTTGGCATCATTTCTGTACCCGTTATCTACAACGCCGTAGGGTGTTCTCACTTTTTCTTTGCCATCATCAGGCGCTGTGTCCACACTTCGATGCGTCATGTAAATCTCTGTAGTACCCTCTTGAAGACCACGATCTAGGCGAGTTCTGAATTTTTTACGATTAGCAGTGCCTGATGCAAGTGAATCAAGCCAAGCATCAAATTTATCGAGCGCACCTTTATTGTCGCCTGCCTTAAGATCACCTTCTTTAATCCATTCAGTCTCCATAACGCCTGTTTGTGGATTTTCTTTTTTAACGGCAAAGCCCATATCCAACCAGAACTCTCGTATCACGGGCCAAATTTTCTCAGCTGGCGCATTTACAACTAACCATCTTTGAGCGCCTGCTTTTACAATTTTCATACCCTCTGGATTAGGCAAAATATTGGATTGACCATTATCCTGTTTCTGTCCATTTTTGAAGTCTGAATAACTAGTAGAGCCTGGTATTGCATAGGTATCATTTGTAGTCGCTGAAGTTAAATCAGGAGGCACTTCTAGAGGACGAGATCTTCCTGTGGCCTTATAATCAGGCGCTGTAACCTGATCCACAAAAGGAATGCTATCGCATCCATTTAAGATTAAGAATAAAGGTAAAACAATGAGCCATTTGCTTTGCGCCAGTAATTTCATTGAATATGAGCTTCCTTCATAGCAGTTTGAATAATTTTATGGAACTCCGTGCTAAGTTCTACTAAAGGTAATCGAATGCCCTCTTTGATAAGACCCATTGATTTTAATGCCCATTTTACAGGGATTGGATTCGCCTCGATAAACAGATTGGTGTGAAGTGAGAATAATTGTTGGTTAATCTTAATCGCTTTTTCGTTTTGTTTAGCAATCACGCAAGCATACATTTCATGCATCAATTTTGGTGCGACATTTGCTGTAACGGAAATCACACCTTTTCCTCCGAGCAACATAAGCGATAAAGCTGTTGCATCATCGCCACTTAAAACTGAAAAATGAGATGGTAATCTTTTAATAAGATCAATACCACGAGTCAAATCTCCTGTCGCATCTTTAATACCTACAATATTAGGAATTACACTTAACTTCAATACTGTATCGTTCTTTAAATCACAGCCTGTTCTGGAAGGCACATTGTAAAGAATTTGATCAATTGAAACCTCATTGGCAATTTTACTAAAATGCTGAAAAAGTCCTGTTTGGTTGGGCTTATTGTAATAAGGTGTCACTAACAAACAAGCATCTGCCCCAAGGCGCTTAGCTTCTTTTGTAAGATCGATAGCTTCCTGCGTGGAGTTCGCTCCTGTGCCCGCTATCACAGGAATTCTTTTGTTAACATGCTTTACGGTCGTTTCAATTAGGTGACAATGCTCTTCACAATTGACCGTAGGTGATTCCCCCGTTGTTCCCACAATGACAATACCGTCTGTGCCTTCATTAATATGAAAATCGATTAAACCGTGCAGGGCTTGGATATCAAGACTTCCATCAGGGAACATTGGGGTAACAATTGCAACAATACTGCCTTGAGGTGACATGAGGTTGGCTATTAATTAATAAAGTGGCTATTTTAACTTAAATAGCCAAACACCAAAAAAATTGATCAAATGATATATATAAAATAGTTATATTACTATAAAACTTTATTCTTTGAAGTAATATAGAATTATTGATATATTTCAACTAAAAAAAGATCTTGAACTTTCAAAAGGCTCGATTGACAGAGGCTTGAGCCTTAAATATTTTCGACAAATTTAAACGTATAATTTAACTTTATGATTCAACATTATTTCTTAATTATCATCAGCACGGTATTAGTCAACAATATCGTTTTAGTGAAAATTTTAGGGCTATGCCCTTTCATGGGCGTATCTAAAAAATTAGAAACATCAATTAGTATGTCTGCGGCTACCGCTTTTGTATTGACCATAGGATCAATGACAAGCTGGGCTATCAATCATTATCTTCTTGAACCTAACGATCTTGTATATTTAAGAACGCTTTCATTTATTGTAGTAATTGCCGGCGTTGTGCAATTTACTGAAATGTTAATGGAAAAAAACTTTCCGCTACTTTATCAATTACTGGGTATTTTCTTGCCTCTCATTACGACGAATTGTGCGGTTTTAGGCATCCCTCTTTTGAATGCACAATCAAGTCACACCCTTCTCGAATCTGCACTTTTCGGTTTTGGTGGTGGCATTGGTTTTTCGATCGTATTAATTTTATTTGCATCCTTAAGAGAACGTCTAGAAGGTGCTGAAATACCATCGCCATTTAAAGGGACAGCAATAGCGCTTGTTACAGCCTCAATCATGAGTCTCGCCTTCATGGGATTCGCAGGTCTAGATCGTTAAATGATTACCGCATTAGTTGTGATGATTTTTCTTGCCGTCCTTTTAGGGCTGGTCTTAGGATATTCCGCAATTAAATTTAAAGTTGATGGCGACCCTATGGTTGAAAGAATTGATGCCATTCTTCCGCAAACACAATGTGGTCAATGTGGTTATCCTGGTTGTAAACCGTATGCGACTGCCATCGCTAAAGGAGAGGCGGATATCAATCAATGCCCACCAGGAGGCGATGCGGGCGCCAAAGCTTTAGCAGAATTAATGGGGATGGAGTATAAACCAGTTAATGAAGAGCATGGCATTCAAAAGCCAAAATCAGTCGCTTTCATTGATGAATCGACTTGTATCGGATGTACCTTATGCATTCAAGCCTGTCCTGTCGACGCTATCTTAGGTGCGGCGAAACAAATGCATACAATTATTGCAAGTGAGTGTACGGGCTGCGAATTATGTTTACCGCCGTGTCCAGTAGATTGCATCACGATGGAACCTGTTCTTGAAAATTCAGAGTCATGGAAATGGAAATATCCTATCTATCACATTCAAAAAGCTCAAAAGGCTTAAAGCTTTTATTATGCAATTAAAGAATATTTTTAAATTTAATGGTGGCGTTCATCCGGATGAAAATAAAATCATATCTACACGTCTTCCTATTGCAAAATTAGCTATTCCAAAAAAATTAGTGCTGCCACTTAGGCAACATGTGGGTCATGTTGCAAAAGTTAAAGTGAAACCCGGAGATCAAGTACTCAAAGGGCAAATCATTGCCGAAGCTGATGGCAATATTTCTGCCGCAATCCATGCACCCACTTCAGGAAAGATCCTAAAAATTAGCGAGGAAGTTCTTCCCCATCCATCAGGCCTGCCTGATTTTTGTATCATCATCGAACCGGACTTCAAAGATACTTGGATTGAAAAAAAACCGATTGCTTGGAAAAAATTAGATAAGACTCAATTAATTGAAGCATTGTCACAGTCAGGAATTGTCGGCTTAGGTGGCGCAGTTTTTCCTTCACACATGAAATTAAAAACTAATCAAAATCAAACTATAAATACATTAGTAATTAATGCGGCAGAGTGTGAACCATTTATTACTTGTGATGATATGTTAATGAGGGAAAGAGCTGATGAAATTATCCAAGGCTCACTCATTGCACAAACTATTCTTGGTGCAGAAAAGTGTGTAGTGGGTATTGAAGACAATAAAATTGAAGCCTACGAAGCTCTAAAAAAAGCTGCTCAAAAAACGTTGGTTGAAATTAAAGTGGTGCCTACACTTTATCCAAGCGGCGACGCAAAAAGACTCATTTTTCTACTCATGGGCATAGAAGTTCCTAAGGAAAAGCGTTCTGTAGATCTAGGTATTCAAGTATTTAACGTGGCTACAGTAGCAGCTATTTATAGATATCTTGAGTTTGGTGAACCATCGATCAGTCGGATTGTTACTATTACAGGGGCTGTCAAAACACCTCAAAATTACGAGGTCTTATTTGGAACGCCTCTATCAGAATTAATCAAGACTGCGGGTGGCTCTTTGAATAAACAAAAAAAATTCATCATGGGTGGTCCTATGATGGGGTTTGATCTGCCATCCATTGATGTCCCGGTCACTAAAGCGATGAATTGTGTCATCGAAAGTTCGCCAGAATTATTTCCGGCGCCAAAACCTGTCATGCCTTGTATTCGTTGTGCGCGATGTGCAGATGCCTGCCCAGTTAACCTTCAACCTCAAGAGCTCTATTGGTTCTCAAAATCTTCTCAACTTGAAAAAGCGAGGGAGTACAATTTATTCGATTGTATTGAATGTGGATGCTGTACTTATGTTTGTCCAAGTAATATTCCACTTGTTCAATTTTATAGATATGCAAAAAGTGAAATTATTGCCCAAGATAAATCAAAAGAAGCTGCCAATACTGCAAGAGAAAGAAATGAATTTAGACTTGCAAGAATAGAAAGAGAAAAGAAAGAGCGTGCTGAGAGACATGCACAAAAAGCTTTAGGAGCTCAAGATAAGCACGCTGAAGAGGAGAAAAAATCAACGATTGCTGCAGCGATGGAAAGAGTCAAACAAAATCAACAAGAAAATATAAAAAACTAATATGGAAAATAGATCACCTTATATTGTTAATGCCCCTTCAGTAAGCATCATTATGCTCAAAGTATTACTCGCGCTCATTCCTGGCATAGCTTTGTATGTTCTCGTATTTGGTCTAGGCGTCATCATTAATATTCTTTTGGCTTCCCTCACCGTCATACTGACTGAAAGTGTAATTCTTGCATTAAGAAAACTTCCTATTAAGCCATTTATTCTAGATGGCAGTGGACTTGTCACTGCATGGCTTCTTGCTTTATCTATCCCATCAATAGCACCTTGGTGGATTATTGTTTTAGGGACATTACTTTGTATTATTTTTGGTAAACATCTTTATGGTGGATTGGGTTACAACTTATTTAACCCAGCGATGGTGGGATACGCTATCTTACTCATCTCCTTTCCTTCCATCATGACCCATTGGCAAATTCCTACTAATCTTATGACTAACCATATCAACTGGCTTGATCAGATAAGTATTATTTTTAATAGTAACGTCTTCCCAAAAGAAACGCTCGACGCCATGAGTTCTGCTACACCGCTTGATTACATTAAAACGCAGTTAACTTTGCATCAGCCACTCAACATGATTCAACAAGACAAAATATTTGGCTTTATAGGCGGTAGAGGTCTTGAGTTAATTAATTTGGGTTATCTTGCTGGAGGTCTTTATTTACTTAAAGAGAAAATTATTTCATGGCATTTACCTGTCGCCTTTTTATCTACTTTATTTTTAACAGCACTAATCTTTCATATTGCAGCGCCAGATACATACGCATCACCACTTTTCCATATCATGAGCGGTGGAAGCATGCTTTGTGCTTTTTTTATTATTACAGACCCGGTAAGCGCACCTACAACACCTAAAGGAAAAATTTATTTTGCTGCAGGAATAGCCTTATTGGTTTTCATTATTCGAATTTTTGGTGGTTATCCAGAAGGTATTGCCTTTGCGGTATTACTTTTCAATATATGCGTGCCATTGATAGACAGTCTTACACAACCAAGAGTCTTTGGTCACAAATAAAAATATGTTTAAAGATCACTTAAAAAAAATATCTAGCACTGCAATAGCTATGATTATATTTTCCTTAGTCGCTTCAGCTGCTTTAAGCAGCTTTTATTTCATTACAAAATCGCCTATTGATGAAAGCGATGCAAAGGCAAAACGTATATTTTTAAATCAAGTTATTCCTGCTGACCTCTACGACAATAATCTTGTGAAAGATACAATTTCCGTGGAGCCTACACCGCTTTTGGGAAATAAAAGAAATATTGATATCTATCGTGCAAAGAAAAACAATCAAGTGATTGCAGTCATTATTGAAACTGTCGCTCCCGATGGCTATAGTGGTGAAATTAAGACTCTTGTGGGTATTGATCAAGAAGAAAAAATCTTAGGGGTAAGAGTCATTACGCATAAAGAAACTCCTGGGTTAGGCGACTATATTGAAATTGACAAAAGTCAATGGATTAAAAATTTTGATCTTAAATCTTTAGATAAAATTAGTGAAAAAAAATGGGCTGTTAAAAAAGATGGGGGAGATTTTGATTATATTTCTGGAGCAACCATCACACCTCGAGCAATCATTAAATCTACCTATAAATGTCTTCTTTACGCAAAAGAAAATAAAAAAAGGTTATTCACATCATGAGTGAAATAAAAAAAATTGCATTAGATGGATTTTGGAAACAAAACCCTGGGGTCGTTCAATTACTCGGTCTATGCCCAACACTCGCCGTCACAACTTCCATGATTAATGGATTAAGTCTTGGCATTGCTACCGCCATTGTAATGGCTGTATCAAACGCTTCAGTCTCACCAATTCGAAAATTTATTCCGACTGAAATTAGAGTCCCAGTTTTTATTCTTATCATAGCTTCACTGGTGACAATTATTGACTTCAGTATTCATGCTTTTATACAACCACTATATAAAGCGCTAGGTATTTTTATACCATTGATTGTCACTAACTGTATTGTTTTAGCTCGTGTCGAATCCTTTGCAGCAAAAAACGAAACGACATCTTCGTTTTTTGATGGTCTTTTTATGGGTCTTGGCTTAGCAATGGTTTTAACTCTTCTTGGGGGCTTCAGGGAGCTCTTTGGAAAAGGGACTTTATTGTCTGGTATTGATCTTATTTTAGGCCCCTCGGCCAGCAATTTAGTCATTCATTTTTTTGGTGACTACCATGGCTTCCTTCTAGCAATCCTTCCTCCTGGAGCCTTTATTGGCTTAGCTTGCCTTATTGCATTAAAAAATCGCATCGAAACTCGCTAATTAATTTTATGAACCCTCAAAAGCGGTTTAAAATTTTTGAAGCGTTATCAAAACATATATCGAATCCAACGACTGAACTTCATTATCAAACACCCTTTCAACTTCTGATCGCGGTGATTTTATCAGCGCAAGCAACGGACAAATCAGTTAACAAGGCCACTTTTCTGCTTTTTAATAAAGCTTCTGATGCAAAAGAACTTTCTCAACTGAAATTAAGTGATATTGAATCTTGCATAAAAACAATTGGACTTTATAAAACAAAGGCAAAAAATGTTCTTGAAACAGCAAAGA
>Ga0255144_1000292_pt1 | contig 16415 bp, 19 predicted proteins | sample Atl_Cont_RepA_8h_FD_183633 | JGI IMG/M metagenome (GOLD analysis project Ga0255144, IMG submission 183633) | Freshwater microbial communities from Altamaha River, Georgia, United States - Atl_Cont_RepA_8h | ecosystem: Environmental > Aquatic > Freshwater > River | place: USA: Georgia | collected...
AGGACATTAGAATACAAAGTTTTAATTCAAACTAAAATATTGTGATGTCTTATCGTCTTCTACTTTTAAAGCGTATTTGCCGGAGCCAGGTTAACGGGTCAGACTTAAGATCTGATGTGCTAAGCACTCATCGGTTCAAATCCGATAGTACGCAACTAGAACCTAAATGTTCAAAAACTTATAAAAATAAGTTCCTCGTCGAGCTTATTTTTATATGATTAACAAATAAAACTATTAGTAAAATTTTAATTAAAATTGATATAAAATTATTACCATTTTGATTATTAAATAACAAATCCAAATGTGTATCATTGAAGGTTGTGAAAAGACCGCTTCGTTCAATTATTATGGAGAAAAAAAGAGCTTATATTGTAAGTTTCATAAATTAGAAGGAATGATAAATATAAGGCATGATAAATGTCTATATGAAGGTTGTAATACAATTCCTTCATTTAATCACGAATCAGAAACTAAAAGATTATTTTGTTTCGAACACAAATTAGATGGAATGATAAATGTATCTAATAAGTTTTGTCAATATGAAGGATGCAAAAAACATCAAAGATTTAATTATAAAGGACAAATAACCGGGTTATATTGTAGCACACATAGATTAGACGGAATGATAGACATTAAAAGTAAAAAATGTGCTAATAAAAATTGTGAAAAGTATCCAATATTCAATTATGAAAAAGAAATAAAAGCTAAATTTTGTCTTGACCATAAGTTAGAAGGAATGGTAGATGTTAAAAATAAAAAATGTGTATATCCGGAGTGTAAGGTTCGACCGCATTATAATTATAAAGAGGAATCAAATGTTTTATATTGCGTCAGCCATCGTTTAGAAGGAATGAGAATAAGAAATAAATATTTTTTAATGAAATATAAATTATTAAATATTTATTATTGGTTTAATTATAAATTAGATTGAATAGAATTATATACACTATTTTAATTATTTATGTGTCTTGAATATGGTTCATATGGTGAAATCGGAAGACTATCTACATCTCACCCCTCATTATTTGACGTCTTCTATTACTTATTAAAGTTATAGTTTTTCGTTGAACCATTTAAAAATATTATTTCCCCTCTCAAAACAACTTAAAGACACCTCACCAGTATATAGTGTGAAGGAGTATGATAGCAACTCATTCACAAGCTGCCGTAGTTTAACTGGCTAAAACACTTGGCCCAATAAGGCTTAGTATGTAGGTTCAACTCCTACCGGATGCTTCAGGTTATGTTATCACAAATGGTCCCTTAGCTCAGTTGGTTAGAGCATCCGTCTTATGAGCGGAAGGTCGCGAGTTCAAGCCTCGCAGGGACCATCCAACAATATATTATCCTTAATAGGTTAATATATTGTCTTTATTTTCTGACACAAAATTGAAATACTAAACTAATGAATACCGATATTATCTCTAAGAGATTTAAAGCTAATTTCTCTATGAAGAATAATTGTGAATCGCATATGATTTCTAATAATAAAATATCAACATATGATAGTTATTTACAAAAAATGGATAATTCAAAGCGAAGTCATAAAATACTAAATTTATCATCTTCTTCTTTTAAATTCAAACCTTTTTTATCAAATACACTTTCGCCTTCCTTAGTGCCAACGCCTTCTCCTACTTCAATCTTATTTTCAAATCGAATGAAAAAATACAAAGAGGAGCATAATCTATTACCTATAAAAGTATGTTTAGAAGATAATGTTGAATGGGAAATACCAGCATTTGTCATTATATCAGACACAAGTATATTAGGTCATAAACGTATTTATTCGTCAATTGAGAAAAAATTAAAAATGGATAATCAAGACAATGTAGTTTATAATATGTTATCAGCTCCATTAAGTCCTCAGTCATCGCATCAATTAAAACGTGAGTTTAGTATAGTTTATGAGCCATGTACAGTAATTATAAATACAGAACCAGTATCATTCAATCGTCTTTCATATGCTAAGATAGCTGATTATTGTTCATTGAATTATCCAAAATCAGTAAAAAAGGCATATAAGCAATTGTTAGTTTTATGGAGTAAACACATTCAAGAATATCCTGAATATTGGGAAGGTTTTGATGTAAATTATATGAAACGTATTTATAATAATGAATTAGACAATGATGAGTTTGAAGATTCAGACAGTGAATATGCTCATCACATGAGTTAACCGAAATATATCCTATCCTCTATTGCCCTCCTTCCCCTCCTCCCTCTCCTAATCAAGCCTTCAACACAATGTCTTTAATATTATAAATGATTATACATATATTAAAAAAATCAATTTAAAGCCATCACAATATGTTAATATGAGAAGGATACAATCCCATGTTGTATTCAAATCCAATGAAAACCAGCCCGCCCTATTGGCGTAATGGATAGCGCGCAGGACTTCTAATCCTGAGGTTGCGAGTTCGAGTCTCGCATAGGGTAATTTTCTCTTATTTTAAGGGTAAATAAAATCAAATACTTTTCGGTGTTTGTTTTTATTTAAAACTATACTACGCTATACTAATCTCTCTTTTTATCAATCACATTTTTTTCAATACTTTTCCCATATGTATATTCATGTTGAAAATAAGAGATAAGATTCCATGACGAATACCAAACATCGGTATTTTTTTTAATTTGTTTTTGAAGATTTTTCCATTCATACCATAAAATTTTATGTTCAATATTTTCAATAAAGCATTTATACCTAGATGTGTAAATACAAAACATATGATATTTACCAGGTTCTAAGGCAGGGTTTGTTTTATTTAATTCTTCAAGTGTTTCTTTCAAACATTTTTCAAACATATTTTTTTGATGAATCAAATCAATGATTTTAATTACATCCATATCCGTTTGATGTTCACAAGTTGTTATAGAGATATTATTATTATGGTTCATATTTTCAATTGTTTCAATGTAATCAACATTATCGTAAATAGATGTCATGAATAAGTATTGTTATTGTATTTAATTAAAAATCTTTTTATCAATTTTTTTTAGTATATAATTATAAAATAGTATAGTATATAAAATTCCTAAAATAACATCAGTACAAATATGTTGAGTTGTTGTTAAACAACTAATTGAAATTAAAATAGGAACTAGTAGTGCGGGCATATTTCCAATTACATGTCTTAATAAATAGTAAGAATACATGGCAAAAGCAACATGTGCTGATGGACAAGAATTATTTTCGTTATCATCAATTATTTGTGTTTTCTTTAAAAAATAATTATTTGGTTTCATTCTACTATTAACCGCATTTGGAAAAATATACCAAATAATTGTTAGTCCGGTCATCATAGCAATCCCTCCTAGAACTAACATAGCAAAATGTTTATAATCACGAATTGTTACTATAATCAATCCGAATACAAAATAATAAATAAAATTATATATATAAGTCCAATTATCATTGATACCAAATATAGAATTAACAAAATCATCTAATTTTGTAGTATGAATGATTGATTTTTCCCTTAATTTATTTGTTTTTGTCCAAAAATATTGTTGATAAACACCTATTACAATGTATACTAATAATATGAGTAAAATATAATAATCTTTTAGTTTAAGAGTTGATTCAACTGGGTGCGGAACTAAATTGCGTATATTATAAAATATATAAGGGATTGTTATAATACTAACAATCATAATTAAAACCAAATCAATAGAAAAAACGCCATGTTGTGGGTTTATGCTTTTAGGCTGTAAAAATGGTTCAAGTATTTTTTTTACCATATAATAAAAATGAATATTATAATATATTTAAGATACATTGTCATTTCAATAAATTTAAATAGGAATTTATATAATAAATCATAATATATAACATGTATAAACAACCGTATGAATGTCCCAAGTGTAGTGTCGACCCGTCGAGCCATTCTTTGAAGAAATTAGGAGAGAAATACAATGTAGAATATTATTATACCTGTCCAGCACAAGCATCTTTATATTATGATGAAGAAGGAATTTACAACCACTATAATGGTGTGTTGAATGACATATCAGACGAAAATAAATGGGTTTGGATATTTGATAGTCATGATTTCGGTTTGAAACATTTAATGTATATAAATATCGGGATTACATTATCAACTCTTATTTCTACCAAATATAGTCATAATTTACAAAAAATCATTATCATAAATCCAAATATATATACTTCAACGACTTATAATATACTAAGTTATTTTTTGAGTGATTATGTAAAATCCATCATTGAATTTGATTATGAAGTCAAAGACGCAAAATATATATTAAGTAGAGTATAATGATATTTGTATTTATAAAATTAATCACATAAAATCAAATTAAAATAACTATTATATTTTATAATATAGATGAAAATAAGTTTTTGTAATCTTAATAAAAATTATAAAGAAATTAAAAATGAAATAGATTCAAATGTTTTGAATGTTCTGGATAGTTGTAAATATATACAAGGATATGAAGTAACAAATTTTGAAAATAATTTCTCAAAATTTATAGGGATGAAACATTGTATTGGAGTCGCGAATGGAACCGATGCTCTAGAAATTGCGATATCATCCTTAGATATTCCAAATGATTCTGAAATTATTGTCCAGGGAAATACTTATATCGCAACATGTTTTGGCGTAATTCATAATAATTATAAATTAGTTTTATGTGATGTAGATAAAGATACGCATATGATTGACTTGAATGATTTAAGAAAAAAAATAACTCGTAAAACGCGGGTACTAATATTAGTTCATTTATATGGATTTATGCCGAATATGAATGATATATTAGAACTATGTGAAGAAAATAATATATTTTTAATAGAAGACTGTGCTCAAAGTCATGGGGCTATATATTCAAATAGAAGAGCAGGTTCATTTGGTAAATTATCATGTTTTAGTTTTTATCCAAGTAAAAACCTAGGAGCTTATGGCGATGGAGGTTGTATAATGACAAATGACGATGAGTTATCCACCTTTATACGAAAAAAAGCAAATATGGGTTCATTATTAAAGTACAATCATGAAATAATTGGAAGAAATAGTAGATTAGACACGTTACAAGCCTCTATATTAAACATAAAATTAAAATATTTGGATGATAATAATAAAAAACGTTTAAATATTGCTAATTTATACAATTCATACTTAAAATCAAATCCGAATATAATCCTTCCGATTGTGTTAGATAATACAATACCTGTATATCATTTATATGTGATACGAGCAAAACATCGCGATTTATTGTTGAAATATTTATCTGATAATGGTATTGAAACCCTGATTCATTATCCAATACCGTTATGTGAATCGGATGCTTTAATACCTTATATAAATAATCATAATCAGATGACGAATAATGTCATTGGTTTGTGTAGTGAGATTATATCTCTTCCAATGTATCCTGAATTAGAAGAAGATGAAGTAAAATATGTATGTGAAAAAATAAATGATTTTTATCAATATTATGATTATAAAAATACACTCCAAATACAAACTTGTGTAGATGTAAATGTAGATAAATTGACAACATTAAGTATTCCAATTAAAATAGGTAATTTACATTGTTTGAATCGTATTGATTTTAATACAAAACGACTATTTTATGTAGATGGATTTGAGAATGAATCACTACCTATAACCAGAGGGAATCATGCGATTATAAATTTTAATGAATTATTGGTGATGATATCTGGTAAAATAAAACTAACGTTAATACATAAAGATAAAGAAGGATTCTTTTTTGATAAAAAAGAAATTATATTATCAAAAAACGATGTGTATTTAATAGAATCAAATACATGGATTGTATATGAAATACAAGACAATAATACTAGATTGTTAGTATTATGTGACAAGGAGCATTCTGAATCTATAAAAGAATATAATTATGATACTTTCATTACTTTATCATCTGAATCAGCATTATCGTCCGTATCTGGTTCAACAATTCCTAATAAATTTCTTACTTCATCACATGTATACAATTCTCGTTCGCAAATATGAGAGATATGAATAATTCTATTAATCAATGTTTCATTTGAAGCTATACAATTTCTTTTTTCATCATAATAAACATTATCTTCTAATCCAACTCTAACGCCATCTGCGTATAAAATTCCGGTGATATTAGAAGATAATTGTTGTGAACCAATCCCTCCAATAGAAAATATCGAACCAGGTGGTAATGCATTGATTAAGCTATTAATATCAGCAGGATTATTTTGAGCAGAAAATATATTACCTAAAATTATATTATAATAATATGGAGGGTGTAATATTTTTTTTCGTATTAAGTATTTTGAAAAATTAATCATTCCAACATCAAATACTTCTAATTCAGGTTTTATATTTTCTTCATTCATTTTATTTAATAATTTTATAATCATTTCTGGAGTATTTATACTTGCGTTATTTGTGAAATTCAAGCTTGATAATGTAAGACTCCCCATGTGTGGTTTTGAAACTCCTTTTAAATTAAGTACATCCGACCTGGCTTCAAATGTATTTAAAAATCTCCCGGTTAAAGATACGCAAATGATAATATTTGGACATAAAAATTTTATTTTTTGAATAATTTCAGAATATTTATTTTTATCCATGGTATTTTCGCCATTCTCATCTCTGGCATGAATATGAACCATTTGAACACCCTTTTTATAAGCAATCCATGTATCATTTGCGATTTCATCAGGGTCAATTGGAGTAAATTCATTCATTGATTTTGTAGGAATTACGCCAGTCGGGCATAAATTAATAATAAGTTTTTTCATATTTGTATTATTCTATTATAATATAATTTATTTATATCCTACTGAATATTAAATCAAATTTAAAATAAAAATCATAAATTAATATATTTTATATGTTATAAAACAATTCATGTATAATAAAAAAGTAATATTAGGACATTGTAATCCTGTTTTGGCAGGTATAATTGATATTCTATATCAAAGTCATACTAATAATATAGACCAAATTCAAATAGACATAGTATCGAATATAAAGGATGAAATAAATGGAACAGATGATGTTCCTTATCCTTATGTAATAGATGAATTACTCCCAAATATAAATGAATATTTTCATGATGAATATATGTTTAATATAAATACTCATAATACCATCTTTTCATTTCCATTTTGTAATTACATTCTAGGCGTAAACAGTCCTATTAGTAAAAGAAAAGTATATGATTTTTTTGAAACTTATTACAATATAAATTCAAATCAATATTGTAATGTAATCGCAAAGAATGTGAATCTACCAATCAAAATAGAGTTAGGAAATGGATGTATGATAAATTACGGTACAACGATAGGGCCTTATACTAAATTGTCTAATTTTGTAACAATCAATAGAAATACAAGTATTGGTCATCATAATACGATAGACGAATATGTAACCATAAGTCCGGGAGTAAACATAGCAGGACATTGTAAAATAGGAAAAAATACCTTGATAGGTATAGGTTCAACAATTATTAATAATATTACAATTGGTAAGAATGTTATAATAGGTGCCGGTTCAGTTGTAACGAGAGATATTCCAGATAATGTTGTATATTATGGTGTTCCCGCAAAATTTATTAGAGAAAATAATATTTAATCAATATTTTAATCAATATATTTTTGTAAAGTATATTGTGTTTCATGATGTATTAATAGTTTTGGTATTAAAAGAGATGTGAAAATTTTTTTCATAAAAAATGGTTTCATATATTCGTAAAATTCATTGTCTTCTGGATTTATTGTATATAATGGATTTTTACGAACCATGAATGTGTTATTTTTTTGTTCATTAATGTATTTTTCAATAGATAAATTATCTTTAATAATATTTGATAAAATAGACCATCTATATTTTCTAAAACGAATTATTGTATTAATAAATTGTTTATTTTTGAGTTTATATATACATCCAGATGATATACATTGTGATGGTAAAGGATAACCTGTCCCCGCATATTTTTTATCTGGAAGTATGATTCCATTATATGACAGTCCAAAATTAAATACAAAATCAGGTTCATTATATTTTTGTATGTATTCAATAGATGTTTCTATTTTTTTATTAATATATATTTCATCATCGGCAGACATCAATATATAATCATAATCAGTATATATAGAAATTACTTTTTCTAAAATAAAAATCTTGCTTCGTTGAACGGCCTGTTTCCATTTGACTTCAAATGGTAATCCTTTAACATTTCTTAAAGCATCATTTACATTAATATTATAAAATTGATAATCTTGTCCATCTTTATAGTTATAATTATTAAAAATGGGTTTTAATTCATTTATATTAGTATAATCATCGCCTACCACGATAAATTTTAAATCAACATTTGATAGATTTTGATTATCAATAAGTGTTTTAAAGGTTCGTTCAAACAATCGATATGTATCGTCATTTTTTCGAGGATATGTTGCGAATGAAATTAATAATTTGATTTTAGAATTGTCTGTCATACGTAATTATAATATAGTTTATATTTTTATTTTATAAACTATTATATTCTATTATCAAAAAAAATTGATTGTATAATAATGCTATATAAAGATGTATCATACCTTGGCTATCATCAATTCTACTAGAATGAGCAAGAAGAATATGAATATGACTATGAATATGAATAAGACTGACAGTTACGAAACCTTCTATTATTGTGGCGAACATGTAGATGGTTGTGATCAAGATGGCCCGATTATTGTATATCATTATATTTCAAAATCTCGTGTAGATGAATGTAAATTGAATTTGAATTGTTTGAATCCATGGGAGTATGACTTGGAATTTTGGCCGGGAGATTATCATTGGGAACAAGCTTCGCTTAAAAAAGATATTTTGTTCAACATGAATATGGAGATTGTGGATGGTGTTTAAATTTTACTTAATATGTAATTTTATAGATTTTTACACAACACATCAAGAAATATATAAAATATATAAAATATATATGGTTTCAGAATCGATAAATACAAAGTTTGAGTTTAAATCAAATGAAAAAAGTATATTATACGTTTTATTTTTTTTATGTATATTTTTCCTAGGTTTAATGATTTATAATGAGTTCTATAAACATGATGTATTATATGAAGGAATGGAACAGCAATCAAAAACAATTGTATTAATGGGTGATAGTATTTTCAAAAACAACACTTATGTAAAGCGAGGTAAATCAGTAGAAGATATTTTAAAGACACTTTACAATGGAAAAATAATTAATTTAGCAAAAGATGATGAAGTGATAAAAGATATATATACGCAAATTAATAAATTACCTATAGAGTTAAATAATACAAATACTACTATTTTTGTTTCTATAGGGGGAAATGATATATTAAATAAATATGTATATTCTGAAACCACAGATGTAAATAATTTTGAGAAGCTTAATGTAATTTATTTGAATTATAAAGATGCTTTATCAAAGTTAAGAGAGAAATTCCCAAACCCAAAAATAATGCTGTCGAATTTGTATTATCCTCAAAGTGTAAAGTACTTAAGATATAGAGAACTAATAAAAAAATGGAATGATTTACTATTTGAATATCAGGACGACCCGATAAACAAGATAAATGATATTCTTGATGTCTCATTATTAATGACAGATATTAATGATTTTTCACTTTGTATAGAACCATCTGAAACGGGTGGTATGAAAATCGCTAAACAAATAATAGAATTATCGAAGGAATAATAGAATAGAATAGAATAATTTTATAAATCATATCATTAAAATCAAATGAATGAATAATATGATTTTATAAACACGCATGACTATGGCTATGGCTATGGCTATGACTATGACTAAATGAATTCATGTTTATTTTCTTCCTCCGCCACAAGATGAACAAGAAGCACTTTTAGTATGATATATTTGAGAAAGAGTATATACTTTGCTTGTATATTGAACTTTAACTAAATTATTATTTTTATTTATGCTGGAGTTTACAGGAAACATTCTGAACATGATTTTATATATAATCGTTATATAATTAAACTTTCATCAAAATATCAGCGGCGTTCGTATTTATTTCTGTTTCTATTTTCTCTCCTTTCATGAATTTTTCTAAATCTTCTAATATGCTTAAACGATTTATATATTGTTTAATATCATGGTCATTTATATTTCCGAAAAGTCTATTAGAAATATAAGAATCTTTGGGATTCCCTAAAATAATTATATTTTTTGTGTTTTTATAGTTCAATTTAGGTATTCTAGGTATAATATCATTTTGATTTATATAACAATACGTTTCGTCAATAATATTATTATAAAAATCAACAAATGTTCGATTCCCTATTTTTGGACACCCAAATAAGTAATTACTAATGTATAATTCACAACCAAAATGACTTTTTAGTAATGTAGATAATAATACAGAAATTGCTGCTCCTGAATCATGCGACGTAAATATAATTTTGATGGGGATTTTCTCTATATCATTTTGTTGATTAAAATTCCAAAATAGTTTGAATACATTTGATATAGTAAAAAATTTAAGTGAATTATATTGTTCTAAAAAATCACGATGGACTTTCATGCGGCCTTTGTATTTTTTATCTATATAATGTGAAGTATGTGAATCATTGAATGTTTTTTTACATACATATAAATCTGTCAGAATGCCTCTTTTAATCGGAGACCCTTTTATAGAAAAAATAATTTTATTAGAATATTGAAGAGCATAGATTTGAGAATCGATTAAATTTGTTTCGTAAGCATTGAAAAAGGTAATATTAATTGGTTTATCTAATGCGTTATTTTCAACATATGTGTCAATTTCTCTCTTGAAATCATTTTCAGACTTATATGACAATCCGGCAATTTTACTTAATGTCAATTCACTTATATTTTTAATATGTTCTATATTTGCCATATTTGCCATATTTGCCATATTTGCCATATCTTCCATGCTTTATAAATAATATTTATTTTATAAATTATTTATAAATTACTAAACAAACTTAAAGAGATATAAAAAAGAGTAGTAGGAAAGAATAAATCAAGTAATGACAGAATTGAAATATTATAAAGCAAATGATGGCTACAATTATGTAGATACATTTGATGAAGAATGGATTCATTCACATGAAAAAGATTTATCGGGTCCATTATATTGTAAAAATTGTGAATGTTATGGTACTATCACCCAAGACAAAATCAATGTATTCTTGGGATATTGTTTGAATTGTTCTGTTTATTTGTATCATAGTTTAAAAGGACCGGGGTTTTCAGGATTTAATAAGCTAATTATCGCAGCATCATATGAATATCCGGAATATCTTGTAGAGTATAAAAATATAATTCTAGAATTAGTAAAAAAGAATGAAGAACAATACAAAGATTATGTAAATTATATGAATTATCAAGATGATTCTTATCATCCTCTTCCTTCATCTCCTCCATTAGTAACACCCAGTTGGGATTATCATTATGAACGTAACTGTATTTATGACGTCGAAATAAATTTATCGCCATATGATAGTGAAGTATATTCCGATAGTGATTATGATTATTAGAACAATATATTCAAAAACAGATTATAATTTATTTGTCTTTTTTCTTCCATATTTACAATATTGTTTTTGAGAAAACCCTTTGGGATGTTTACAGTTAATGCTTAATTTATATTTTCGGCTCCATTTTCCACCTTTAATATTTGAATACTTTTTGGTTTTGGTTTTTTTAGTTTTATTATGTTTCATATTTATATATTCATTATATTATAATAAATAAATATAATGAATCTTCTTTCTATACATACTAATCATGTCCATCCAATATATTCATTAAATTGGATATGTCCAATTCATTGATATATCTTCTCCTGCTATATATCGAATTTCATCAATAATTGCTTTAAATTCATTGTGATTTCTATAATAAATTTTATTATTTTTGTCAATATTTTCTCTCGTGTTGTCTAAATTGTTATCACTATCAAGCCCAATCCCAATCCCAATTAAAAATGGAATTGGATGAAAATAGGAAATGTTTCTGATTGCTTCTTCTGGATAATAGCCATAATTATCACACATACAAACTTCGGCACCAAATGATACTAATAATCTTATTCCTTTAGGGTCATGATTCCACAAGCTATATGTATTGATAGGATATAAAGAATATCCATGTTTTTTTCCATTATATTCTACAGGAACCGAAATAGGTGAATTTATTATTATTTCCAAATTATCCATTGAATGTGTATCAATATATTTACATAACCAATCATTTATAGTGTGTATATTTCCAATAACAAGAATATAATGAAAATATAATTGCTCGATATAATTATATTTCAAATGAGAGTATTTTGTAGAAATTATTTTTTTAAATTCTTTCCAACTAAGTGGGTTATGAATATTAAATCCATATTTTGATTTCATAGTTTGAATGTCTGAGTATAAGATAGAATTTTCACTGGTATTTTCATAATTATCTTTATCATTAAGAATTTTAATTTGATTTATATATTTAAATGTTCTATGTTTGTTTTGAGGGATTCTAGAATGAGTATCATCATTATTAACACAAGGAGAGGTATTATTACAAGTGTTATACCCTCTGTCATTAAGATTGTCAAAAAATCCAGTATGAGTAGAAGATAAATCAGAATCACGAATCGAATCACAAATATAATTTTTGTTTTTGTGGTAATCATTGTTTTGACCCTTTTCATCTTTTTGATTTATATTTGGTATTAAAATATCGTTTCGCATATACTTTAAATATAATATAATTTTAAGTTTTACTTATAATAAATACATTATAAATAAATAATATACTCGTCAAAACAATTTAAAGACACCTTATTATTGTATAATGTCAAGGTGAGTTATATCAAGCGTTGAGTGGTATAACTTACATTCTGTATTCTATTTGATTACAATATTTGGTCATATGATGTAATGGTGAGCATAATGGACTTTGAATCCATATATCTGGGTTCAAATCCCAGTATGACCTGCTTATATTGTAATTGAGTTATATACAGTTGTCAGCTTGGCCGAGTGGTTATGGCGATAGACTTGAAATCTATTGGGGAAACCCGCACAGGTTCAATCCCTGTAGCTGACGAGCATCATTTGTCTAATGGTTAGGATTCAACCCTTCCAAGGTTGAGGTCCGGGTTCGATTCCCGGATGATGCATTTCCGGACATAGCTCAGTTGGAAGAGCAGCAGGCTGTAGTCCTGTAGGTCATTGGTTCAAATCCGATTGTCCGGAATAATGGTTCATACAGCAAACAATTTGATAAAAAACTGCCTTTGTGTGGTTAAAATAATATGAACCTAGTATTTATTTGGGGTATTGTGGCAAAATGAATTAGATTCATACAGCAAATTTTTATAAGAATAAAAAATGAATCTAGTATTGGAATTTGAGCACGGAGTGGTTGTTGGTATCTGTGTCAGTGCCCGGCGGGGCTCCACAGTGAACAGTGAACCGCAATGATGTGCTCTGTCCAGGTATCCGCCGGGCGGAGCTATGTGTTGTATAATTACGATTATTTTCGTCTGGCCAGCGATAATAATGTAGTTATATGTGTGTGGGTGTTTTATCATAAATTTTTTTTTGTTTTTCTCTCATTCTTTCTCTCCTCTCCTCTCCTTTCCCCCTCCCCCAAATAGATTACCGCAAACGCAGCAGCAGCATTATTTCAAGTCCAAGTCGTCGGAAGCAGAAGAATTCAAGATATCGTCGTCGTCGTCGTCATCGTCATCGTCATCATCTTCAGGTGTCCAAGAATAAAAGGTAAGTTGTTTATTTTGTTTGTAAAAAAACTAATATACTAACTATTTCTTTTTATAGGTACGTACCCCAAGCTTCGTTAGCTCAGTTGGTAGAGCGCCAGGCTGTTAACCTGTAGGTCACTGGTTCGAACCCAGTACGAAGCGTCCCCAGCAACTTGGCGCAGAGGAAGCGCGCTGGGCCCATAACCCAGAGGTCCTAGGATCGAAACCTAGAGTTGCTATTTTATTTTACATATTATTTTTGAAATACTTATCATAAAGCTTCAATAAGATTTATGATATTTATATTTATATTTATTAAATCATATTAAACATAATACATAATATGATTTATACTGTCTTCATATAAAATGTCAACTGAATTGTCGTCAATTTATTCTATGGATGCGCATCCTACTCTGAAAAATAGAATTTTTCTAGATAGTCATTTGTATTTTATGAGCCATGGTTGGAAATTAAAAGAAAATACCTTAAATCAGATTGTGTACAGCCATTCAAATTATCCCGCCGATGAATTCAAAGTTAAAATAAATAAAAATTTAATCAAAATCACAATTCCAATATTAGGAGCAAATTATGAATATTTAACCACATTTAATAGTTATTATCAAGCAAATGAATATTTACAATTTCATCTAAAAAATTATATGGATAAAATAAATTATTGAAAACAACTTTTTATTTTTAAATCATATATATCTTCGTATTCCCACCGATGTTGATTCTGATTCTGATTCATCTTCACTCCTAAATAAACAACATCTTTATGATTTATATTATAATCAAAATATTTAATTACTTTATCATGTTTTAAATAAAACGCAGAGACATCTTTATCACATCTCCATATAATAGAACGGTTGTTATTATCATTTTTTTCAATAAAGTGATTCAACATTTGTTTACCTATTCCAGGTTTAAAATTAACGGAAAAAAATTTATCTAAATAAATAAAACGATGATTTGAAGTAATCCATGATATACAAATACCTTCTAAAATTTGATTTTCATAATATAAATCGACCATACAGGATTTTTTTGTAAATCGATGGAGATTTTCATCATAATTATAAGGTTTATTAAATGAGCGTTCCATTCTTTTCATAATAAAGCATTGAAAAAAATATGGTATATCTATCCATTTTACACTAATAATAAACCTCATAATTATATGTTATAATTGTATTATTATTAATATTATTATTATTATTATTATTCTAATACATTTAATTTAGCTTATTTTAATTATAAATATATAATACTTGAATATTATATGTTTAATATTCCAGATTTAGATACAAGAAAACAACATACAACATATGTAATTCAAACATATAATAAGTTTTTAGATAAAATAACAAAAAATAAAAACGTAAAATTAAATATAACGTTTTTTTTTCATTCATTATTTGTAATTATACCATTATTTATTTTAATATTTAGTTCAATTGATATTTACTTTTATATTTCTTTTATTTTATGGATATTGATTGTATTATTACATTTTTATTTTAATAGTTGTATTTTTGTACGAATTGAACGCGAATTAATGGAAGATAAAACATGGAAAGGTATATGGACATATTTATTTAATACATTAGAATACTTTAATATTAATATAACAAAACAATTTGCTAATTTTATATTTATGACTTGTGGATTTTTATTTACACATTCAATTTTTATAAAACTGTTAATACATTTTAAACCATCATTAGTAATGGAAATTATGGAAAAATTAAATAAATCACTATCAATTAATTTAAATCCATCTTGGATTGAATATATATTAAACACTATAATTAAAATATTTTTCCAAAAAAATATATTAAATTTATCTAGCGTCGAAAACTCACAAAAACAATCAAATATAGTAGGATATGGAATTTTATTTGTATTCATGTTAACATTTATATTTTTTACTCCGTATGTGAATAATATGTTTAAAAAAAAAGATGATAAAATCCTGCGAAGTGGTAGTGATACCGACAGCAGTAGCGATGAAGTGAGCAGTGAATCTGACGATGTGGCTTCCCACGATACCGCAGAAACTGAGCCAGCTGAAGCTGCGACAGTCGCTTCCCATAAAATCGAATATGAAAAGGATAATTAGTGATTTATATATTTTCGATTTTATATTTATAATATATATAATGGCATCTAGAAGATTACGATATAAAAAGAGACATACAAAACGTCGTAAATATAGAGGAGGTGGTAGAGCAAGTACTATGAGAGCATCAACAAAATCTAGAACAAAACAGTCAATAAGTAAAACACCTCGCGTAAGTCATAGACATAAAGATGTAAATGATTATGGAAGTAGAATAACGGACAAATTAATTCAACATTGTAATAGAGGTGAATGGGATGAATATGAAGATGTTGTATTACAAATATTGAATGATAATCGAAATGGTAAAAATGACTTTTTTGAATATATGAATAAACATATCAAAAAAATGGACCCTCATACAATTTTTTGCTTAGAATATGCTTTTACAAGATTACAAGAAGAAGTCGTAGACACATCAATGGACTATATTAGTCATGTATGGGAAATGACTCGTAAATATCCTGAAGAAAGAGAGCAAGTAAGAGAACATAGACGACAAGCTATTAAAAATAAATCAAAATAAATCAAAATAAATCAAAA
>Ga0255144_1000315_pt1 | contig 14884 bp, 17 predicted proteins | sample Atl_Cont_RepA_8h_FD_183633 | JGI IMG/M metagenome (GOLD analysis project Ga0255144, IMG submission 183633) | Freshwater microbial communities from Altamaha River, Georgia, United States - Atl_Cont_RepA_8h | ecosystem: Environmental > Aquatic > Freshwater > River | place: USA: Georgia | collected...
AAATTAGCAGGATTTTAGATATTGATTTTAGATAATGATTTTAGATTGATTATTGATTTAATAAAGTATTGTTTTTTTATTGAATCAATGCCTTTTGTCAGTCAGTTGCCTATGTCTAACGAAATAAACCATGCTCGCAGAATGTGGTTAATAATTATTATATAAACATTAAGTATATGTTTCGATTAACTTCATTATGGAATGATATAAATAAAATAAATTCCGAAACAAAAAATATATGTGAAAAAGTTATTGAAGAATTAGAAAATCAAACTGAAATAATAATAAATACAGATAAAAAATTAAATCAAAGCAAACAAGTGATTGATAACTCAAATAAAATATTAAAATCTATGACTTGGTATGGTTGGTTTATAAATTTAATCCCATTCAATTCTTTTTTTTCTAATATTATCGATATAAAAAGAAAAAAGGAAAATGTGCTATTTATAGAAAACAATCATAATACAGACATCATTCATGACAATAATTCTAAAAAGTATGATTTTGAAAGTATTAGAAATATTGATATTGATATTGAAGATTCAAATGATTATGAAGACTCTGAACAATTGAAACAATTAGAATATGATTTGATGAACTTGAAATGGGTTGGTGAAAAAATAGGTTCATATCTTGATTCACATAACAATTATATTGATAAAATATACGATAAAACACAAATCATATCATCTGAAACACATAGATGTAATAAAAAAACGGATGATTTTTTATAAAATTTATTCGTTGTAATTTTTCGGGGGTGGGACAGGATGGGGTAAATTTATCAATCAATATGGATAAATTTTATTCTTTTTACGATAATATTGTTCATTCTCATAATTTGCCTGGGCAATCCTCATCAAACCATCTAACCTAGCATTTTTTTCTTCTTCTGAAATAGGCCTTCCTCTACTATTTTCATATTCAGATTGAACACGATGTTTACTACGAGAGTGTGGATATTTACCAAAAATCATAAATTGTCCATCTTGAGGACCATACATATCATCTCCTCCAAAAGATGTTTTAGCGTTTCCATATAGCCAATCAAATGACCAAAATCCTTTCATGGTTTTAATATAAAGTTAAATAATTACAATCAATCTATTTCAATTTTATTTATAATTTAGTATTTACTGTATTATTTGATAATTCTTGACAATCCAAAAATATTTTAAGTAATTTATTCTTGTCACATTTGAAACCATATGGTTCATTATGTACACAATTAATATAATCAATTGTTTCCTTAGAACATATTTTTACATATAAAATATCATAATCGTCTTTTTTAATTTCAACAACGGATTTCATTTTATTGAACTCCATATTATAAATGAATATAAATTAATATTTTATATTGATTTATAATTTCAATTTTGTAATATATGTAATATAATTATACGGACGGTAACGGACTTTGTGCTAATTTAATTGACCCTAAACTAGCTACATCATATTTAACAATAAGTGGTAGATCATTTTCAAGATAAACTTCTATTTGAGAGCATAAGTTTGTACATTTAATAAAATAGCTTAAATTTTTTAGAGAGAATTCTCCCTGTACTACTTTCGAATGGTCTTGTTTTTGAATAAATTCCATATTTCCATCTGACTCAGTTCTACGGATTTCAGCATTCGCAAATTGTCCACTACACTTAAATATTAATTCATTTCCTACTGATTTAATTTCTAACTTCTCAGAAATACATGATAAATCTCTAATGATTTTTTGAAAATCAGTAGAAGGCATGTTTAATATAGATGAAAATTTAACATCAGGTATTTCTAATTCTTCATTATCCGGTTCAATTAATTTTAATTTTTGAGTTTTACATTGTTTAATCGTTCCATTTTCAAATTTCAGTCCTAAATATGAAACAATTCCATCATTATAATCTTGATTTTCAATATAAATAGTAAGAGTATCATCATTATCAATTGTATTAATTAATTTGAATAAATGAAACATATTGACACCAATAACAATTTTATCCTTTGCGCAGTAAAATTGTTCAAATTTAATTGCTTCTAGAAACAAATGTACTAAAATTGTATGAGATTTATCCATATTAATAATACGAATACCATCCTTTTGAAATGTAATGTTTGTTTCTAATAAGATATCTTTCAAGGCAGTCATTAATGTTCTAAATGGGGCAATTTGAACGGTTTTTATTTCTAATACATTTGATTTACTAAAACTTGAATTCGAATTATCGCTCATTATAATAATTTATTATAAAAATCTTTAAATACTTATGTTTTGAATATTTAGATTTAGAGTGTCATTGTAAATTATTGTAAATTAAATCATCCTTAATGGATTAAATCCATACATTCTTTCTTCTCTGTCATGTAACATACTATGAACTCCTATAGCTATTGAACCTAATAATAAAAATAACATAATATCCTTTTTACTTAATGATTTATAATTGTTTATAAAATAAATTACAAAAATGGCAAATAAAATGCCTTGTAATAAAAATCCTAGAAAACTTGGACGCTGCCAATACATCTATATATTAGATATATAGTTTTATTAGTAAATATATTATTTATTGTAAAAATAAAAAAAATATATAAAATGAATATAAATATAACTTTATAAACAATTTAAATTACATGGAAGATAATATAGATAAAAATGTCGATTCTATTGAACAAAATTCGGAAAAATTAGACAACTGTATCCGAGTTATAAATGATATTTTCAGTGATTACGAATCAAATCAATATATTATCAATAAAGTAAACAATTACATTACAAATTTACCTGTTATCATACAGAGAACTATAAAAGAACAAGATGATAAACTTAAGTATAGAGAGAAAATAAACGAAGAAAAAGAATACTTTATTAGTAATTTTTTACAAAAATATAATTATTCTTATTGTCAAAATTCAGATTTGTTTTTTAATTACGATGGATTACATTTCTATATTTATAATGAAGATGAGATACAATACAAAATCCTTTATTCTATAACAAACGGACAAAAACTTATGACCATTAAACATAAAATAAAATCAAATATTATTAAACAAATCAAGGAAATTAGCCCTATAACGTATATTCCAGAATCAGCTACAATTCAATTTGTTATTAATAATTTATATCCGGCACTATTCAAAGATAAAGATAGTGTAAAATATTTTTTAACATTAATTGGTGATAGCATTCTTAAAAAAAATGAAAATTTGATTTATATTATATCACCAAATGCGAAAAGTATTTGTAATGAAATATTTACTCAAGCATATAATTTATTAGGAATTACACATATATTTAACACGATTAAATATAAATATTATGACCATTCTTATTCAGATTGTAGGTTGATTATGATAAATGATAATACAAATAAATATACACTCGATAAAAGTTTTTATAAATTTATACTAGATTTCTTTTGTGTAGCTTGTCATTATTCAAATCGTTATCAAAACGCTGATAATTTTTTGAATAATTGCGGAAATAAAGATTTAATTGAACACACCTTGTATTTGAAAAACAATACATTAGAGAATATTACAGACCAATTTATTAATTCTTCATTAGAAACATGTAATGGTTCTTCTGTTAAATGGAAAAATATTTTATATTTATGGAAAATCTATCTAGATAAGTTATCTATACCTAATATTGCCTTTAGTTCAAAATTAAAACAACTATTAATACAAAAACTTGAATATAATGAAAGTCAAGATATATTTTTAAATATTACAAGCACACATTTACCGCTTGTTAGTAATTTTTTGAAATTCTGGGAAGAAACAATTGTTAAAGATGAAGATGAATATGAATTAGAAATCGGTGAAATTTGTACATTATTTAAGTATTGGAATGGTAAACATGTTTATATTAATGAAAAAAATATTATTGATTTAATACAACATTTTTATTCTGAAATTCAAATTGAAGATGAAAAATATATAAATCAAATTTCTTGTAAATTATGGGATAAAAGAACAGATATTATAAATATAATTGAAAAATACAAATTACATAAAAAGGAAACAAATTGTCAATATCCAGATAGTATAAATAATTTATGTATGTATTATTATAATAATATTAATTTTAATTTAAAAAACAAATCTCTCATTGCTAGCAAACGTTATGTTGAAAAATTTTTATTAGATTATATTGGGGAACATATAGATGGTAATAATTTGATTATGCCTACTTTATGGATATGATACAGAGAAAAGAATCAATCATAAGTATTAACTTTAACTAAACACTTATGATTTATCATCCTTATTCGGGTCCTAAAGGAAGACCTCTAGAATCAAATGCGATTGGTGATTCTCCTATAAGATTATCTGCTCTAAAACCACCTTTCATGGTGATTCAGTTCTTTCTGGATTTTCTTGATTTTCTGGATTTGTGTCCACTAGCTCTAATAAATCCAAATTTACCTTTACGAGTTAAATAACCAGCTTTTACTAATCTTTTCTCTCGTTTAGCAGTGGCATGCTTTTTCGCAGAAACAATTCTACCATGCTTATTCATTAAAATATCAGATTTAGTTAAATCACCAGGTGTTTTATAAGCAGTTCCATGAAAAACTTGAGCACGAGAACCAACTAACATTTCATATGATTTACCTTTAATATGGTATTTACCATCAGAACCTTTTGAAACACGTTTTACCATTTATAAATTAGTAATAGAAAAAATAATTTCTAAATAGTTCAAGTTATTTTAACGCAAAATGTAAATCTACTAAAATCAATTAAATGTATTTCTAGGAGGTGCGCCACTTCCCATTGGAGCGCCTGCCCAATAACCAAATGGGTCTAATGTTTTATTAGCATATACTAAACTTTGCCCTCCTGTAAAATATGTTGACGATTTTATATATTGACTTTGAGATTTCCAATATGGTGTAGTAGGTTGTTTAATAATAATTTTTTCAACATTACCATTCCGATTTACAGATATTTCTGTTGTTTTGAAAAAAACCGGTTTAGGACAACCATATTTTAAACTACAATCAAACCAACGATTCGTGGTTCTATTATTACCTCCTGTAATTGTCATATATATTTATGTTATATTTATAAAATATAGCATAATATTATAATGCCAAAAAGAAAATCTAAAAAAATATATAATTGTCGAAAATTAAATACTAAAAAATATTTAACAAGACCCTCGCCACCATATTCTGCGTCTGAATGTCCTAATAAAATTATGAAAGGTAATGATGGAAATAAATACATTTCAATTCAGACGTTTTTTGGACACTTTAAATGGGTAAAACATGGGAAGAAAACTTATAAAAATAAATCAAGCAAATAAAATAAAATCAATAATCAATTTTATGTTTTATGTTTTTATGTTTTTATATAATGGATATTTACTTTTATATAAAATTGAATCGCTTATAAATTGTTAATATAATATACATACTAATAAAGATATGAGCCACGAACTAATTCAGATTCAATATAACGAAGACATTGAAGATATTTCTAAAGAATCGTCTATGAACCAAGAGAGAAAATTAAAATTATTTGTAGAAGATTTATTGGAAAAGGCAGGAAATTCGTCTGTTATTATAAATGATAATAAATCTATTGATGCAATTGTAAATATACTTAAAAAAAAATATAGAGTAAATCCTTCTAAATCACAAATCAGATATATTTATGAAAAATATTTTGACGATGTTAAAATTAATACTCAATTTAGTCGCTATATTATTAAAAAAGCAATGCGGTCAAGGTCTGGTGTATTAGTAGTTACCATTGTTTTGAAACCCGATAAATTTAGTTGTCCTAAAAAATGTTCATATTGCCCAACTGAAACAGATTTAACCGGTAAACCTACACAACCTAAATCATATTTATCAAGCGAACCTGCCATGTTAAGAGCGCTTCAATATAATTTTGACGTGAAAGGACAACTTCATGATAGGATTCGTTCATATATTAAAACAGGTAACATTTCAACCAATCAAAACGCCGAACATCATTCTTATAAACTAGAGGTTATTGTATCTGGAGGCACTTGGGAATCTTACAATTATGAATACAGAAACCAAGTTATGAATGAAATTTATTATGCTGCTAATACATTTGATAATGAACGAGATATTCAATCTGTCGAAAATGAGATTAAAATTAATGAAACATCAAAATACAGAATTATTGGTTTAACGATTGAAACAAGACCTGATTTTGTAACTCGACAATCTATTAAAGATTATAGAAACTGGGGTATTACGCGTTTACAAATCGGCGTACAACATTACGATGACGGCATTTTAAGTAAAATCAATCGTGATTGCTTTACAAAAGATACTATTAAAGCCATTAAACAATTAAAACAATGTGGATTTAAAATTGTATGTCATTTGATGCCTGATTTACCTGGTTCATCTCCTGTACTTGATACATGGATGTTCGAACAATCAATTCATGACCCTAATTTACAATTTGATGATGTCAAAATATATCCTACCGCGATTTGTAAATCAAATGACCCTAATCTTATTGTAACATCTGATATTCAACAATGGTATGAATCGGGTGAATATGTTCCTTATGCCGAAAAAAATTTAAATTTGCTCGTCAATGTATTGAAACATTATAAGCAACGGATTCAACCATGGATTCGTATTCAGAGACTTGTGAGAGATATTCCATCTACATCTATCGAAGCCGGTTATGAAAAGAAAAGTAATTTAAGACAATTGATTCAAGACGAAATGAAAAAAGAAGGAACATATTGTAGATGTATTAGATGTATGGAAATTGGTGATGATAATAAATTAATGGATGATGCTAAACTTGTAGTAAGAAAATATAGGGCATCTGACGGTGATGAATATTTCATTTCAATTGAATCAAATAGAAAAGAAAGCAATACATATTCATATTTCAAAAGTAAACTGACATATGTATTATTTATGGTAAAATATTATATCATCCAATATATTTTCAAAAAAAAGATATTCTGGGAAGGTAATTTAGATACGTATAATGGATTGATTGGCTTTTGTAGATTAAGACTTGATACAAATTCAGGAGGTGATATTTTTGAGGAATTAAAACAATGCGCTTTAATTCGAGAAGTACATGTTTATGGATATTCTTTAGGAGTTGGAAATGTAGAACAAACCTTAAAATCGTCTCAACATAGAGGATATGGAAAATTACTTGTTGAAACCGCAGAAACAATTGCCAGCCAAGAAGGTTATACTAAAATCGCTGTCATTGCTGGAGTTGGTACACGCGAATATTATAAAAATAAATGTGGATATGAACTGGAAAAAACATACATGGTAAAATATTTGGCGACTAAACATTATGATATTGAAACCATGCCAATCATGTTTATCATATATGATATATGTTTAGTATTACATTTTATTAAACTTTTGATGAATTATTTCGAAGGTGTTTGAATTTATAATAATTGAAATGTATTATTAAATATAAATATAAATATTGGGCTTATATTTGGAGATTCATATTTACTTAAATTTATCATAAAAATTATTTTTTATATTTTTTATTTTTTTATATTTTTTGATAATATTTATTTTTCAAACAAAATTGAAACCATTTAAATACAAATATTTAAATGATTAAATAACCAAATCATCATGTCCGAGACCAATCTCGCTCAACAATATCAAAAGAAGACGGACCGTCAACATATTCTTGATGCTCCTGATACTTATATTGGTTCAATTGAAAATATTGAGAGCGAATGCTATATTTATGAAGATAATAAAATTATCAGTAAAATGATTTCAATTAATCCTGGACTATATAAACTATTTGACGAGGGTATTGTAAATTGCCGTGATCACGCAGTTCGCTGTAAACAAGCAATCAATTCTGGAAAACCAAATATTCTTCCTGTTACCAATATTAACATTGATATTAGTGATGATGGTATCATTACAATGATGAATAATGGTAATGGTATTGATGTTGAAAAACATCCAGAATATGATATTTGGATTCCAGAAATGATTTTTGGTCACTTACGCACTTCAACCAATTATGATAAAACTGAGAAGAAAATCGTAGGTGGTAAAAACGGATTCGGATTTAAATTGGTTCTTATTTGGTCTACATGGGGAATGGTTGAAACAGTTGACCATGTAAGGGGTCTCAAATATGTTCAAGAATTCAAAAATAATCTAGAAGAAATATGCTCTCCTAAAATTACAAAATCTAAAGTTAAACCTTATACAAAAGTATCATTTAAACCGGATTATCAACGTCTAGGATTGACCGGACTTACTAGTGATTTTGTTAAATTCTTAAGGCGACGCGTACTTGATATTGCTGCTGTAACAGATAAAACAGTTAAAGTCAATTATAATAATGAACTTCTACAAGTGGCAAATTTTCAACAGTATATTGACCTTTATATTGGTAGTAAAACAGATAAACCACGTGTATATGAAGAAGGAAATGAACGTTGGGAATATGCGGTTTGTCTTTCTCCTACCGATGAATTTTGTCAAGTTTCATTTGTAAATGGTATCTTCACAAGCAAAGGAGGGAAACATGTAGAATACATAACCAATCAAATCGTTAAAAAACTACAAGCGTTTATTGCTAAAAAGAAAAAAGTCGACGTTAAACCTACATCAATCAAGGAACAGCTTATGATATTTATTCGATGTGATATTGAAAATCCTGCGTTTGATAGCCAAACAAAAGATTATATGAATACAGCTATTTCAAATTTTGGGTCAACGTGTACTGTAAGCGACAAATTTATTGAAAAAATTGCCAAAATGGGTGTAATGGATGCAGCTTGTGCGCTTACGGAAGTGAAAGAAACGAAAGCTGCTAAGAAAACAGATGGTGTTAAATCAAGAAGTATTAGAGGAATCCCAAAATTAATTGATGCGAATTATGCTGGAACAGATAAATCCAATATGTGTACAATTATATTTTGTGAAGGAGATTCAGCGAAAGCAGGTATTGTATCTGGATTGACAAAAGAAGACCGTAATTTTATTGGAATTTATCCAATGAGGGGTAAATTATATAATGTAAGAGGCGAAACACAGAAGAAAATTTCCGATAATAAAGAAATCAAGGAAATTAAACAAATTTTAGGCCTAGAAACTGGAAAAAATTATACACAACAAGATGTAGATAAAAAATTAAGATATGGTAAAATATTATTCATGACCGACCAGGATCTAGATGGTAGTCATATCAAAGGACTAGGTCTCAACTTATTTGAAAGTGAATGGGAATCACTGTCTAGAATCACTGGATTTATTGGTTTTATGAATACGCCAATTCTAAAGGCTAAAAAGGGCAATAATGAACTTGTATTTTACAATGACGGAGAATATGAACAATGGAAACAGGAAAATGGTAATGATACCCATGGCTGGAAAATCAAATATTACAAAGGTTTGGGTACTAGTACTGCTAAAGAATTTAAGGAGTACTTTGAACACAAGAAAATTGTAACATTTAGTCACACCGGTGATGAAAGTAAAAATGCGATTGATATGGTATTCAATAAAAAACGTGCCGATGATAGAAAAAAATGGCTAGAAAACTACAATCGTGAACTATATGTAGATACAAACCACGAAACGATTACTTATTCTGATTTTATCAATAAGGAAATGATTCATTTTTCAAAATATGATTGTGACCGTTCAATTCCAAATGTAATGGATGGCCTTAAAATTAGTCTAAGAAAAATTTTATATGCTGCGTTCAAAAAGAGACTTACAACTGAAATTAAAGTAGCTCAGTTTAGTGGATATGTTTCAGAACAAGCAGCTTATCATCATGGTGAACAAAGTTTAAATGAAGCAATTGTTGGATTAGCTCAAAATTTTGTTGGTTCTAATAATATTAATCTGTTTGAACCATGTGGTCAATTTGGTACAAGACTACAAGGTGGAAAAGATTCTGCGTCTGAACGATATATTTATACACATTTAAATCGTCTTACACGATATATCTTCCCCGAATCTGACGATAAAATTTTAAAGTATTTAGACGATGATGGCTTTCCTGTAGAACCTTTGTATTATGTTCCAATTATTCCTATGATTCTTGTAAATGGAAGCCGAGGAATTGGAACCGGTTTTAGTACAAATATTATGTGTTATAATGTAAATGATATTATTCAATATATTCAAAATAAAATCGATAATACAGTTGAAAATATAAAATTAAGACCATATTACCAAGGTTTTAATGGAACCATTACTGAAATGGAAAATGGAAAATATCTTATTAAAGGTGTATATGAAGTAACTGGAATCAATACAATCAAAGTAACAGAACTTCCAGTTGGATATTGGACAGACGATTTCAAAGAACATCTCGAAGAACTAATATTAGGCCCTCAGAAAGACAATGGAGCAGGCGCTGGTGCTGGGGATAAAGCCGGTAACGGTAACGAAAAATCTACGAAAAAGAAAGGCGGACTTATTAAAGATTACTCAGATATGAGTACTGATATTGTTGTTGATTTTACAATTACATTTAATAATGGAGTTCTTCAAGAATTGTTAAACACTACTGAATCAAATGGTTGTAATGCCCTTGAAAAATTATTGAAACTTTATAATGTTCAATCTACAAATAATATGCATGCGTTTGATTCTCAAGATAAATTGAAAAAATATGAAACGCCTGAAGAAATGATTGATGACTTTTATGAAATTCGATTGGAATTTTACGATAAAAGAAAAATATATCAAATTGAACAACTTACAAATGAACTTATAATCTTGAGCAATAAAGCGAGATACATTCAAGAAATTTTAGATGATTCTTTGGACCTTCGTAAAAAGAAACAGAGAGAAATTATTGAGATTTTGGAAAATAAAGGATATTCTAAGTTGAATGATGATAATGATTATAAATATTTAATTAAAATGCCAATGGATAGTGTTTCAGAAGAAAATGTGGAAAAAATCATGAATGAAAAAGAAAATAAAGAAACAGAATTGAATATTTTGAAATCGAAAGATATCAAAGACATCTGGAGTGAAGAATTACAACGACTTAACACTGAATATCTATCATTCGTAAATCATTCGAATGGAACCGGAGGAGGACAACATGCCAATGCTAAAAAAGTGAATAAATCAAAATCAACAAAATCTAAATCAGGAAAGAAAATGTCTTTAGTATTAGATGACGAATAATTATATAATTGATTATTATTTAGATTTAGATTTATAAAATTATAATTAAAAAACATAATCATTTTTTAATTATAAACAAAGTAGTTAGATGTGAATCATTTTTCTAAAATATATATCGCATCACCCCATCCATGTTTTGTCATTTCGGTATAAACTCTTTTAAAATTATATTGTGATAAAAAAGCATCAATTTCATTAATAAGCCCACAATTTATATATAATTCTTTCTCATTAACTTCTAAATATATAACATTCGCATATTTAATAGAATTTATAGCACCTTTTAATGCCATAAGTTCAGCACCCTGGATATCAAAATTCCAAAAATTATATTTTGACGCATCAATTTTATTTCTTTTAAAAAAAGTATCAATTGTAATACTTTTTTGTTTTATTTTATCTATATATACACACCATGGATGCTCTTGCGAATGAGTACCAAACTCTAATACACTTGAAGATTGTATATTATTTGAAATATTAAATATAATTTCTTCATCGTCTTTATCTGTTATAACAGCGTTATATACATTTGGTATTCCTCTCATAGTTGCTTCCATTACTTTTGAAGGTATAGCATCAATCCAAACAATATTATGAGGATGAATACCTAATAGATTATTATAGATTAATAATTCTTCACATTCATGTGCTCCTATATGAAAACAACCATTTATATTTATATTATTTTTTAATAAAATTTCATTGATAATTTCAAAACGAATAAGCATGATTTATATGTATATTTTTATTTTTATATTTATATTCATATTCATATTTATATTTATATTCAATCATAATTCAATAAATTAAAACCATTTTTTTAATTCTAATGTTTTCGCCTTTGTAGTCGCTAATGTAGGATAAGGAATGATTGTATACATATTACTAGCATCACGTTTATATTTCATATATCCATCAATCTCTCCATATATTTGATTCACAGAATAATCAATTACTAATTTATTAAGTGATGCAATTTGTTCAGTATAATTAGAACATAAATTAACAGAACCTTGTAAATAGATACTTCTCATAATGGTTTTAATAATATCACAATCTTGTGGAGAAATTAAATACATTCCATTTGATTTTTTATATACTCCAGCACGTATTCCATTTTGAATGATTTGAATATTTTTTCCAGAAAAAAATGCTAATGATAATGGACTATCATCCCAATTACCTGTTAATGCTTCTCTAAATGATGAACATTCATTTATCGGTATTTTATCCATCATAGCAAATTTAAGATTAATATTTGGGCCTTCAATATCAATTCTACCATTTGAAGTCGATGTTGGATTGGATGTAAGCATATATTATAATAAACAGAAAATAATATATAATTATTTTATATAATGGCCTTCAATATTATTGTCGCTAATATTGCTTTATTAATACTAATTGTTACATTAGCATTTACTGGCTATGCAATGTATAAAGGAAAAAAAGAATTATTTTATAGTGATGTTGTGATTGGAGAATGCCCCGACTATTGGAATATGGTTAAAGAAGGAAATAGAAATGTATGTGTAAATGTTAAAAATTTAGGAAAATCAACGTGTAGTAATAAAATGAATTTTTTTGTTCCTCCATGGACATCTGATGATAGCGTATGCCAAAAATATAAATGGGCGAATAGTTGTGACCTTACATGGGACGGAATTACAAATAACCCCATGGCATGTGAAGCAAAGCAGTAAAATCAGATTAGTCTTGTAATATAAATATAATCATCATTTAATATATTTATATTTTGTATTTGTTTTGTTTTTTGTATTTCAACATACATAAAATAATACTGGTTGAATGTAAAACAACATAAAAACAACTTTATAAACTGAGATATTATATGGAAAAAATAAATTTAAATGATTTACTAGATAGAGAGAAATTATCATTAAATATAAAAAATATATTATCAGACTTTGAAAAAAATAAAGGAAATTTATCATTAAAACGAAGTATTTATATTTATGGTACACCTGGAAGCGGGAAAACACAGTTTGTCGTAAATCTATTAAAAGAATTGAATTATGATGTTATCAAGTATGATGCTGGCGACATTCGAAACAAAAGTATTATAGATACAATAACACGTCACAATATGTCCGACACAAATGTAATCAGTATGTTTCAAAAAAAGATAAAAAAAATTGCTATTATCATGGACGAAATTGATGGCATGAATAATGGAGATAAAGGAGGTATAAATTCATTAATTAAATTAATTCGACCAAAAAAAACAAAAAAACAAAAAATAGAAGAAGTAACATATAACCCGATTATATGTATTAGTAATTATCACATGGACAAAAAAATAAAAGAACTTATGAAAGTATGTCATTCATTTGAATTAAAACAACCAACTAATTTACAAATTAAAAATATTATCAATTTAATTATGCCAGAATTAGAAAAAGATTTGATTGATAATGTAATAAAATTTATACAAGGCGACCTTAGAAAACTTAATTCAATTTATAATATTTATAAAAACCAGTGTAATATATTGAATAAAAATTTAATACAAAATATTTTTAAACCAAATACATATAATGAAGATACAAAAGATATTACAAAAAAATTAATTAATACACCTGTTTCATTAGATGAGCATATAACTATTATGAATGAAACAGATAGAACAATTGTTAGTTTATTATGGCATGAAAATATTATTGATGTATTATCAAAGTATCCAAAATCTAAAAGTATTCCTCTATATTCTAAATTTTTAGATAATATTTGTTTTGCTGATTATATCGACAGAATCACATTTCAAAAACAAATATGGCAATTTAATGAAATGAGTTCATTAATAAAAACATTTTACAATAACAACTTATATCATAATTATTGTAATAAAAATAAAATCAAGTGTAAATACAATCCATCCGAAGTTAGATTTACAAAAGTTCTTACAAAATATAGCACTGAGTATAATAATTCATTATTTATTCAAAATTTATGTCAATTATTAGGATGCGATAAAAGAGACCTATTTTCATATTTTATAGAGTTGAGAAATAATTTTTCAGATGAAATTATATACGATGAAATGCAGAACTATGAAATAAGCAAATTAGATATTAATCGTATTTATAGATATATTGATAAATATACAAAAAATGATAATTCGGATGATGAAAGCAATCAAGAATCAGAAGAAGAAAGTAATTTAATTTAATGTATAATTCGTAATGAAATATAAGTATTTATAAACAAATAAATACATATAAATATTTATTTGTTTTTCGAACATGAAATTTCTATTCATTATTCGTATCATTGAATTGATTAATTTCATTTAAAATTTCCGTATCATTCACATGAGTTACGTTAGTTGACTCAATCTTTTTAATTCCAATATTAATATTTTTGTCTTCATGATTTGCTTCACCTCTTTGTTTAAAACTATCTATTTCATTTCTTAAAAAATGGATAATTTGTTCTTGTTCCTTAATTTTATTTTTCATTAATTCTATAAATTTATCTTTATTTATGATGGAATTGGATAAGCGCTCTAATTCTTTTGTTTGATTACTTAATAAATTAACAACTTCATCATTACTTAACGTAATTGGAGGTTTACCTGGTTCTTTTACTATAATTGAACTCTTATTTTGTTGCTCTTTATATTTTTCAATTTGTAATAATCTCTGATTTTCAATCTCTTTCATTTGTTTCAATACATCTGGTTC